>Ga0066710_100004168_pt1 | contig 12674 bp, 10 predicted proteins | sample GraSoiAngelo_159_FD_79666 | JGI IMG/M metagenome (GOLD analysis project Ga0066710, IMG submission 79666) | Grasslands soil microbial communities from the Angelo Coastal Reserve, California, USA - 14_1009_16_40cm | ecosystem: Environmental > Terrestrial > Soil > Grasslands | place: USA...
AACGACTTCAACCTCTGCGCGTTCGATTACCTTCGGTTTGGCGATGAACTCCTTGCGGAGAAGAAGCGGAGGAAGCTTGCCTCGCGCCCGCCAGCCAATTTCGAAGTCCACAACACGGATGCGATGGCCCCGCTGGCTCAACCTCTCGAACAAATGATGGCTTTGGTGGGGGCCGCGGTCGACCCAGTCCGACTCTTGGAGGACGAGAATTCTCAAGCCGCCTCCCACCACGCCAGATATGCCCCTGGCGAAAGCTCCAAGGTGTTTATAAGTCCGTCCTCGATGCTTGGCGATCGTGAGAGTCCTAGTGACTGGGGGCCTCGGGACAATCGGCCGGCCCCTGGTGAATGCCCTCGAGGAAGATGGCCGCGAAGTCTGGGTTTGCGACCTGGGTCATAACCCATCGCGACGATACTTGAGATGTGACGTCGTAGAGTTCCGCCAAATAGAACAGGTCATTAAGCGGGCCAAGCCGGAGTTCGTCTATCATTTGGCTGCAGAGTTTGGACGCCGCAATGGGGAGGACTTCTACGAAAGTGTGTGGCAGACGAACGCGATCGGCACGAAGAATATTCTCCGCTTGCAGGAGCGCCTTGGCTTTCGGATGGTGTTCGCATCCTCCTCTGAAATTTACGGAGAGTACCCCGGGCGCATGTCAGAGTCGGTCCCTGATCGCATTCCAATTCAGCAGCTTAACGACTACGCCATCTCCAAATGGGCAAACGAGCTCCAAGTGCGTAACTCAGCGATGCGGTATGGGACCCAGACTGTCCGGGTCCGCATCTTCAACACCTATGGCCCTGGCGAGTATTATTCTCCATATCGTTCTGTGGCATGCATCTTTGTGTACCACGCGATGCATCACCTCCCTTACGATGTCTACCTTGAGGCCAAGCGCTCATCAACCTACATTGACGACACAGTCTCGGCGCTGCGTGCCATCGTGGACAATTTCAAAGCCGGGGAAGTCTACAACATCTGCGGCGACGAGTGCCACTCCATCAAACGTCTCTCCGACCTTGTCCTGAGACAGACTGCAGCGAGCAAGAAACTTGCGCGCTACAAGAAATCTGAGGCCTTTAACACTCTTGTCAAGAGAGGCGATAACCGCAAGGCCAAGCGCGACCTCCATTGGACACCCCGGGTTCGCTTGGAAATTGGCATAAGACGGACCATTGATTGGCAGCGGAGCGTCTATTTCGGAGGGAATGCGGCATGAGAGCTGAAAAGATTGTAATTCTTGGGACCGGGTATGTCGGTTTTCCCCTCGCTGTCATCCTAGCACGATCTGGATTCAAAGTCGTGGGCGTAGACATCCGGAAAGAGGTCGTCCGTGGAATCAATGCCGGGCACCTCCCGGTCAAGGAAAAGGATATTGAAGCCATTTTTAAGGAGAATGCGGTTCGAGAGAATCTCATCGCATCAGAATCTGTCGAAGACGGCGATGTCTACATCATCTCCGTTCCGACGCCACTGGAGAAACGACGGAAGATTGCGGATCTTACCGCGGTCGTTGCTGCGACAGAATCAATCGTCCCCCACTTGAAGACCGGGAATCTCGTCATCCTGGAGAGCACGGTCCCCCCGCTTACATGCCGCGAAGTTATCACGCCAACCATTGAACGGGAGAGCGGATTGCGGATAAATGTGGACGTTGGTCTCGTTCATTGTCCGGAACGGATTCTTCCCGGTAAGGTTTTCGAGGAAATCGTGAAAAACGACCGAGTGATTGGCTCGTTGTCGGAAGAGGCCCGGGAGCGGGCGAAGGCTGTGTATGGAGCATTTGTAAAAGGCAAAATCTTCCTTACGGACGACGTGACGGCCGAGCTTGTCAAGATAATGGAAAATACATACCGCGATGTCAATATTGCCCTCGCGAACGAGTTTGCGATGGTCGCTGAGAGCCTAGGGGTTGACGTCAATCGGGCCATCGAAATCGCGAATGCTCATCCACGAGTCGATATCCTACACCCCGGCATCGGTGTGGGGGGCCACTGCATCCCTGTCGATCCATGGTTCCTTACGGAAGTGGATCCGGCCCACACCCAACTAGTGTCAGCCGCGCGCCGAATCAACGACTCCATGCCGATGCGAACCGCCGCAAGAGTGCGCGAAGCTGTCGCGGACTTGAGTAATCCAGAAATTGTCATCATTGGAATGGCCTATAAGCCCGAGACAGACGATCTCCGAGAGAGTCCCTCGATACAAGTGGCGGAGCTTTTGAGGAAAGACGGCTACGAGATTCGGCAATACGACCCGCTTGTTCGTCAACATGGCTATGTGTCCTTGGCTGATGTAGCGCGAGGAGCAGATTTGCTCGCAGTCCTTGTGCCACACGCCGAGGTCTTGGCGGGGCTCCATGGGGAAATGAGTGCGATCAAATCCGTTATGCGGACTCCCAGGATCATCACCTTCTAATGCCACCTCATGCGCGTAGTCAAACGCAAGCCCAGTCGGACTGATGATGCCCGATGCGAATCGCATTGGTAATCTTCAGCTTCTTCCCATCAAAGACTACAGGGCCGATAAGGCACATCGCCGCTCTTGCTCGCGGTCTCGCCGAGAGAGGCAACGACGTCGCGATCCTGACATCGGCCGCTGACCTACCAGCTGGAACGCCCCTTTCTGAACGAACGGACGGGGTCAAAGTAGAGCGGTTGCGCGTAGCATGGAAGTGGGGCCACTGGATTCAGTGTCCCGACTTGCGCGCAAGGTTAGTCCAGGGGAGGTTTGACGTAATACACGCACAGCTGTACCGCAATTACTTTACTGAGACTGCCGCGAAGGCCTCGCGAAAGTCGGGCGTCCCACTCGTAATCACTCCACGAGGCAGTCTACTTGGCTATCGTTACCTTGGCGAATCTCCGGTCTACAACATCCCCAATGTGACGTTCGACATCTTGACGCGGAGGCGAGCTCTCAAGCATGCCGTTCTAACTGTTACGTCTAAACATGAGGCCGAGGACGCCTACGAATTGGGAATCCCCCGAGAACGGGTGGTAATCATTCCTCACGGGCTGGACTTCAATCGTCTGCCCCATCCCTCGACGCGCGCGGAAAGTGATGGCACGAAGCTGCTCTTCGTTGGGAGAATCGCTGAGCAACGAAACGTGAAGTTCCTGCTCCGCGGATTTGCCCTTGCATCGAAGTCAAACCCGCGTCTGCGACTCTCGATTGTTGGGGAACCCATACCGAGTCGTTACAATCTCCACGAGGCCCGATACTGGCGGGAGGTGGTGCGGTTGGCATCACAACTCAGGCTAGGAGAACGTGTTGAATTCCTTGGAGGGGCCGGCGGAGACGCGCTTTGGAATCTCTACCAGACTCATGATTCCTTCGTGTATACGTCGAGGTACGACAACTTCGGCCATGCGCTCGTCGAGGCGGCGTACTTCGGTCTCCCCGTCGTAAGCACTGACGTGGGGGTAGCGGCCGACCTGATTCAAGACGGAAGAGGCGGCATCCTCCTAAACCCTGATGATGATGTGGGGTTGGCCGAGGCGATTCTCCGCATTTCGCGGGATTCGACGTTCCGGTCTAGGTGCTCTTCGTTCATACGGCAGCAAACTGTCCGATACACATTGGCTCGAAATGTGGACGCCTATGAAAACTTGTATAAGACCCTCGTTACTTGATCGGGTGCAAGGGGCCGCATCCGGGGCTTGTTGTTCGACCGCTGTGGCCTGCACCGGTCAACGATGCACAGGGGAATGACAATAAGTGTGCGGCATCTGCGGGTTCTCCGGGCCGGCCGATCACGGTCTTATCCGAACGATGTCTCAAACAATGTTCCACCGGGGCCCAGACGACTCCGGGTACTACGAGTCTGAGGAAATTTCGCTCGGCATCCGTCGGCTGAGCATAATCGATGTAGCTGGTGGTCACCAACCAATCACGAATGAAGACGGCGCGATTTCGGTCGTCTACAATGGGGAAATCTACAACTACAGAGATCTTCGAGAGAAGCTAGAGAGAAAGGGACACAGATTCTCGACCCTTTCCGACACGGAGGTCATAGTGCATTCGTATGAAGAGTTCGGCCCGAGATGCGTTGATGTCCTTTGGGGGATGTTTTGCTTCGCTCTGTGGGACGAGCACCTGCACAGGCTCATGCTGGCCCGAGACAGGATTGGCATGAAGCCACTCTACTACATCCTCACTCCGACGGGGATTGCGTTCGCCTCCGAAATCAAGGCGCTACTCCCGCATCCGGAAGCAAAACGAGATGTGGATGCCGAAGCGTTGCGTCTGTTGCTCGCGTTCCGGTATACGCCCGCGGAGCGGACTACGTTTCGAGGAATTCACAAGCTCTTGCCCGGCACCATCTTGCTTTGGCAAACCGAGCGTACAGAGTCGCAAACATACTGGCGGGTTCCTGTGAGCGATGTAATCGAGACCGATGAGGCCACGGTCGTCAAGAGAGTTCGGACTCTTCTCGAGGAATCCGTCAACGCACATCTGAGGAGCGATGTCCCACTAGGCGTGATGTTGTCAGGTGGCTTGGATTCCAGTGTGATCGCCGTCCTCGCGAAGAACGCGATTGGAGACAAGCTGAAGACGTTTACATTCGACTACTCGGAGGCGCCAGACAAGGGCGACGCTACCTACTCTCGGATTATGGCCGAGCACCTTTGCACGGACCATAAAGAAATCGGCATCTCGGAAGAAAGACTGTTTGACTATCTGCCGTCCGTTGTTTATTATCACGACGAACCAAAAGTCGATCCGGCTTCGGTTCCAACCCTGGTTGCGGCCAGGGAAATCCGCCGACATGCAACCGTCGTGTTGGTGGGAGAGGGGTCTGACGAACAGTTCGGTGGATATATTAGCGGCCTTCATTTTGCGAAGACGAGACAATACAGGACTTTAGCGCCTTCTGTCCTTGCCGACGCCAAGCTACTCCGCTCGGTAGACATGGTGCCTGTGTTACGCCGGGAGAAGCGACTCCTGGAGTACTTAGGGTCTCTCAAGAACCAAAATCGTGCCCTACGAATTATCAACTCAACATTGTTCTCCGAACATGAGTTCGATGGCTATGCAACCCCTCGTTTCAAGAGTGAAGCTCGAGGCGTCAACCTTGACAATGTGTACGCCCCGTTTCTCGGCATTGTCCGAGGCCACGAGGATATTGCCGCGAGCTACATCGATTTGAGTGTTTACATCCCGCATGATATCTCGATGCGGCTAGACAAGATGATGATGGCCTCGTCAGTCGAGGCTCGTATGCCCTTCCTCCACGTGCCAATTCTGGAGTATACACCTCGCATAGCTTCCAGACTGAAAACAAAGGCTGGGGTAAGCAAGTACCTACTGAGGCAGGCAATGAAGGATCAACTCCCAAAGAGCATCGTACGACGTAGGAAGCATGGCATCCAGGTGCCGATTCGCCGCTGGGTCAAAAGTAACATGGATTTGCTGGAGGAGCTGGCGCTGGAATTCGTAAGACGAAGAAACCTCTTCGAAAAGAATGGAGTGCTTAAGATTGTCAAACGTGCACGATCGGGCGGCGACGAAAACTCCGCCCATCACCTCTTCGCAATCGGAACGATTGAACTCTGGTATAGAATGTACGTCGATCCGGATCGGTGGATGCCTGGCGAACCGAAACCGCTTGTACAGCTGCAGTGATCGCTGATGCGGATCGCTTTCGTTTGCTACCAGATGTTCGGTATCGGCGGAATCCGTGTTTACGGTCGCCAATTACTGAACCGATTTGTTAGGTCGGGCCATGACGTTGTCGTATTTTCACGGACGCCTACGCGACGGCAGCCGACTGGCCTAGACTCTCGCATCGGTTTGATTCTGATACCTACATCGGCTATCCCCCTCACCAGAGCGCTCTCATTCTGGATTCAACTTCGCAGAGCGATCCAAAAAGAGGAGCGGCGAGGCAAATTCGATATCATTCATTCAAACTCTGTAGATGATGTCTTAGTCTCAAAGAGGGACACCTCTAAGACTCCAAGGGTAGTTACAGTCCATCATCTGGGTGCTAGTGTTGGTGAGACCGCTAGGCGCGGCCATTTCAACCGCACGAGGGCGATTGGACAGGAATTTGGTCCCCTCATGCTGGCAGAAGCTGTCTGCATTCAGAGGGCGGACCATGTAATCGCCGTTAGCCAATTCACCAGAAGTGAAGTCTTGCGCCATTATTCAACCCTCTCTCCACAGAAGGTCACGACAATTTACAACGGAATCTCCCGACGGTTCACCGATACGGACCCTGTTCGAGAAGCACGTCTGAAAAAGAATTGGACAATTGCGGGGGAGGATCGCGTATTGCTCTTCGTCGGTCGCCTTGAGGAACGCAAAGGCGTGCGGTTTCTACTCCAATCGATTGCGCAGCTGCCTCCAGAAGAAAAGATAAAGCTCGTCCTCATCGGCGACGGGAACCAGGAGCCTTATCGAAGGTTAGTCCGCAGGCTTGGTATCGATGAGCGAGTGGAATTCGCCGGCTACGTTCCCGACTCCGACCTCGCTGCCGCCTACAACCTAGCTGACGTGGTCGTGAATCCATCCCTTATGGAGGGTTTTGGATTTGCCATCGCGGAAGCAATCGTCCACGGGACCCCGGTTGTCGCCACCAACGTTGGTTCAATCGGGGAGCTCGTCCGGAACGGGATCGATGGTGTTCTTGTGGATTATGGCGACGTTTATGGATTCTCGAAAGCAATACTTAAGACGCTCAACTCCGCTACGACCGCGAGACCAGAGGGCGATGGAAATCTAGAGCGGGCCTTCAGTTGGGACAAGGCAGCGAGCGAAACGTTGAGTCTCTATCGCAAGCTGATCACATGAAACCGAAAGAGAGAGATGGAGCCTGTTTTCCAAGTCAGCTGACTTGGATAGTCAATCGGATCGTCCGATTTAGCTCGTATCCGCATCCGCGTACCGCTTCGGAGATTAGCCAGATGCCCCCAACCACGTGCGGAGGCCGCGGTTAGATGTCGTCACGACCGCCGAATCCACACGAGCGACTCGATGTTGCCGGCCCGAAAGGGCCACACGCACAAGCTCGGCGACTCCAATTGCTGCTGTTCTTCATTTTGGTTGTCATCATCCTAACCCTTGTCCGCTACGAGCCAATCAGCGATCTGTCGGCGGCGCCGGCGTCATTCTCAGGACCATGGGCATATCAGTACTACGGAATCCTGAAGACTGGCGGCAGCTCAGTCGAGCCCCCCGTTTATTCGCCCTTTTCGTCCGGAACGACGCCTCAAAGAGGCGAGGTGCTATACATCAGGTACGAAGCCATCTTGGCACTGATAACCGGAGATGATCGATTCGCGGGTACGCTGATCACAGCCTCGCTAGCTGAATCAATCTCGCTAACGGCCATTTTCCTCCTCGTCGGGTGGATGTGGGGCCGTACATACCAACCCGATCGAGGGGGGCCGCATGAAAGGACTGCCATCCTATCGGCAATCGTGTTCGCCGCGGGCACCCCGACGGTAATACTCTATCTGATAGGGTGGAACGCACCCTACGGTTGGTACTTCGTTATCTTAACACCCTACGTGCTCAACAAGACCTTTGCGAAGACCAGGTTTCGTTTTCTTTCGCTATTCTTCGTTGCCATCGTCTACTCTATCTACACGACTCCCGCGCTCGTGTTAACCATTCTCATCGTCGGGCTAGGGATTTTCAGGGGAGGGAGCTGGTCACGATTGGCAGTATTCTCGGGAGTCTACGGAGTCGCGTACATCGTGTTTCTGTCCCAACTGCTCTTCGGGACCATTGTGAAGGTTCCGAACGCTCTATCGGCAGTCTTACAATTCGAAGATCGCGCAAGCGGGCTTAGCTTCATCGCGGGGAACCCCTTGCCAATACGGATCTTAGATTTTGCCGTTTTCGGGCTAGTCGCCGCTCCGTTGGTGGCGCTGGTCCTTTCTCGAGTTAGCGGATCCAGGCCAACATCAGATACGCGAACCACCTATGCGTACGTCTTCTGCTTGGCTATTTTTGGCCTGGGCGCCGCCGCCGAATTGGGGATAGTTTCGGGCGTATTCAGGACGTCCGAGTACGTGGCCCTCTTCTCAATGCTGTTGATACCAGCCGCCTTCCGAACAGTCAGGCCGAAGGCCCGCCGGGTTGTCGCGGGCATGCTCGCCGCCGCAGTTCTGCTATCTGTTTGCGCATATGTTCTGAGCCCTACGTTAGGAGGTCAGTACCTGTCCCTTCAGGAGGCGACGGGAACGAGTTGGATTGTCCAACACCGGCAAGATGACGCCGTCGTATTCACGGACTTCCGACTCGCTGGACCCCTTGTCGCTCAAGGGTACTTGAGGGTCGTCGGCGTCTCCGACGTGGGGTCCTCTCCAAGTATCGTAAATAACCTCTTGACGAATATCTACTACTCGGAAAGCCCATGTCTTGCGGAAAAATCGCTTCTATCGGTCAGGACTGAGGTTACAAACCAGACTGCCAGCCTTCTGATGTTCTCAACCAGAATGACGGACTTGTTTCCTGCCATCCGCGGCTACGACTACAGTTACCAGCCTGCTCCAGAAAACTTCGCGAGCAAGTTTGCGAGCCTACCCTCACTGGCGGAAGTCTATAGCAACGGCGAAACGACAATCTATGCGAGAGTGTCTCTGGACTCAGGCCTTTGCTAGTCTGGTCAGAGCAGGGCGTGCGGATAATGCCGTTCAGATCAAACTCGGAAAGTCGACTTCCAAAACGCGATAAGTCCGAGGTCCCGATGGTCTCAGTGGTAATCCCCGTATACAATCAGGCGCGCTATCTTCCCTTCGCTGTGGAATCGGTCCTGGCGCAATCCTTTGATGACTACGAGGTCATTGTGATCGACGATGGAAGCAGCGATGGTACCCCTCGAGTGATTGCTTCGTATGGCGACCGCATCCGTTCGATTCGAAAGAAAAACGGGGGAACTGCTTCAGCGTTGAACGCAGGAATCCTGACTTCGAGGGGCCACTGGGTTGCCTGGCTGTCGGCAGACGACTCTTGGGAGGTCGACAAACTGATGAAGGAGATTAATGCAGCCGAGGTGGACCCCTCCATCGGCCTGGTGTATTCAGACTTGCTCAGGATAGGAGCCGACGGTCAAGTCCTGAGGCGAGAGCACTATCCCTCCCCGACGTCCAAGAAGGGCAGATTGCTCAGGCTTATTTGGGATTGTTTCATAAACGGAAGTACTGTTCTCGTGCGACGCGATGTCTTCGACACGGTGGGGCTTTTCGACGAGAACAATCCGTACACTCAAGACTACGAAATGTGGTTCAGAATAGTCAGCCAATACGGCGTGCGGCATGTTAGCGAGCCGCTTACGAGGTACAGGGTTCATTCTAGCCAGACCTCGGCGGACACTGCATCAATGGAGATCTGGTCTGACCGGGTTGTAGCCCACTGGATTCCGCGCCTTGGAACGGTGATGGGAGCCATTGGCGCGGCAGTCTACGTGGGAACCCAACTCCGTCGCCTACCTTTACATCTCAGAAAGTCTACGTCTGGCGGAGGGATTCCCCTCCGCGCAATCCTCAGGAACATCGGCATTTTCTGGATAGGGCTCGTGAACACGCGTCCAGAACAGAATTCGAGGTAGGACAAACACCAGGGTTGAAGACGGAGCCGGTGGCTGTCATTCACGTATGTTTTGCGGTATGACCAGCATCGAGTATCGCCTGAATTGGTCGATAGTGAACGATCGGAGGCTGTACCAGCGAAATCTTGTCTGCTTCAGAATTTCCCTTACGAAGAGATTGTATTTCCATTGATTCGCGTCATCCAAAATGAGGTACCCGCTGCGAGATGTCAAGGCGAGCACATCGGGAAGTGAGTCTCTTCTCAAGTCGGCGCCACCCAAGTCGTGCAGGACCAAGTCAAATCGATGCGATTCCTCTTTGAGTTGTTCCCATTCAAGGAGGTTGTCCGAAGGGAGGCTGTGCTCCATCAGGAATCTCCTGGTTTTGAACAACCAACTAGCCGAGTCGTCAGCAGACCAGACAGTTGCGTTGGTGCCACCGTCTCGCTCATACATCCGGAGGACGACGCTGCTGAATCCTGATCCGAGATCTGCGATTCGTTTTGGCTTGAGAGTCTCGCATGTGGCGAGGAGGAAAATGGAGAGTTGAGGTGAAATGGACATGACGGGCGTGGAGACCTGTTCCGTGTACTCTCTGTAGTATGGCAGGATTTTCTGAGTGAATCGACCTCGCCATCTCTCGTACTGCCTGAACTCGGGCAAGATCCCTTGCAGACGCAATCTATCCCTGATTCCACGGACATATTCAATCGAAACGAACGCAGAGGTCGTCTTTTGCTCAACACGAGTTAAACGCGATCCCAACACCGGCGGCATTTGTGGACTGCACTTAAAAGTGGTCTTCCAGATCTTGTCTCCGTCTCGAGTTCGATGGGGGTCCGAGGGCGTATGAGGAAGGTCAAGGTGGCCTCCAGAATGACGTAGGCAAGGCGGGTGTCTCGTTGAACGCTGGGAACGCTCGACACATCGCAGTGGGGAATCTCGGCGAGACCCATGGAGAGGCCAGCTTGAGGCCGGCTGGCGGCTTTGGCAATCTATTCTCCGGGTTCGGAGCTCCGCTGCGATCTCACTGCGAGCTTAGAATCTAGCACATGGCGAACCTGCGAATCACTATTCCAGTGTCAAGAGCCGGATGCTACTGTCCTGCGAACGACCGAGCAGGCCTCCTCGAAGCGGAACGACGTTCTCTTGAGTGTCTACGTTTCTCATCGAAGCTAGCGCGAGGCAAAGGACTAAGAAAAACCGGTTGGCTATCCCCCGGAGGTGGTCCGATGCGGGTGCACTTCAGAGAGAAGCCGTGGGACCTCTACTGGTTGGTCGGATACACGATCGTCGTGGCGGGGTTCCTCTTGGTCCTGGGGGTCGGCAGCCTGCCTGCAATTCTATTCGTGCTTTTCGCCCCGGGTTATGTTGTCGTAGCCGCGCTGTTCCCCGGGAGCAAGGAGATTAACTGGGTCGAACGGTTGGCTCTCAGTTTCGGAATGAGCATCGCGATCGTGCCCCTCCTGGGGCTGGCGCTAAACTTCACGCCATTTGGCATCCGGTTCGCACCCATCGTCGTGACAATCGCGCTCTTCACAGTCCTCTGCGGAGGCGCAGCCTGGTTTCGAAGGATGAGGATGCCATCCCCGGACCGACTATCAGCCACCTTCGATGTCTCCGTCCCGGCGTGGCGCGACTATAGCCTGTCTGATAGGATCCTGACCGCAGCACTCGTGGCGAGCATCGTTATGGCTGCGTCCGCCCTTGCGTACATTGTCGCGTCGCCCAGCTCGCAACATCGCTTTACGGAGTTTTACATCCTCGGCCCGTCCGGCAACGCTTCCGGTTACCCGACGACACTGAAGGTCTCCCAGCCCGGTTCATTGATTCTCGGCCTCGCCAACCACGAGTCCGCGACTGTACGTTACGCTGTGCGCATTGACCTCGTGGGCGTGCGAATCGTCTACAACGCCACTTCTGGCTTTAACGAGACCGTCGACGCGAACCGAACGACCCTGTCATTGGTCAACACCACCCTAGCCGATGGCCGGAATTGGACCCAGCTTTACACCTTCTCAATCTCGTCGATCGGCCTATGGAAGCTCCAGTTTCTCCTCTTCAAGGATGACATCCTCGCGAGCCAAGCGTTCCCCCAGATATTCATCCGAGTCTCTTGATCGTGCCTCTCCCGAATCGCAATTTGTTGAGGTGGTCGGACGCTTCATCAGCCGGCATCGAAACCCTGCGATTCTCGCTGCCTTTCAACAGAATCAAGCACAGCGCCAGCTCCTTGCTTCAGATAGTAGTACGACGAGGCTAACTAGAGAGCCCGGGTCCCTCGACCGACTTGGTCTTTTCTGTCCACGGGGAGCGATGTCTACACGTCAGGCTAGCCTCTCTCACGACGGAATGCGGAATCGGATTCGCACTCTCCGAGCGTTAGTCGGCGCCATTCATGAGCTGGAAGAGATTCAGCGCCCACGATTCAGATCCTCGTCGTCTCGGTTCCTACGATCGACCTGATCTTCACTCGTCATTGGTCTCATGCTAAGCGATGTCGTCGTTCTTTCGGAATGAGAGGACACTCCGGCTGGCGGCCGCGAACGAGACCCACATCGTCCCAGAGACCCATCCATTCGCTTCGTTGTTCGTCGGTGCATGGACACCCTTGGCCATCCCTCAGGATTCCACTAGACACGACGGGCAATGTGTGTGTGGCTGCGCGAAGGCCATGTGGACGTACCGGAGGCTCTCGGAGACAGATTTGCACTGGAGTTGCGAACACTATCGGTCTAGCCCGATGCGAGTCCCGCGATCTCCGCATCGCTGAGCGCCCGGGGGAAGACGAGGACCTCGTCGATGTCTCCGGCGTAATCACTCGCAACCCGCCCGACGACCGTCTGCGAAGATGTCCGAACCGAGGTAATGGGGTTCGTCGTGTCTTGGGCGACGAGCAGACCGTCCACGTAGAGTCTCACAAGGCCCGAACGGAGGAGGGCGGCGACGTGGTGCCACGACCCGTCGTTGTACGCGAGAGGGCTTGCTACTTCTGTAAACACATCCGGATCTATGGATTGGTAGAAGATCGCGCCGAACCGCCCGTCGGCCCTCACGCGCAGTTCCCACGAACCGCCTCCGCCCTGGATTCCACTGTAATACGGCGACGGGTTGGTCGTCCATCGGAACCACG
>Ga0066710_100004169_pt1 | contig 12673 bp, 12 predicted proteins | sample GraSoiAngelo_159_FD_79666 | JGI IMG/M metagenome (GOLD analysis project Ga0066710, IMG submission 79666) | Grasslands soil microbial communities from the Angelo Coastal Reserve, California, USA - 14_1009_16_40cm | ecosystem: Environmental > Terrestrial > Soil > Grasslands | place: USA...
CCTGCGTTGTAGGGAGTTAGGCGAGTCAAGAGCTTCAGAATGAATCTTACGGCCAAGACGAGCGAGTTGATTTCCCGGCTGCGGCAACTGGAAGCCAGTAGTTCTCCCTCCACCTTTGCCTGCAGCTTCGGCGCCGAGGACATGGTGCTCCTGGACGTGATCGCAACGCACGTTCCGAAGATTGAAGTGTTCACGCTGGACACGGGGCGTCTGCCCGAGGAAACACATGCGCTGCTGGATACCGTGCGGGATAAATATCCGGTATCCATCCGCACGTATTTCCCCGAATCCGCATGCGTTCAGGCCTGGGTCGAGCAGAATGGACCGAACGCGTTTTATCGCAGTGTGACTCAGCGTCTGCAGTGCTGCCACATTCGAAAAGTCGAACCCCTGGCGCGGGCACTGGCTGAAAAGAAGAGCTGGGTCACCGGTCTGAGGCGCGAGCAGTCTGCGGCGCGCCAGAATCTGGAAATCGAGGCGTGGGATGAAACGCACGGTCTGATCAAGCTGAACCCGTTGCTGGAATGGACGGGCGAAGAAGTATGGTCCTACATCAATACACACGGGGTTCCTTACAACGCCGTGCACGATCGCGGTTACCCGAGCATCGGTTGCGCGCCGTGCACCAGGGCCGTCGCTGCCGGTGAAGACGGCCGCTCGGGACGCTGGTGGTGGGAACAGGAGAGCCAGAAAGAATGCGGGCTGCATTTGCACAAGAAAGTCGAAGTATGAACAAGGAATGGACGCATCTTCGCGAGTTGGAGAGCGAGTCCATTTATATTTTTCGCGAAGTGGTCGCGCAGTTCCGGAACCCGGTCCTTTTGTATTCGATCGGCAAAGACTCCAGCGTGCTGGTTCACCTGGCGCGCAAGGCTTTTTACCCTGGGCCGCTGCCTTTTCCTCTTCTCCACGTCGACACGGGCTATAAATTCCCCGAGATGATCAAATTCCGCGACGAATTTGCAAAGTCGATCGGAGCGCGGCTGATCGTCCACCGAAACGAAGACGCCATTGCGGCGGGCGCGCATCCCCTCAAGCTTGGTGTGGCGCGATGCTGCGGGCAGTTGAAGACGGCCGCTCTTCTCCACGCGCTCGAAAAATATCAGTTCGACGCAGCGATGGGCGGTGCGCGTCGCGAGGAAGAACGATCGAGAGCCAAGGAACGCGTCTTCTCGCTGAGAGATGCTTTCGGGCAGTGGGATCCGCGCAGGCAGCGTCCGGAGCTGTGGAATCTCTACAGCGGAGCCATCCATGAAGGCGAATCGATGCGCGTGTTTCCTCTGTCCAACTGGACCGAGCGCGACATCTGGCAGTACATCCTTCAGGAAAAGATCCCGGTTGTTCCTTTGTACTTCGCGAAGGAACGGCCAGTGGTGGAGCGCGGCGGGACGTTGATTCCGGCCGACAACGCGCTGCATCTCAAGGATGGCGAGAAACCTCAAATGATGTCCGTGCGCTTCCGGACTCTGGGCTGCGCTCCCTGCACGGGCGCGGTGGCGTCCTGCGCGGCGAGTCTTGAAGATATCGTTGCGGAAGCCGGCGCGGCGAAAATCAGCGAACGGTCCACACGTATCATCGACCATGGCTCGAACACCATGGAGGACAAGAAGCGGGAAGGGTACTTTTGAGCATTAATGTTTTGCGCTTTACGACGGCCGGTAATGTCGATGACGGAAAATCCACTCTGATCGGCAGGCTGCTGGTTGAAACAGAGGGTGCATTTGAAGATCAGATCGAAGGAGCCCGCCGCGAAAACGAACGGCGCGGCGGCAAAGGCATCGATTTTTCGCTTCTCACCGACGGTTTGAAGGCCGAGCGCGAACAGGGCATCACCATCGATGTCGCCTACCGCTATTTCGCAACTCCCAAACGAAAATTCATTATCGCCGACGCACCCGGTCACGAGCAGTACACGCGGAACCTCGTAACGAGCGCTAGCACCAGCGATCTCGCAGTCATTCTCGTCGATGCCCGCAACGGCATGGTGACGCAATCTCGGCGTCATGCCTTCATTGCATACCTGCTCGGAATCCGGCATTTCATCGTCGCGATCAACAAAATGGACCTCGTGGAATTCAAGCGCGAAGCCTACGACGCCATTCGGATGGATTTTATCGACTTCATCGAGCGTCTCGGCGGGGCCGACGTGTACTGTATTCCCATCTCGGCTCTGGAAGGAGATCTCGTCACCGAACCCAGCCCTCGAATGTCGTGGTACAACGGGCCAAAACTTCTGGAACTGCTCGAGTCGATCGAGGTGGATGATCATCAGTCGGAAAGGCCATTTCGGTTTCCCGTTCAGCTCGTGAGCCGGCCGCCCGGACAGGAATTCGCGGACTTCCGCGGATATATGGGGCGTGTGGCGTCCGGATCGGTTCGCGTGGGCGACGCTGTTGTTGTTCTGCCCTCGGGCGCGCGAACGACAGTGACCGGAATCGTGACCCAGGACGGGAGGCTGGATGAAGCGTTCAGCCGGCAATCCGTCACGCTGTTACTGGCCGACGATCTGGATATCTCACGCGGCGATCTCATCTCGTCGGAAACAAGCCTTCCGGCAGCGCGCACCGAATTCAAAGCGACGCTTTGCTGGATGAACGAGCGGAAGCTACGCCTGAACCATCGGTACGTGCTTCGCCACACCACAAAGTCGGTTCGCTGCATCATCAACGAAATCGATTACCGCCTGGACGTCAACACGCTCGACCGGGAATCGCCTGTCACCGAACTGCAAACGAACGATATCGGCCAGGTACGGATCAAAACCCTGCAGCCGATTGTTTGCGATCCCTACGATGCGAACCGCCAGACCGGCGGCTTCATCCTCCTTGACGAAACGAATGACACCGTCGCTGCCGGAATGATTCAAGGCTAGTTACGAGGGTGGCAATCCGATGCCACCGGTAAGCCACTGTAATTGCTTTCTTCCCAGCTCATCTCAATGTCTGCTAGCGTTTACCGAGGTTTTTTTCCCCACGAGATAATCAAGGAAGGTACACGATGCCGCGCTTCTCCATTGGAAGTCCTGTCAGAATTATCGGCGGGATCGCGGAGTATTACTCCGGAGTTAACCCCGTCGTGGTGGAAGTGATTCCCAACGGTAACGGATTGTCGCATTTAACCCGGTACCATTTGCTGATTTCAGACCAGGTCGAAGACACCTTCTACGAGTTTCAACTGGCTCCCGATCCCAACAGAGAGAAAACGGGTTCGTAGCGGAGCTACGATCTGTTATCTCAGATATTTCTTTGCCGGAGTGCAAATCCATACCAGCGTTCCCAACGTAAACAAATGAATCTCCGCTGAAGGCGTTTTCATGAAGTTTTGGCGTCTTCTTGTACTGGGTGATCCCTGATTGTAGGGGTCGTGTGCAAACTTCTCATCTTTTCGGCCAGAAACGCTCAGGTTGGGCCTGCGACTGGAGTCTGATGGTGCCGGGTGTTTCTTATCTGAGCCGCCTTTCGGCCGCAGCCGGTTACACGGGTGTGGCGGGTGGCTCTTTGGTGCTCATGGGTTGGCTGCTCCGCCTGCCCGGACTTGTCGCTATCAATCCGGTGTTGGGAACCATGACTCCTGAGACCGCATTCTGTTTCGTCCTCACCGGGGCCGCCTTGTTGCTGGCGCGCCCAGAATCGACTCCGAGTTGGAAGCATCGGCTCGCGAAAATCAGTGCCGGACTGGTCATTCTAAAGAGCCTCCTGACTTTGATCGAGACGTGGCCCGGCTGGAGTTTGAGCATCGACCAATTGCTGTTCAAGGGAAGCGTCTCAAAAATTTTCCCGGGACGGATGCCGGCCGCCACGGCGCTGACCTTGCTGTTCGTTGGCCTTGCGGTGGTGCTTCTGGATACGCAAGCCCGCCGCCCGAGGCCGTCAGAGTTGCTGGCGCTGGCCGCGGTTCTGACCGTGTTATTGGCTCTGATCGGTTATGGGTATGGATACGTTTCGGTATTCCTTCTTCCCATCCGCCGTCCGCTTGCCTTTCACACGCTGTTGCTGATGCTGGTACTTTCCTTCGGAATCCTTGTGGCGCGCCCGGGGCAAGGGTTGATGGGTCTGGCGCTCAGCGAAAGCAGCGGTGGTGTCATGGTCCGGCGGCTCTTGCCGGCGGCTCTGGCAATTCCCATTCTCGTCGGATGGCTGGTCGTGGAGGGCCAGCGCGCCGGACTTTATTCGAACGTCCTGAGCCTTGCATATTTCGCTCTGTCGATCATCGTCGTTTTCGGCGCGCTCATCTGGGTCACAGCCGGTTCTCTCCATGACATGGACAACCGGCGGCGGCAGGCGGAGGCAGAGATACACACGCTGAACGAGCAGTTGGAGCATCGTGTCCTGGAACGAACCGCGCAGCTGGAAGCCGCAAACAACGAACTCGAGGCGTTTTCCTACTCCGTCTCTCACGACCTCCGCGCTCCGTTGCGTCATATCGCCGGCTTTATTGCGCTGCTGGAGCGCCACGCCGCGAACAGTCTCGACGATCAAAGCAAGCGGTTCATCTCGATCATCGAATCCTCTTCGAGGGAGATGGGACATCTCATCGACGATCTTCTGGCATTTTCGAAAATGGCTCGTGTAGGGATGATGGCCAGCGTGGTCGACCTCCGCTGCCTCGTTCAGCAGGTCATCGGAGAACTCGAGCAATCCACGAAAGAGGGCCGGCCGACGTGGATCATTCGCGACCTCCCCTCCGTTGAGGGCGATCCCGCCATGCTGCGTCTGGCACTGGTAAACCTCATTTCCAACGCTGTGAAATTCACCCGGGGACGGTCCGAGCGGCGGATCGAAATCGGGTCCACAGACACCGAGCAGGAAATCGTCTTTTACGTGCGCGACAACGGAGTTGGTTTCGATATGCAATACGCGCACAAGCTCTTCGGCGTGTTTCAACGGCTGCACTCCAACCAGGAATTCGAGGGAACGGGCATAGGTCTTGCAACCGTTCGCCGGATTATTCATCGCCACGGGGGTAGAACCTGGGCAGAAGGAGAACCGGGGAAGGGCGCGACTTTCTATTGCAGCTTGCCGAAAGGAGGACAGAGCCATGGACCATCTTAAAAGCATTCTTCTGGTGGAAGACAATGCCAGAGACGTCGAATTAACGCTCGCCGCGCTGCTTGAGCACAATCTAGCCGACGAAGTCACGGTCATGCCGGATGGTGCCGAAGCGCTGGATTATCTGTACTGCCGCCGCGAATTCGCCAGGAGAAAACGCATCAATCCGGCCGTGGTGCTTCTCGATCTAATGATGCCCAAGGTTGATGGGCTCGAAGTGCTGCGCCTACTTAAATCCGACGCACAGCTGAAATCGATTCCCGTTGTCATGCTGACGTCGTCCCGTGAGGAAACCGATCTCATCAAAAGCTACGAACTCGGCGTTAACGCGTACGTCGTGAAGCCCGCGGATTTTCGAGCATTTGTGGACGCCGTCAAACAGGTTGGAGTCTTCTGGGCGATCCCCAGTGAGCCGCCGCTGCGCAGTCTTGAAGAGTCATCGATGAAATAGGAAACAATGACGAATCCTGCACACATACTTCTTCTTGAAGACAACCCGTGGGATGCCGAGTTAATCCAGGCCGCCTTAAAGACTTTGCTGGCCAACCCTCGCGTCGTTCGTGTTGAGACAGAGACCGCCTTCCGCGAGGCTTTGAACGAGGACATCGACCTGATCATCAGCGACTACTCGCTGCCTTCGTTTGATGGAAAGAGGGCATTGGCGATGGCAAGGGACCTCCGGCCCAACGTCCCGTTCATCCTTGTCTCAGGAACGATCGGGGAGGAAGCGATTGACAGTTTGTTGGCCGGAGCCACGGATTACGTGTTGAAACAGAAGTTCTCGAGGTTCGCTCCGGCGGTACAGCGCGCTCTCCAGGAAGCCGGAGAACGCAAGGCCCGCCGCGAGGCAGAGCAGGCACTGAAGAAATCCGAGGAAAGGTATCGCCACTTGTTTGAGGAATCCCGCGATACCCTGTTCATCGCTTCGTCCGACGGTAACCTGATCGACATCAATCCGGCCGGCCTGAAAATGTTTGGGTATTCATCGAAAGAAGAGATTCTTCGCGCGAATATCGGCCGCGACATCTATCGGAGCGCCCGACGTTGGAAGGAAGTCTGCAGCCTCCTTGAAGCCCATGGATACGTTGAGGATCTCGAAGTCGAATTGAAACGGCGAGACGGCGCCAGGCTCATAGCTCTGGAGACAACGACTGTGGCTTCCAACGAGGAAGGAAACGTAAAGATATTTCACGGCACCTGGCGCGACGTTACAAAACATCGGGAGCTGGAGGCCCAGTTCCTGCGCTCACAACGGATGGAAAGCCTGGGCAGCCTGGCAGGAGGTATTGCTCACGATTTGAATAACGTACTTTCGCCTATCGTGATGGGTGTCGAAATACTGAAGGAAAAGCACACAGACCCGGACAGCATGCGCTACCTGGTGATGGTGGACACCTGCGCAAAACGGGGCGCAAACCTGCTGAGACAAATCCTGATGTTCGCCCGCGGTGTCGAAGGACGCCGGACACCCCTGAGCCTTATACCCGTTTTCGAAGCAGCAGATAAAATGATCCGGCACACCTTTCCGAAATCCATCGAGATCGTCACCGATATTGCCCGGGATCTGTGGCGCGTATCTGCCGACAAGACTCAAATCGAGCAGGTGCTGATGAACCTCTGCGTCAACGCGCGCGACGCAATGCCCGATGGCGGCAGGATTACGATTTCAGTCCGCAACGAAATGGATGAGAAAAGTGGTCCGTATGTCGTCGTCGAGGTCAGCGACACGGGACGAGGTATTCCGCCCAAAAACCTTCCGAAAATCTTCGATCCTTTCTTTAGTACGAAACAAACCGGAACGGGACTGGGCCTCTCAACCGTCAGCTCCATCGTCAGGAACCACGGCGGCTTCATCGACGTCGACAGCGTCCTGGAACAAGGAACAACTTTCACAATTCATCTGCCTGCTCTTCATCGCGGGTCCGAGGAAGTACCCGTCACACCCGGATCCAGTGATTTCCCGCTCGGGAATGGTGAACTCATTCTTGTTGTCGATGACGAGGCCGCAGTCCGCGATCTGGTTCGCACGATCCTCAGCAATTATGGCTATCGTGTCGCCGTTGCGGCCGACGGGATTGAGGGAGTAGCCGTGTACTCGAAACTTCGGGACGAGATCAGGTTGGTCCTGACTGATTTGGATATGCCCAGAATGAACGGCGCTGAACTGATTCGGAAGCTCGAACGAATCAATCCCGACGTTCTTGTGGTTTCGGTTAGTGGCCTGATCACCGGCGATAGTTTCGGGCAAACCATTGGCGGCCCCGTTCATGCCGTGTTGCAGAAACCTTTCTCACCGGCCGATCTGCTCAGAGCGCTGCACAACGTCCTCCAACAGCGCGCTTAGCACGCGAACTACATACGCAATAACGAAGATGACTCGATTCTATGAAGAATGGCGGTCAGTCTGGGCTGCAACAACTCCATGTCTCGCTCGAGGCTGGAAAAAGTCTCTTCGGTGGACAACCAGTCGTTCTGGCGGCCTTTGATCTCCAGCTCCAGGGCGGTGTCGGATGCCCGTTCCGCGTGAAAGTTGACGAGGTATCCTCTCAGACTATGCGCCGTGGTTTCCAAACCTTTGGCGTCTTGTGAACCGATCGCCCGCCTCATACTTGCCATCACATCCGGAGAGCGGTCGAAGAAGATCTGTATGATCTCTGCAAGCAGTTCCGTGTCGCCACCGACGCGGTCTTCTAGAGCCTGCATGTTGATTATTACGTTATTCATGAAAACGGTCTCCTGTTCAGCCGAAGCAAGCAATCCTGTCTTCGCGTTTGGATTGTTCGCACTTCTTCAGCACGCCTTCGACGCATCTCAATAGTCCTTCTCGTGTCACCTTTCCTCGAGGCAAATGCGTCCCTTGAGGGAGGGCGCCATTTGCCGCCATTCTCCGGGCGGCAGATCCCGAAATATAAATGATTGCCATTTCGGGGTACTCGTCAGCCAGGTGTCTTAAAAGGTGCTGTCTGATCAGGCCCGGTGTCACTGCATCCGCGATCAACAAATCGATCGGACGCGCATGAGCGCCGGCCACTTCTATAGCCTCACGCCAATTATCGGCCTTCAAAACCTCGCATCGTTCGGTTTCAGCGAATGTATCGAGATGGGACCCCAGGCTGTTCTCTTCGTCCGCCACAACGAGAATAGTGGCATTGGAATCGGTGGGAGAGTCCGGGTTCGCGGAACCGAAAGCGGGGAGAGTGACCAGGAATGTGCTTCCCGAACCGGGCTTGCTGGAAACCTCAATAGTGCCGCCGTGCTGCTGCACGATTCCGTATACAGTCGACAGGCCCAGTCCTGAAGCTACCGCCAGGCCTTTCGTCGTGAAGAATGGATCGAATATGTGAGCGCAGACTTCCGGAGACATACCACACCCTGTATCGCTGACCCTCAGAAGGATTTCACGATTTGCGCCATTGGCCGTCTCGATGGTGAGCTTTCCGCTATCTTTCATTGCGCCGGCAGCATTCATGACGAGGTTCATTACCACCTGTCCGATCTGGCTCGGATCACCCTTGATCAAGCCCAGGTCCGGAGCGAGTTCCAGCGCGAACTCAATTTTCTGGCCGAGCGTCGATTCAAGCAGCATCTGCATGTCGAGCACGAGCTTGTTCAGGCTGAAGACTGTAGGCTCCCCTGCCTGCCTGCGGCTGAACAGTAACAATTGGCGTGTCAATAGCGCCGCGCGTTCCGAGGCCTTCTTGATCCCTTCAACGTGAACCTTGCCGCGATCATCCTGGTTCATCTGCTGGAGGAGCAGATTGCTGTGGCCCAAGACCACCATGAGCGCGTTATTGAAGTTATGAGCGACGCCGCCAGCGAGAGTTCCAATGGCCGCGAGTTTCTGGCCCTGCATCAGCTGTTGTTCGAGAAGTCTTCGTTCGACCTCTCCTTGTTTCCGCTCGATGGCGTAACGGATTACTCGAAAGAGCACGCGGCTATTGACGCTGCCTTTGATGAGATAGTCCTGCGCCCCATTCTTGAGCGCCTGGAGGGCCTGCGCTTCGTCGTTGAGACCCGTCAGAACGACAACAGGTACTTCCGGTGCGGCTTCGCGCACGCGGGAAAGGGTCTCCAGGCCGGCGGCGTCCTGCAGGAACAAGTCGAGAAGAATGACGTCGATGGGATTTTCCTTAAGAAAGCGGATCGCTTCGCTGAGATGCTCAACTGCTGTGAGGTCGAATTCACCGGACCCGAACTTTAGAAAGTCCGCCCTCATCAGTCGAACGTCGATGGGATTGTCTTCAATAAGAAGTACTCGAATTAGCTTTGTCACGCCCCTCAGGAATGCAATCCCTTCGCCAATTAGAGAAGACGCTGGAAGTTATTGAAAAGAAGAGCGCGGTGGAGTCGACAGGACTGTGGACTGCTGCCATATTTGACATGCGGAATTGTCAAAACTGACACCTTTCACAGGCCCAGCTTCTTCAGCCGCCGATAGAGCGTGCGTTCGGAGAGCCCGAGCGCCTGGGCGGCTTTTAGTTTGTCATTTCCGTTCGCTTTTAAGGTTGCGGCGATAAGGTCCCGTTCGAGATCTTCGAGGTTCTGCGGCGGAGACGCCGCAGCGGCGTTCGCCGGCGTGTTCGACCGGGCTACCAGTGAGGGCAGATCCGCCGCAGTGATTTCGCCGTTCGCACCCAGCGCGTAAGCTCTCTCGATGATATTTTCGAGTTCTCGAACGTTGCCGGGAAAATCATACGCCATCAGTGCGGCCATGGCGTCCGGAGTAATGCTGCTTACTTGCCGGCTGAATTTCCGATTGAGCTTCCGCACGAAGTGCATGGCAAGAGCGTGGATATCCTCCTTCATCCGGCGCAGAGGAGGAGGTTCGATCCGGACAACATTCAGCCGGAAAAACAGATCCTGCCGGAACTTGCCGGACTGCACCGCGGCTTCGACGTTCTGATTGGTAGCGGCCACGATTCGCACATCCAGATGATGAACCTGAGAACCGCCCACCGGCCGAACCTCTTTTTCCTGCAGAACGCGGAGCAGTTTCGGCTGCAACTGTATTGGAAGCTCGCCCACTTCATCGAGAAACAAAGTCCCGCCGTCCGCAGAACGGAACAACCCGCGATGGTCCGCAGTGGCACCTGAAAACGCGCCTTTCTGGTGGCCGAAGAGCTCGCTTTCCATGAGGTCCGAAGGGATGGCCGAACAATTGACTGGCACAAAGGGACCCTTGGCGCGTGCGGACAGGCGATGGATTGCTCCCGCAATCAATTCTTTGCCCGTTCCGCTTTCACCTTCGATCAGAACTACGGTATCTGTGAGAGCAACCTTCGCAATCGTATCCTTCACCTGCTTTACAAGCCCCGAAGATCCGATGAGTTCTCCAACGGGCAGCGTCTCCGCCAGCCGCGTTCGGAGGGACGTCACTTCGGCCTGCAAGTACCGGCGTTCGACAATGCGTTTGAGCAAGTGCTGCAAAGAAATCCAGTCGAGTGGTTTGATGAGGTAATCGTACGCTCCAAGGCGGAGCGCCTGAACTGCGGTGTCCACTTCGGGAAAGCCGGTCATCACGACAGCGTCGATTTCGGGGTCGCGCCGCTTGATGGCTTCCAGTACTTCAATACCCGTCATGTCCCCCAGGTGGATATCGAGCAGAGCAGCATCAAATATGCCGGTTTCCAGAAGAGCGAGTCCTGCGCGGCCACTCGTGGCGGCCTTGCACTCGTAGCCAGCGTCGGCCAGCCGGTCCTCCAAGAGAGTTCGGATCTGCTCGTCGTCCTCAATGAGCAGGACCCTGAGAGGATTCATAAGCGCATCCTATCAGATTGCTCCGGGGACTGTCAGAGTTGGCAGAACTCTGTCAGTCCTGACACGGCCGACGCCTGAAAGGCTGTCAGCCATTCCATCCAAACCCATCCCTTTCAACAATTGCCCGCCTGCAGTCTTTTGGCACCCGGTATGCCTAATAGGGGTTCACCTTAATGCGGCAAGAGTGCCGGTGAATAGTGGGGGTTAGAACAGTGCGCAAAGTCCGATCGATCATAAGGCACGGAGCCGAAACATTCATTATTGAAAGCCCGAAGCTCATTTCTCAAATGCGTGCCGCGATCGAAGCAGCGGACTGCGTCGGCTTACAACGGATCGCGCACGCATATAAAGGTTCTGTCTCCGCCTTCTCAGCGGGCGCGGCCGCGGATCTGGCAGCTCGACTCGAGATGATCGGTTCCAATGGGAACATTTCAGAGGCTGAACCACTCATCGCCTCGCTGGAAACGTCTGCCGGCCGCGTCTGCGCGCTGTTGAACACACTGATGGAGGAGAAATCGTGCGCGTATTGATCGCTGACGACGATCCCGTTTCAAGGCTCATGCTTCAGGCCACACTCAGGAAATGGGGGCACGACGCCGTTGTCGCCTGCGATGGCCGGGAGGCTTTGTCCATTCTCGAACAAGACCTGTCGCCGGAACTGGCGATCCTCGACTGGATGATGCCGGAAATCGATGGCCCCGAAGTCTGCCGCCGGATTCGTCAAAATTCCACGTCCTCACCCGTCTACATCATGCTGCTGACGGCGAAGAGCCAGCGTGAAGATCTCATCGTTGGCCTGGGAGCAGGGGCAGATGATTACATTCCAAAACCTTTCAATCATCAGGAACTGTACGCCAGGCTGCAGGTCGGATTTCGCGTAGCCGATCTTCAGCGAAAGCTGGCCGATCGAGTGAACGACCTGGAAATCGCGTTGATGCGTCTTGGCCGCGCGCAGCAGGCACGAAAGCTGGAAGCACTGGGCCAGATGGCTTCCGGCATCGCACACGAAATCAATACACCGACGCAATATATTGGCGACAACGTCCGTTTTCTGCAGGATTCCTGGACCGAACTCCGGCCGTTCCTCGGGTGCCAGGCGGGCAACCCGGATCTGGATTACTTGATTCGCGAGGTACCGAAAGCAATCGATGAATCCCTTCAGGGAATTCAGAAAGTCGGCAAGATCGTCAGAGCCATGCGGGATTTCGCGCATCCACCCAGCGAAAATAAAGTGCATACCGACATCAACCATGCAGTCCTCACGACGATTACCGTTGCAACCAATGAGTGGGGATATGTGGCGGATATCGAAACGTCTCTCGACCCCCAGCTGCCAAGGACGCCGTGCTTCCCTGGAGAAATCCAGCAGGTTCTCCTCAACCTCCTCGTCAATGCGGCTCATGCCATTGCAGACACCCAGCAGAAGGGTGTGATTCGCGTAGCAACCTCCACGCAAACCGATTCAATCGAGATCCGCGTTAGCGACAGCGGACGAGGTATTCCTAAGGAATATCGGGAAAAAGTCTTCGAACCCTTCTTCACAACCAAAGACGTCGGTGAGGGCACCGGCCAGGGCCTTGCGGTTGCTTACTCGGTTATTGTCCACCAGCACAACGGCAAGATTTGGTTCGACAGCGAGTCCGGCAAAGGAACGACATTCTATATCCGCCTTCCGATCGACGGAATCGGATCTGGGAACAATGAGTATGAAGAAGCGCATTTTGTTCGTTGATGACGACGCCCATGTCCTTCAGGGATTAAGGCGCGGCCTGCGCTCAATGAAGGACGAGTGGCAGATGGAATTTGCCTCCTGCGGCAAGGAGGCGTTGGACGCAATGAACTCCACGCCCATTGACGTTCTCGTAACC
>Ga0066710_100004170_pt1 | contig 12671 bp, 10 predicted proteins | sample GraSoiAngelo_159_FD_79666 | JGI IMG/M metagenome (GOLD analysis project Ga0066710, IMG submission 79666) | Grasslands soil microbial communities from the Angelo Coastal Reserve, California, USA - 14_1009_16_40cm | ecosystem: Environmental > Terrestrial > Soil > Grasslands | place: USA...
GAGGCGCTCGACCATGAAGCGGCCGACGATGGCGGCGTGGTACGACGTGCCGCACGCGATGAACACCACGCGCTGGAGGCCCGCTACCACCTCGGGGTCGAGACCGATGTCGGGCAGCACCACTGTGCCGCCCTCGGGCGCCACGCGGCCGCGCAGGGTGTCCGCCACCGCGCGTGGCTGCTCGTAGATTTCCTTGAGCATGAAGTGGCGGTAGCCGCCCTTCTCCGCCAGGATCGGATCCCACATGATGCGCGTCGGCGTGCGCGAGACGGGCGCGCCGGCCAGGTCGGAGATCTCCACGCCGTGGCGCGTCACCACCGCCACGTCCTCGTCCTCGAGGATGATGACATCGCGGGTATGCGCCAGCAGGGCCGGGATGTCGGAGGCGAGAAAGGTCTCTCCCTCTCCCAGCCCGATCACCACGCTGCCCGCTCCGTGCTTGGCCGCCACCAGCCTGTCCGGCGTCCCTTTCGACAAGACGACGATCGCATACGAGCCCCGAAGCTCCCCCAGCGCCCGTCGTACCGCTTCCTCCAGTCGCGAGACGTCCTGGAGGTGCCGCTCGATGAGGTGGGCGATGACCTCCGTATCCGTCTCCGACGTGAAGACGTGCCCCTCGGCGGCCAACCGCTCCTTGATCGGCAGGTAGTTCTCGATGATGCCGTTGTGGACCACGACGAGGGTGCCCGAGCCATCCGTGTGGGGATGGGCGTTGTCGTCGGTGGGCCGACCGTGCGTCGCCCAGCGCGTGTGTCCGATGCCGATACGCCCGCGCACCGGGCGCTCCCGCAGCAATCCTTCCAGCACCTTGATGCGGCCGGCGGCGCGCCGGACCTCGAGCCCCTCGGGCCCCAGGACGGCCACGCCCGCCGAGTCGTATCCGCGATACTCGAGGCGCTTGAGCCCGTCCACGATCACGCCCACCGCGTCCTTGTCCCCGATGTAGCCGACGATGCCGCACATATCGTCAGTGTCCCTTCCGCTCGGAAGGTGCGCTCCGCGCCCTCTTGCGGGCGGTCCAGCCTTCCTTCATGACTTGCTGGCTGCGCTCCACGGCCAGGGCGCCGGGCGGCACATCTTTGGTCACCACCGAGCCGGCGGCGACGAAGGCGTCCTCGCCGATGGTGATGGGCGCCACCACGCTGCAGTTGCTGCCGACGAACGCGCGATCGCCGATCTTCGTCTCGTGCTTGGCGACCCCGTCGTAGTTGACGAGGATCACGCCGGCACCGATGTTCACGCCGTCGCCGATGGTGGCGTCGCCAATGTACGCGAGGTGAGAGGCCTTAGTCCCGCGCCCGATGCGCGATTTCTTGATCTCGACGAAGTTGCCGATCCTCGCGCGGGCTCCCACGTGGGAGAGCGGCCGCAGGTGGCAGAAGGGGCCGAGCTGGGCTTCGTCCTCCACGACGGCGTCCGACAGCACGCAGTAGGGCCGGAGCGTGACGCGGTCGCCGATGCGGCTGCCGCTCACCTGACTGCCCAACCCCACCACGCACTCCGTCCCTATGATGGTCGCGCCCTCGAGGACGACGCCCGGGTAGATCACCGTGTCGGCCCCCACCGTGACCGAGTCGTCCACGTAGGTTGCCGCCGGATCGAGAATCGTGACGCCCTCGCCCATGAGACGCTCGAGCGTCCGCCGCCGGAGCGTGGCCGCCACCTCCGCGAGCTGCTTCCGGTCGTTGATGCCCATGCACTCCTCGGGGTGGGGCGCGGCCAGCGCCTCGACGGGCGCGCCATCCTTCGACAGGAGGGCCACCACGTCGGTCAGGTAGTACTCGCCCTGCTCGTTCTGCGGACTCAGGCGGTCGAGCACGGGCCAGAGCCGCTTCGGGTCGAAGCAGTACGTGCTCGTGCCGATCTCCCGGATCGCTCGCTGCGCCGCGGTCGCGTCGCGATGCTCGACAATGGCAACCGGCCGCCCGCCCTCGCGGACCACGCGCCCGTAGCCCGCGGGATCTTCGATCTCGGCCGTCAGCAGGGTGGCGGCGGCTCCCGTCGCCCGGTGATGGTCGACGAGCGCGCGGAGCGTGGCTTCGGACATGAGCGGTTGATCCCCGGGCAGCACCAGGACGGCGGCCGCGCCGTCGCCGCAGGCCCCGCGCGCCTGCAGGAGCGCGTGCCCGGTGCCGAGCCGCTCCTTCTGCTCGACGTAAGCGAGATCGGGTGCCTCACCGACGGCCGTCCGCACGTCGTCGGCGCCGCGGCCCACAACAAGCACCACCCTCGCGCCGAGGGCCCGGGCGGCACGCATGGGATAGTCGATGAGCCGCCGTCCGCCCAGCACATGCAACGCCTTGGGGCGGCGCGAGCGCATGCGCGTGGACTCGCCTGCCGCCAGGATCACCGTGGTGAGCGTCTTCATGTTCGCCTCAAAGGTAGCACGTCCCATGCCATCACCCCTGGAGAGCCACCGCCGGTCACAAGTGCCGCGTTGACCCGACCTTGTCGCCCACGGTCAAGATGCCAAGAGGCATGCTGAGGATAAAGGAGGATAAATGAAGATCAATGACAGGATAAATGAGACAGGAGGCGGGCGATCCTGTTGGGCAATGGAGACGACAGATCGACAGTCTCGCCCGTGGCCGGATGAACGAAGGATAGTCCGGCGGCGTGCAACGCCACGCCGCCCAGGTCCTCGACGATCTCGGCGGGCAGGGCGTCGGGCTGCCGCGAGCGCCTGGCGCCGTAAGTCGCGTCACCCACCAGCGGGTGGCCCAGCGATGCCAGATGCACGCGGATCTGGTGGGTGCGGCCCGTCTCGAGGCGGCATTCGAGATACGTGTAGCCGGCAAAGCGCTCGAGCACGCGGAAGCGCGTTACGGCACGCCGGCCCGTGCCCGCGCGTGCCACGGCCATGCGAACGCGGGAGCGCGGGTCGCGCGCGATCGGCGCGTCAATCACCCCATTCGGCGCTGCGAGGGCGCCATGGGCCAGACACAGGTAGCGGCGCGACATGGTCCGCCTCTGCAGCTGCGCGGTGAGTGAATCGTAGGCGTGACGGCTCTTGGCGAGCACGATGAGCCCGGACGTGCCCTTGTCGAGGCGATGGACGATGCCGGGCCGGCGCGGACCACCGACCCCGGCGATCTCCGGCGCGTGTGCCAGCGCCGCGGCGGCCAGGGTGCCCGTGGAAAGTCCCGCCCCCGGATGCGTCACCATCCCCGCGGGCTTGTCCACGACGAGGACGTGGGCATCCTCGAAGACGACGGTGAGAGGAATGGCTTCGGCGGCCATCTCCTCGGGCGCGGGCGGCGGGACCACGACTTCGACTCTCTCGCCGTCCTTGAGCCGGTGCGCGGCCTTGCTCGCGGCCCCGTCCACCCTGACACGGCCGGCGTCCACGAGCGCCTTGATACGCGTGCGGGACAGGTCCGGCAACCGCGCGGCCAACCACAGATCGAGGCGGCGGCCCGCCTCGACCGCACCCACGGTGGCCGCCACGCGCCGCGCGGCTCCGGCCGTCATGCCGGGGGCGGCGGAGCCGTCAGCATCCGCAGCGCAAGCAGCGCGACCCCCACGCTGATGGCCGAGTCGGCGACGTTGAAGGCGGGCCAGTGCCACCCCCGCCAGTAGAAATCGAGAAAGTCCACGACGGCCCCGAAACGCGCGCGGTCGATCAGGTTGCCGGCCGCGCCGCCGAAGATCATCCCGACGGCGACGGCCGCCACGCGGCCGCCCTCGGGCAGGAGGCGCGTGGCCACTGCCGCGAGGACGCCGAGAGCGCCGATGGAGAGCAATGCCACGACCCAGCGCCAGCCCGGCGGCACGGTGCCGAGCATGCCGAACGCCAGGCCCGGGTTCATCACGAGGGTCAGCGAGAAAAAGCCGTCGATGACGCTCAGGGGGGCACCGGGCGGCAGACGGCGCAGCGCGATCCACTTCGTGGCCTGGTCGAGGATCAGGACGATCCCGCCCAGCGCCAACACCAGCCTCATCGGTGGGCGAGCACCACCGGCAGGCAGCGCTCGCAGAGGGCGGGATGCCGGGCGTCCGCCCCCACATTCGCGCTCCACGTCCAGCACCGCTCGCACTTCTTCCAGCCCAGGGCCTGAGCGGGGACGACGACGAGCCCGAGCCCGGGGATGTCCTGGCTGTCGTAGGGGGTGCCGGCGCCCTGCGGCGGCGGTGAGGATAGCCGCACGGCCGAGACGTTGAAGAGCGTCGCGAGCAGGCTCTCACCCTTGCCCACGAGCAGCGGCCGCCACTGCTCCTCGGGTGCGCTCGTGACGAAGACGACCGCATCCACGCCCTTGCCGATCGACCCCTGCTTGCGCGCAGCCTCGAGCGCGCGCGAGACTTCGCCGCGCACCTCGAGCAGGCGCTCCCACTCGGCGCCCAGACGGTCGTCGATCCATTCGCCGCGCTCGTCGGGAAAGGTGACGAGGTGCACGCTCTCGGGCTTGCCGCGGCCGGGTATGTAGCTCCATACTTCGTCGGCGGTAAAGGTGAGAATGGGCGCGAGGAGCCGCGCGAGCGCCGTGAGGACCTCGAAGCATACCGTCTGGGCCGCCCGGCGCTTGGGGTCGTCGGGCGCCGAGACGTACAGGCGGTCCTTGATGATGTCGAGGTAGAGGGCCGAGAGGTCGACGGCGCAGAAGTTCTGCGCTGTGTGGAAGACGACGTGGAACTGGTACTCGTCGTAGGCGCGGCGCACGCGGGCGATCAGCTCGCCCAGGCGCAGGAGCGCCCAACGGTCGATCTCGTCCATCTGGTCGTAGGAGACACGATCGCGCTCGGGATCGAAGTCGGCGAGCGTGCCGAGCAGGAACCGGAAGGTGTTCCGGATCCGCCGGTAGGCGTCCCCGAGCCGGGTCAGGATCTCGTCGGAGAGGCGGATGTCCTCGGTGTAGTCTTCGGCGGCCACCCAGAGGCGAAGCACCTCGGCGCCGTACTTGGGCAGGAGCTCCTCCTGGGTGGCGTAGTTGCCGAGAGACTTGGACATCTTTCGCCCGTCGCCCGCCACCATGAAGCCGTGAGTGAGCACCGACCTGTACGGCGGCCGCCCGCGTGTTCCGACCGCCTCGAGGAGCGAGGAGTGGAACCAGCCGCGGTGCTGGTCCGAGCCCTCGAGGTACATGTCCGCCGGCCAGCGGAGGTCCGGGCGCGTCTCCAGCACGGCGGCGTGGCTGCAGCCCGAATCCACCCAGACGTCGAGGATGTCGGTTTCCTTGCGGAAGTCGCCGCCACCGCACCCGGGGCAGCGCGTGCCGGCAGGGACGAGCTCTGCCTCGGGGCGCAGGTACCATTCCTCGATCCCTCGCCCGTCCCGGAAGATCCCCGCCACGTGCTCGATGACGCGCTCGTCCAGGAGCAGCGCAGCGCACGCGCGGCAGTAGAAGGCCACGATCGGCACGCCCCACACGCGCTGGCGCGAGAGCACCCAGTCGGGCCGGTGGACGATCATGTTGAAGAGCCGGTCCGCTCCCCACGCCGGGATCCAGCGCACATCGTTGCGGATGGCGTCCAGCGCCTTCTCCCTGAGCCCGTTCTTGTCGAGCGAGATGAACCACTGCTCGGTGGCCCGGAAGAGCGTCGGGTTCTTGCACCGCCAGCAGTGGGGGTACTCGTGGCTGAGCGTCACCTCCGCAACGAGGGCGCCCACTTCCTTGAGGAGCGCGATGATCTTCGGGTTGGCATCCCACACCGTCAACCCCGCGAAGTGCGCGACCTCGGGAACGAAGCGTCCGTCGTCGTCCACCGGGTTGTAGATCTTGAGCCCGGCCTTGCGCCCCAGCTCGTAGTCTTCTTCACCATGCCCGGGAGCAATGTGCACAAGCCCGGTGCCGGTGTCCATGGCCACGAAGTCCGCCCCGAGCACCGGGACGTCACGGTCGATCCACGGGTGACGGCAGACGGTACCCTCGAGCAGGGCGCCGGGCACGACCACGTCCGTCGGCCGCGTCCGTCCCTTGAGGCCAGGCAGCGCGGCGAACGCTTCCGCGAGCGGACGGGCGACCACGAGCGCCTCGCCGTCGCACTCCACGGCGGTGTACGTCTCCCCGGGATGCACCGCGATGGCGAGATTGGCGGGAAGCGTCCACGGCGTCGTCGTCCAGACCACGAGCGAGGCGCGGCGCGACCCGAGCGCCTTGGCCAAGGCGGGCGACGCCGTCTTGAGCGGGAACTTCACGTACACGGACGGCGTCGTTTGATCCTCGTACTCCACCTCCGCCTGGGCGAGGGCGGTCTTGCAGTGCATGCACCAATGGACCGGCTTGAGTCCCTTGTAGACGGCCCCTTGCCCCACGAAGCGTCCGAACTCACGCACGATGACCGCCTCATACGCCGGGTCCAGCGTGGCGTACCGATTCGCCCAATCGCCAAAAATCCCCAGACGCTTGAATTCTTCGCGCTGGATGTCGATGAATCGAAGCGCGTACTCGCGACAGCGCCGGATCTTTTCCACGGGGTCCATCGCCTGGCGCACATCCACGCCGGGCCGGTCGAGGCCAAGCTCGAGGTCCACCTGGTGCTCGATGGGCAGGCCGTGACAATCCCAGCCGGGGACGTACACGGCGTTGTGGCCGAGCATGCCCCGCGACTTGACGACCAGGTCCTTGAGGACCTTGTTGAGCACGTGGCCCATGTGGATGTGCCCGTTGGCATAGGGCGGGCCGTCATGGAGGATCCACAAGGGTCGCTTCGCCGAGGCCTGGCGGATGCGGGCGTAGATATCCATCTCGTCCCAGCGCGCGAGCATGTCGGGCTCGAGCTTGGGGAGGTTGGCCTTCATGGGGAAAGTGGTCTTCGGAAGGTTGAGCGTTTCCTTGTAGTCCATAGAGGAGGAAACGTAACACCGATAAGCGTTTAGGGCAAGAAACCCCCTACCTGGGGGTGAGCTCGACGACGCCGCGAACGTTGTCGATGGTGACGCGGAAGTGATTCAGAAAGTCCCGGCCGAGCAGACCATGTGCGTCGCCGCCCATCTGGGCGTCGTGCGAGTACACGCGCAGTGGGGCGACGCGCGCCCCGCCCACCTCCAGGCTCCCGAGGGTCACGAGGTAGGCCGAGGCGGCCCCGGACACGCCGCGGAAGTGGAGCCTGGGCGCGTCCTGGTAGCTGACACCGAGGCCGAAAAGCGCGGCCGGCTTGATCATGGTGCGGTCGGCGCCGGTGTCGAGCATGAGCAGCATCAGTCCGCGCCCGTTGACCCTCGCCGTCACATAGATAGGGCGACCCGGCGCGAACGCAATGCGCGTGACCCCGGCCGCGACCGTCGCCTCGACCGGGCCGGAGGGTGCGGGCGGCGCGTCCACCGTGCCGACGGTGCGGGCGCGATTGCGGTAGCGCTCGGGCACGCTCTCGGGCCCCTGGCCGAAGTGGGTCTCGCCATTGTCGTCGGTCCAGCGAAACAGCTGAGCGTGGGCAGCCGGGGCAAGCATGAGCGCCAGGACCAGGACGGCGATTGCCGCGAGGGACAGCCGGCGCTGCGCGCCCCTCGACGTGAAAGACAAGGGCCGGCTACTTGGGGGAGATCGTGACGAAGCCGGCCGTGCTGTCGATGTTGACGGTGAACTGATCGAGAAAGTCGCGGCCCAGGAGTCCATCACCGTGACCCAGGTCGACGTCGTGCGCCGCCACGCGAAGTGGCCCCGAGCGCGCTCCGCCCACCTCGATGCTCTCGACGGGGACGAAGAGAACGTCGGCCGAGCCGGTGGCGCCCTTGACCGAGCCGCGGAGGGCCTCGCGCGAGCTGATGCCCATGCCGGCCAGGATGCGCGGGTTGATCACGGTCACCGAGGCCCCGGTGTCGAGCATGAGCTGCGCCGAGCCCCCGCCGTTGATCTTGGCCGAGACCATGATGGGCTTGCCCGGGGTGAAGGCGATGCGCGCCCCCCGGGCCACGACACTCTCTGCCGGCAAGGGGCTCGCGGCAGGCGCCGCCGTCCTCTCGGGAAAGGTCAGGGGCTGCGCCCTCGACCGGAAGAGCTCCGGCACGGTGTAGATCCCCTGGCTGTAGTAGGTACCGCCCTGTTCGTCCGTCCAGCGGTACATCTGCGCCCACGAGGTCGAGGGCCAGAGCCCCGAGAGCCCGAGGACGGCCAGGCCCAGTAAAATCGCGGGGAACGCCGCGTGCTTCGATTGGCTCATGACCAGATCAGTATAGCCCGTCTAGCCGCGGCCCGGACAAGCCTCGTGACCTGGGCGCCAGCGGTTCCAGACTGTCTCGAAGACCACCATCGCGTCGGGGCCGGCCACGGTATTGCGCTCGAGCCTGACCCGGTGGATTGGCGTGAAGCGATCGGTGCGAGCCGAGAGTACCGGAAACCACGCGGGGAAGATGATCAGGTAATCCGGGCAGGCGCGCTCCAGAAATCGAAGGACGCCCGTCTCGCCCTCGCGACGATAGGGGATGATCGCCGGCGTGACGAGACCCATCATGTCGACCACCTCGCGCCGCCCGACATAGGTGATCGCTCCTACGTCGTTGAGCGCCAGACGGGAGCCGGGCGGCGTGTGCGCCTCAACCCAGTGCCCGAGGCTCACCTGCATGGCGTCGATGTTCTGCACGGCCCAGGCGTAGCGTGTTGCGCCGGGGCTGAGAGAGGCGAGCCCAGCCGCGAGGAGCAGTGCCATCGCGACGCGGCGAAGCCACCCGTCCCCCAGCAGCAGGGCGCTCACCGCCACCACGATGGCCAGCGGCAGGATCTGGATAGAGTACCGCCCCTCCTGGAAGGCCGGGCCCCGGTAGGGAGCGAGCAGCGCCATGCCGAGCGGGTGGAGAAAGAGGATCGAGGCGGGCAGCGCCCAGGCGCGCCCGCCGCGACGCCAGACCACCCAGAGCCCCGGAAGTATCAGAACGGGCAGCAACACGTTGACCAAGGTCAGCCAGGTAATCCACTCGCGCTCGAACTGCCAGGGCCGGAAGAGCAAGGTCATCGCCGCGGACTCACGGGCGCCTCCGAGCAGGCCCACGAGCCCGCCCTCGATCTTGGCCGCGGCCGTGGCGGGCAACGGGGAGCCGAAGGTCCGGAGATTGAACATCACCCACGGGAGGAGCAACACCGCGGGCAGGCCCAAGACGACGGCCGAGCGTCTGGCGGTCAGCGGTCCCGCCAGCCAGAGGAGCGGAACGAGCAAGACCGACTCGGGGCGCGCGAGCGCGGCCAGTCCCACGAGCGCGGCGGAGCTCGCAGTTCTCCCCTCGACGTGGGCGACAAGGGCCGCCGTCACGAGGAGCGCGGCCAGCGCCACTTCCATCCCGGACAGCGCGCCCCAGACCATGGGCGCGCTCCACGCGGTCACGAGCGCCGCCGTCAGGGCAAGAGCGGCGTCCCCCGTCCAGGCGAGGGCGAGCCGCCGCGCCAGCCACGCGGCGCCGAGCGCCGCCGCGATGCCCGCCACCTTGGCCCACGCCGGGTAGACCCCTCCCGCCTTGAAAAGCCCGGCGAGGAGCAGGGTCCAGAGCGGCGCCGTCGAGCCCGAGACGGGGACGCCGGGGTTGTACGCGAAGCCCTGGCCCTCGGCCACGTTGCGGGCGAGATGGAAGTGAATCCAGGAGTCGTCGAGAGGGAAGCCGTGAAGGCCCAGGGACCCCGCGATGAGCCGCTCCCGCTGGAGGAAGAGCCCGACGGCGGCGGCCAACGCGGCGGCGGTGAGGAGGAGCGCGCCCCGTCCCGTCACCGCTTGTCGCGAACGAAGGTGTAGCCCGCGTATTGCACGCGCCCGCGGCCCAAGGGCAGGACGTAGAGAAAGCGACCGTACGGCAGCGGGATCTCCTGCAAACCCCGCGGTCGCGCCACGGCCGGGTCCCAGTGGTCCACGAACCAGACGAGCCGGCGCACGCGGCGGGGAATGGTGACGGCGGAGCCGGGGGTCAGGATCATGGTCGCCGCCGACTGTGGCGCATAGAAGCCGCGCGGCAGCTCGCCCAGCTGCACCTGGTAGATCTCGTACTCCGGCAGGTAGAACATCGCATGGCGCAGCCACGGATAGGAGCGGGTGTTTCCTACCTCGGTGAGCAGCCCCGTGTCCGCTGGGTCGTAGACGGCGCGGATCGTCTCGACGTAGGTGCGGAGCACCGCCTCGTGCTCGCGAAGCGCCGCGGCCGTCCGGCTCATGATCCAGTCGTGCGCCTCGTCTCTCGCGCGCCAGATCCATGCATCGCCGGTGCGGTGATCGAAATGGCGCGGCAGGGGGCGCGCGCTGACGAAGAAGCCCGTGCTCAGGAGGCAGAGCGGCATGAGCGCCGCCGCGGTCAGTCCCCAGCGCCAGTTGGGGCGCCGGAGGCGCTCGGAGCCCGCCGCGACCATCTCCACCAGGACGCGGCTCAGCAGGATGACAAGACCCGGCAGGAAGGTGAGGACATATCCGGCCTGCCCGAAGTGCACGAGGGTATAGAAGACTGCGGGCGGCACGATCCAGGCGAGGAGAAACCATTCCTGCCTGCCCCAACCGGCGCGCCGCGCGTAGAGCGGCAGCGCGAAAACCGCCAGGGCCAGCGGGCCCAGCCCCACGATCACCGACGCCAGGACATAGCGGGCCTGGGCCAGCGTCACATCGAGCGAGCCACCCAGCACCGAGGTCGGAAGGATGACGGAGCCGTAGAGCTGGGTTGAAGCACGGAGATAGGCGTCGAGGCCTCCCGTGAGCCAGACCAGGGGCAGTAACCACGACAGCACGGCCCCCAGCATGAGCACTGCGGCGAGCGCCAGGCGCCGGGCGCCGCGGATCCCGACCAGCGCGCAGCCGACGGAGAGCGGAAGGAGCAGCACCAGCACCGACGGGCGGATGCCGCCCGCGAGGCCGAGCGCCACCGCGCCCCCGTAGAGGAAGCGCGTATGGCCGCGGAGCGTGCCATAGGCGAAGGCCGCCACCAGCGAGGCGCCGAAAGCCTCGCCCGCGTAGGTCAGCCCCACCGACCCGTAGAACCAGAAAAGCGGGCTGACGGCCAGGAGCGCCGCCGCCGACGCGGCCGTGGCACGGTCGTAGAGGGCACGGGCCAGCCAGTAGACCGTCACCGTTGTGGCGGCGCTGAAGAGCATGGCGAGCGAGACATACGCCAGGTTCGGGTCGGCCAGCGGGATGTTCAGCAGGCGCCCCAGCCCGACATAGAGCAGATAGCCGGGCGGGTGAGGCTGGTGCTTGGCGATGTCGAACTCGCGCAGCGCGAGCGCGAACTGCACGGCGTCCCAGTTGTAGAGCATCCGGGCCCGGTACGGCCAGCGGGACAGGAGCGTCAGCACGGCCAGTCCGCCCGCGAGCCAGACGTCGGCGCGCCGCTCGAGGTGCGACCGCGCCCGCCCCGCCCAGCGCGCAGCGGCGCTCACACGTGCCCCCAGACACGATCGGCCGCGCCGAATATGGCCGAGGAGTCGCCGAGACCGGCCCGAGCGATCCGGACATCCCGGGAAAGGCCGGTGGCGTGAGCCCGCACCTGTCGCTCGAGGGCCGGGGCCAGCCGGGGCACCGGCGTCATCACTCCGCCGCCCAGCACGAGCAGCTCCGGGTTCAGGAGCGTGATGTAGTTACCGATGGCCTGGCCCAGGTAGCGCTCGGCGTCGCTCCAGATCGCGCGCGCGAAAGCGTCTCCGGCCGCGGCGGCGCGCTCCACGAGGGCCGCCGTCACCCGCGAAGGATCGCCGCCGGTCTCTGACGCGAGCCGAGTCTCGGTGCCGGCCGCGAGCGCCGCCTCGAGGCGCCGCGCGAAGCCGCGGCCGGACGCATAGGCCTCGACGCAGCCGTGCCTGCCGCAGGCGCAGGGCAGTCCGTCGGGCACGACCTGGGTGTGGCCGAGCTCGCCCGCCGCATTGCCCGCGCCCTGGAGCAGGATGCCGTCCACCACGGCGCCCGAGCCGACGCCGGTGCCGACGAAGACCGCGATGAGGCTCTGGACGCCGCGGCCGGCTCCGAAACGGTACTCCCCCCAGGCGGCGGCGCGCACGTCGTTCTCCACGTAGACGGGCAGGCCGAAGACCGATTCGATCTCGTCGCGGAGAGGCACGTTCTCCCACTCGAGGTTCGGAGCATAGACGACCGCTTGGGTTTTGGGATGGATCTGGCCGGCGGCAGCGATACCGATACCGGTGACACGCCCGGGATCGGTGGAATCGAGCAGCCGGCCGATGACGCCCTTGAGATTCGCCAGGACTCCCGGGGCGCCTTTCCAGGCCTCGGTTTGCACCTCGAGACGCCCAACGAGCTGTCCTTCGGGGCTCAGGAGGCCGCCACGCAGTTTGCTGCCGCCGAGGTCAATGCCGACGGCATAGCGATCAAGGGACACTGGTGGTCGAGGCGAGGAGGGTGATGGCGGGGCAGCGAGCGCGTCAGGCCTTCTTGTCGTCGTCCTTCTTCTGCGCCGACGCCGTGTCGTCCTTGAGCTCGTTCACACCCTTCTTGAACTCCTTGACGCTCGAGCCCAGAGAACGGGCCAAGTCCGGCAGGCGCTGTGCGCCGAACAGAATGAGGACGATGACGAGGATGAGCAGCAATTCCTGATAACCCAGACCAAACATGGCGACACTCCTTTCCTGAAGCTAAAGCTCCTAGAGCCTACGCGTACCCCTTGGCCTTGTCAACGCGGGTTCGCTCGATGTCTGGTAGTTGTCTACGGGCCTGCAGGGCGGCGAGAAGGGTCCAGATGCGAGGCGGCGCCCCGCCGTTCGAGTTGAGCGGCGGCCCTTGGCTGACGCGAGACGAGGGCTGAGTAGACCTGCGGGTGAGGC
>Ga0066710_100004171_pt1 | contig 12671 bp, 9 predicted proteins | sample GraSoiAngelo_159_FD_79666 | JGI IMG/M metagenome (GOLD analysis project Ga0066710, IMG submission 79666) | Grasslands soil microbial communities from the Angelo Coastal Reserve, California, USA - 14_1009_16_40cm | ecosystem: Environmental > Terrestrial > Soil > Grasslands | place: USA...
ACTCGTCTTGTATGATGTGCACGAAATCCAACGATCCAAAGCAGCCACGACGCGATGCCTTTAGTCACTGTGTCTGAAATCCTGCGACTGGCCCTGCCGCCCGGCACCCGCGTGGTGGCGGGCCCGCGCGGGCTCGGCAATGCCGTGACCTGGACCCGTCTGCTGCGCGCCCGGCCTGCCAGCCTCGGCCGCATCGACCATGGCGAGATCTGGCTGCTGTCGGCGGCCGCCCTGCAACTGGTGGGCGAGCCGCGTTCGGTGGCGCGCATGGTCCGCGACATGGCCCAGGCCGGGGTGGTCGCGTTCGTCACGCCGGAAACGCTCGCCGGTGAAGTCGTGGCCCAGGCCGACGAGGTCGGCACCCCCGTGCTGCGCGTGCCCGTCGAGACGCCATTGGCCGACCTCGAAAAGGCCATCGTCGGCGTGCTGGTCGACCGCGACCACGCCATCGCGCAACGGGTGCAGGACGTGTACGAACGGCTGCTGTCGACGCTGGTCGAAGACCGCGGCCTCGAGCTGATCTCGGACATCGTCGCCGAAGTCACCGGTAAGGCCGTGTATCTTCTCGACGAGCACTTCCAGCCCACCGTCCAGACGGGTGGTGGTGAGCGCGCCGCGGAAGCCCTGGCCGACATCCGCCGCCGCTACTGGGAGGGCGTTTTGGGCAATGTTGCCGAAAGGTTGATCGTCGTCCGCTCGTTGGCCGACGAGCCGCTGGCGGTGGTGCTTCGACCGCTGACGCTGCGTGGCGCCATCGAGGGCTACCTGGCCGTCCTCGGACCGACCGACGACTTCGTCGACTTCGATCATCAGGTCGCCGATCGCGCCGCCTCGGTGCTGGCCATCGAGCTCGCCAAACAGTCCGCCGTGGTCGAGGCGCGCTTGCGGCTGCAGGGCGATTTTCTGACCGATCTGCTCGAGAACCCGGTGCCGCCCGACGAGCAGCTGCTCGACCGTGCACGCCGCCTGGGGTATGACCTGGGCCGACCGCATCTGGCGTTCGTGCTGCGGGCGCGCGGCGATGCGTCGTCAGACGGAGTTGCCGGTTCGCGAGGCCAACAGCGGTTCATCGACGCCGCGCGCCGCCGCCTGGTGCTGGCCGATGTGACTACTCTGCTGCGCGAGCGCGACGGCTGCGTGCAGGTGCTGATGCCCTGCCCGCCAGATGTCGAACCGAACGACGCGGATGCTGGGCTGGCGTGGGTCGAACGGCTGCGTGCGTCTCTTGAGGAATCCCTTGCACCCGAGCCCGTGTCGGTGGTCGCCGGTGTCGGCCGCACGCCCGGGCAGGACACCACCCCGTACGCCGCCATGCGCGAGGCAAGCCGCGCCGCCGACATCGCCGCCAGCATGCTGACCGACTCGCCCGGCGCCCTGCACTTCGCCAGGCTCGGCGCACTGCGGCTCATCTTCCATCTCGCGGACAACCCCGAGCTCCGCGCCTTTCAACGTGACGTGCTGGGACCGCTCGAAGTCTCCGACGCCGCACGGCGGTCGGAGTTCGTCAGGACGCTGGATGCGTTTCTGCGCGCGAGCGGCAACCATATGCGAGCCGCGCGCGACCTGAACGTCCATCGAAACACGCTCATCTACCGGCTCGAGCGCATGCAGGAGCTGCTGGGCGGCGTCAACCTCGAGGATCCCGAGGCGCGGCTCAACCTGCAGCTGGCGCTCAAGATCCGCGCGGCACTGGGCGGCAACGCGGCGTGAGCATAGGGCACACTACATCCATGGTCACGACCACGGACAAAGTTGCGACGAAGCAGCGCGTGTTCGAGCAGGCAACGGCGGCCAACGTGCGATTCGTCAGTCTGCAGTTCACCGACATCATGGGCGTTGTCAAGAACGTCCATATCCCCTTCCACAAGTTTGGCGACGCGGTCGACCACGGCCTGTGGTTCGACGGTTCGAGCATCGAAGGCTTCGCGCGCATCCACGAGAGCGACATGTTCCTCGATCCGGACCTCGATACCTTCGGCATCATCCCCTGGGAACGCGATCCGGACGGGTCCACCGCCAAAGTGATCTGCGACGTGTACACACCCGACGGCGAGCCCTTCGCTGGCGACCCGCGTGGTGTGCTGCGGCGCCAGCTCAAGCGTGCCCAGGACATGGGCTTTCGGTATATGACCGGACCTGAGTTGGAGTTTTTCATGCTCCGCCGCAGGCCGGCTGATGGCCTCGACCATGAACAGAACGGCTTGCCGCAGGTCGAGCCGCTGCCGCACGACCAGGCCGGCTACTTCGACCTGACCACCGACGAAGCCTCCAACGTGCGCAAGGAGATGGTCGAAGCGCTCGAAGAGCTGGGCATCGTCGTCGAAGCTAGCCACCACGAAGTGGCCATCGGCCAGCACGAGATCGACTTCAAATACGACGATGCGATGCGCACCGCCGACAACGCGGTGACCTTCCGCACGACGCTGAAGGCGATCGCCCAGCAGCACGGCCTGTACGCCACCTTCATGCCCAAGCCGTTTCACGGCATCAACGGCAACGGCATGCACACCCATCAGAGCCTCTGGGCACTCGACGGCAAGAAGAATCTCTTTTTCGAGGCCTCTGATGAATACCAGCTGTCAGCTACCGCGCGCAGCTTCATGGCTGGCTTGCTGGCGCACGCTCGGGGCATGATCGCCGTGCTGGCGCCGCTGGTCAATTCGTACAAGCGGCTGGTGCCGGGCTACGAAGCGCCGGTGTACATCAGTTGGGCGCGTATCAATCGCTCGGCGCTGATTCGCATCCCGCAAGCCAGCCGCGGCCGGCCTGAAGCGACGCGGCTCGAGCTGCGCTGCCCGGATCCGAGCTGCAATCCGTATCTGGCCTTTGCGGCCATGCTCGCGGCGGGGCTGGATGGCATCCAGCGGAACCTCGAGCTGTCGCGGCCGGTCGAGGAGAACCTGTACCACTTCGACGACACGATGATCCGCAAGCAGGGGGTGCAGACGCTGCCGGGGTCGCTCGACGAAGCGCTGCAGGAATTCGCCGCGGACGAAGTGATTCAGTCCGCGCTCGGCGCGCACGTGTGCGAGTGGTTCATGGAGGCCAAGCGCGCCGAGTGGAACGAGTACCGCATGCAGGTCACGCCGTGGGAGTTGGAGCGCTACCTGACTACGTACTGATGTACGGCTCGCCACCCCAGTCACGAGACAGGGTATGCGAGCCTCTGCTTCGGTCTATCGAGAATCGCCTGGACCCGCGCGAGCATCGCCTCGGTTCGCTCCGGCCAGTCTGGGACGTGGGAGCGAAAGGGCTCGTGGAGGCGGTGGAAGATGCCGATCGCGGTGTGGAGGTCGATCCGGTCGGCTACGCGATTCGCCGACGACCGCTCATAGGCGTCAACCAGCGTGGCCGTTACCATGTCCGCCGTATCATCGGTAAGGTCACCGTGCAGCGCCGCCGTCGTGAGGTGCGCACCGAACCGTCCGAGATCGTGGGCGGGGTCGCCCAGCGCCGCGTGATCGAGGTCGATGATGCGCGCGGCGCCGTTGCGCAGCACGACCTGGCTGGCGTCGAAGTCCCCGTGGATCGCGCAGGTTAGCACCGGCGCGCCGGCGAGGTGCGTGACCAGCCGTCCGGCAAGGCCCGCGGCCCAGCGGCCGAGGTGCGGACAGAACGCGGCGAGGTCGACGGCCAGCGCGCGGAGCTCGGCCACCGCCTTCTCGCGAGTGCGCCGTGGAAGCCCATTCGGGACCTGGCGGTGCAGCTCCGCGAGGGCCGCGCCGGCCGCCGATGCCGCGTCGACGGGCGACGCGCCGGCAATTCCCTGATCGGCGATCGTTTCGCTCAGCGTCTGACCTTGGATCCAGGCGAAGGCGAGAGTGCGGTGTGCGTCAGACTGACCCAGGAGAGGATTCAGCCCGAGCGACTCGGCCGCGGCGAACGCGCTGGCGGCCGCGCGAGCGTCCTGATAATAGCGCTCGCCATAGATCTTCAGGACCACCGCCGGGCCCCCCGGGGGCATCAGCTTCCCGACGTAGCGCTGTTGTGGCTTGTGGCGCAGGTCCCCGAGCGGCGCTGACCAGAAGTCGGGTCTGTCCGGCAGCACGCTGCGAAGCGCGCGCGGCCTCTCGTCCGCATCGACGAGCAAGCGGAGCGACGGCAGCTCGGCGTCGTCCGGGTAGAGCGACACGCTGACCGCCCAATCGTCCAGGAAGATGCCTGTCGCTTCGGCCGCGCGCGCCGGGCGCGCGCGATCCCAGAGCTTTCGCCGCCAGGCGACAGCGTGGACGCTGGCCGGAATCCACGTCTCTCCGCTCGAAGCGAGAGCCGGCCGATACGCGACGAGGCAGTTCTTCCCGGGTCGGTAGCGCACGTAGGCGATCCGTAGGCCGCCAAGTGGAACGCCGGGGAGGGTCGCGGCGAGCGCCTCCGGATCGAGGACGATCGCCAACCCCGGGAGGGCGGGGTCGCGACGGACCAGGTCCGCGTCATGGGGTAAGAGCAAGGCGTCCCTCGGGTCGCTGGAGTTCCGCCAGCCTCTCGCAGGCGCTGTGCGGCGTCTAGAGCGCCACCACTTAATCTGATCGAGCACTTACCGCGCCTCTGATCGAAGAGGCCATAACGGCTTGGTTCAGGCCGAGCGCTCGCTCCGCAGGCGCTCGACGACGGCGGCGATGGTGTCCCAGTCGAAGCCGCGGCGGGCGAGAAATTGGCCAAGGCGCTGCTTGAAGGCGCGCTCATCGAGCTCGGCGAGCTGGTGGGCGCGCCTCGTCGCGGCGCGATAGGCATCCGCCTCGGCCGAATCGTCGACCACGGCTGCCGCCGCTTCAGCGGTGGCCGCCTCGACGCCGTGCTGACGCAGCTCCGAGCGTAGCAGCCGCGCCCCGCGCGGCCGTGCCACCTGCCGTTGCTCGACCCACTGCTGGGCAAACGCCGCGTCGTCGAGCAAGCGATGCTGTCGCAGCTGGCCGACCGCTGCGTCGATCGCCGCCTGGTCAACGCCGGCCCGCCGCAAGCGCTCGCGCACCTCGTATTCAGTTCGCGGCCGCTGCGCAAGAAAGCGCAGCGCCGTGTCGATCGGTCGCGCTTCAGAACGTTTCGGCGAGATCCACCTCCTCATGCGCGGCGCGGCCGTTCGGGCTCGGCGCAGCCTCCAGGCTGCGGCGGTCGACCAGCGTCTGCTGGCGGATCAGACGATCGATCTGCTGAGCGATCTCGGCATTGCGCTTCAAGAACTCGCGCGCGTTCTCGCGGCCCTGGCCGAGCCGTGTCTCGCCATACGAGAAGAACGCGCCGGTCTTCTTGACCAGCCCTAGCTCGACGGCCATGTCGAGCAGGCCGCCCTCCTTCGAGATGCCCTCGTTGTACATGATGTCGAACTCGGCCACGCGGAACGGCGGCGCGACCTTGTTCTTGACCACCTTCACCTTGACGCGGCTGCCGACGACTTCGGTGCCCTGCTTGATCGAGTCGATGCGGCGCACGTCGAGGCGCAGCGACGCATAGAACTTGAGTGCGCGACCACCAGGCGTCGTCTCGGGACTGTTGTGTACCACGACGCCGTCCACGGAGTAGTTGTGATTCCCTTCCACCTCAATATCGAAGCGATTCATGCCCCGCGTCCGCGGCTTCTCGACCACGGACGAGATGGGCATCGCCACCGGCTTCAACGTCGGGCGCACCAGTGGACCCACGTCCAAGAACTTGCCACGTTCGGCAGGCAACAGCTTGTATTCCATCGAGGGGTGTACGTACGGCGCGATCATCTTGTGCAACGCGCGCGTCGCGGCCATGTCGAAGTCCAGACGTCCCAGGTGGCTGAGTCGCGCGGTGATGCCGCGCCGCTCGAACCATGCCCGCAACCGCTCTTGCGCCAGACGGTTCAGACCCTTGAAACAGATCGAGCTGCGATTTTGCCGCCGGCTATCGAACGTGCCACCATCCATGTACCAGATGGCGATGGCCAGCGGCGTGAGGGCATCGACCATCTCGGCTGACGGGTCCTTTAGCCGGCCCGTGTACGCTATCTTTCGAATTGAGGCGAACTCATAGCAGCCGCGCGTGTCGAAGCTCAGGCCGCCTCTTCCATTGCGCGTCAGTGCGCGGCTGAGGCCCGCGAACAGCCCGTGCTTCCACGTGCAGTAGGCATCCTGGGCGGCTCCATGGCCGATTCGCAGCGACGCCGTGTGACGGCCGATCTGCCGAAGGGATCCGTCGCCGAGAGCTGATCCCAGCACGACCTGCAGCCCCTCGTCAGTGAGCCAGTGCGGCACCATCGTCATCAACTCGCCGCCTTCGCTCATATCGGCCGCGGAACGATATCCCCGCGGCGTCAGGAGGCGATGCTGCGGCGTGCAGGACAACGTGTGTCGCCCAGACCTGCCAACCGCTTCCACGGTGAACTTGAGGAACTTCTCAGTCCGCCCGTTGTTGAACCAGTTGACCACGCGGCGCGCCTGAAACTCGCTGGTCTCATGGTTGAGTGACAGGACCTCAACGGGAAGTCTTTTGTTCACAATCGTGCCGATCTTCATCGTCTTCCCGTTGGCTAGCACCACACGCGACGAATAGGAAAAGCAGCCGAACATCACCCCGACTTTTTCCCTGAGCTGGTTGGTGAAAATCAGTGATGTGTGGCTGCGATTGATGGCGCCGGTCAGTTTTCTCAGCGCTTGCGACATGAGCCTGGCTTGTAGACCAACGTGGCTGTCGCCCATCTCGCCTTCCAGCTCGGCGCGCGGCACCAGCGCCGCTACCGAGTCGATGGCGACCACGTCGAAGGCCGCCGAGCGCACCAGCGCTTCGGCGATCTCCAGCGCCTGTTCGGCCGAGTCCGGCTGGGAGATGAACAGGTTGTCGACATCTACCCCCACCTGGCGCGCGTACGACGGGTCCAGTGCGTGCTCGGCGTCGATGATCGCGCAGGTGCCGCCCAGGCGTTGAGCTTCGGCGATCACGTGCTGAACCAGCGTCGTCTTGCCGGACGACTCGGGGCCGAAGACTTCGGTGACTCGGCCGCGGGGCACGCCGCCGACCCCCAGGGCGATGTCCAGGGCAATCGAACCGGTGGGGATGGTATCGACCGCCATGCGCTGCTGGGCCTCGCCCAGCTTCATGATCGAGCCTTTGCCGAACTGTTTTTCGATGTGCGCGATGGCGTTTTCCAACGCCTTCGCCTTGTCGGCTTCAGCCATGGGGACCCCCGTTCACTTCTCAGTTTGAGCTTAGCACAAATGTTCGAGAATGTCTTCTATTTTCGCGCTGCCCTTTCGCCTGGTTCATCCGAGCAGCTCGAGGGCGAGGCGGAGCGCGGCTTCGGCGCTGGCGGCGCGGTTGGTCTGACGGTCGCCGCGCCACTGGTGGTGGCGCACGAGCGACCGCTCGGCACTGACGGCGGCGACGTACGCCAGGCCCACGGGTTTGGTTGGCGTGGCGCCGCCCGGGCCGGCGATGCCGGTGGTGGCCAGGCCGAGATCGGCGCCGGCCAGCCGCCGCACACCCTCCGCCATCGCCAGCGCCACCTCGGCGCTCACCGCGCCGTGGCCCACCAACACCTCAGCCGCAACACCAAGCACCTGGCGCTTCAGGTCGTCGTGATAGGCCACCACGCCACCTCTCACCACGGCGCTGCTGCCCGCAACCGCCGTCAGCACATCGAGCAACACGCCGCCGGTATCACCTTCGGCGACCGCGAGCGACATCCTCCGCGCGGCCAGCGCCTCGAGAACGGCCTGCACGCTCTGCAGCATACGCACCAGGCGTCACGCCGAGCGTCACGCCGTGGCCAGCATACGCACCACGCCTCAGACCGGCGTCGCCAGCAGATCGTACGCCAGCGCGCGCTGGACGCGGACGCGCACGATCTCGCCAACTGGCAGCTCGTCGGCCTGCACCAGCACCAGGCCGTCCACCTCGGGCGCGTCGCGGTACGAACGCCCCGCGTACCAGGCTGAGCCGTGCTCCGGGCGGCCCTCGATCAGCACGTCCAGCTCGCTGCCCACCATCCCGCGGTTCTGCTCGAGAGTGATGTCGCGTGCGGCGGCCATCAATCGAGACCGTCGCCGACGTTTGTCTGCCTCTGGAACCTGGTCGGCCTTGCCGAACGCCGCCGTGCCGTCTTCGTTCGAATACAAAAACACCCCCACCCGGTCAAAGCGCAGGCGTCGCGCACTCTCCAGCAGATAGTCGAACTCCGCCTCGGTCTCGCCCGGGAAGCCGACGATGAACGTGGTGCGCAGCACGAGGCCCGGCACCCGGTCGCGCATCCACGCCACCAGATCGTCGGTATCGCGGTGCGGTCGACGCATGCGCGCCAGCGTCCACGGGTGCGTGTGCTGCAGCGGCATGTCCAGATACGGCAGCACCCGCGGTCGCTCGCGCAACACGCCGAGAAAGCGCTCGGTGATGTGCCGCGGATAGGCGTACATCACCCTGATCCAGGGCAGTTCTGAGAAACGGTCGGTGATGCGCTCCAGCAGGCTCGCCAGACCATCGCGCTGGCCGAGGTCGTGACCGTAGCGGGTCGTATCCTGGCCGACGAGCACGATTTCGCGCACGCCCTGCTCGAGCAGCTGACCGACTTCCCGCAAGATCAGCTCGGCTGGCTTGCTGCGGTGGTTGCCCTTCATGAACGGGATGGCGCAGAACGCGCAGCGCTGGTCGCAGCCGTCGGAGATCTTGACGTACGCGCTCGGGCCGCTGGAATGCCGCGCGGCGATCTCCAGGTCCAGCTCGCCCGGCGGCGCGAGCTCCACCAGTGCCAGCGACGAACCGGGCGCGCGCGCCTCCTCGAACTGCGACACGACCCGCGGCAGCGCTGACCAGTTGCGGGCGCCGACGAACGCGTCGATTCGCGGCAGCTCCTGCACGAGCTCGTCCGCGTACCGCTCGACCAGGCAGCCGGTGGCGATCAGCTTCTGGTCGGAGCGTTTCTCGGCCCCGAGCTGAAGCAGCGTGTCGATCGATTCCTGCTTGGCTGATTCGATGAAGCCGCAGGTGTTCACGATCAGCAGGTCGGCCGATGAGGCGTCGGCAGCGCGACGGTGGCCACTGGCCAGCAGCAGCTGCTCCATCGCTTCGGAGTCGACCGTGTTCTTGGCACAGCCGAGTGAAACGATCACAAACGTCTTGTATGTGGCTGTCGTTGGGACTAGCGCTGCCAAGTAAGCTCCACGGGCTCCGTAGTGGTCGACGGGTCCTGGTGCACGCCATTGACGGTCACGTCGACCGCCGATCCGTTGCTGGACCGCATGACCACCGAGTTCTGGGCTAGCGGTAGCGTGCGTTGTGCGCCCGCGGCAAGAGTCTCGGCGACGACCTGCTTGCCGTCGACCGCGGCCTCAACGTACACGCGGCTGCTGGTCCGAAACTCTACCAATATTCCGTCGATCACTGGCGTTGGCGAGGGGGTTGGCTCTGATGTCGGCGCGGCGGTCGGACTCGGTGACGCCAGCGCGATGGGGAAGGGCGTGGGCAACCGCGCGCCCGACGGCGTTGGCGTGCCGACGCGGGTGCGCAGCGTGCTGTCGCCCTGGTTCAGCGTGTGCTGAACGTCCTGGTACCAGTTCCAGGCGAAGCCCATCACAGTCACGAAGACGATGCCGCTGATGCCGTACAGCACCGGTCGTACCGGAATCTGACGCGGGATGGCGACACGCGGAACGGCCGGCCGCAGCGTTGGCCCCGGCTCGCGCCGCGCCGGCGGCTGGTACAGATCGACCATGGCTTGCGCGTTGAGGCCGAGATACTCGGCGTAGGTGCGCACGAAACCGCGCGAATAAACCGGCGGTGGCAGCGAAGCGGTGTCCTCGGCTTCGAGCGCCTCCAGGTACGTGCGTCGGATACGCGTGTCACGCGCCGCCTCGGCGATCGACACGCTCTTGTCCAGGCGCGCCTGGCGCAGCGTCTCACCGAGTGTCCACACGGTGCCTCATCGCCTGTTAGTGGCCGACTGTAACCGGCGCCGGAGCGTCGATCAACCCTGACTTCGCGCGCGCAGCACCACGCGAAGCTCCTCGAGAGGACGCGCATTGAGTATGTCCGCTGCAGTGAGCCAGCCGCGGCGGGCGCTGCCGACGCCGAACTGCATGAAGTCAAGCTCACTGGTCGAATGCGCGTCGCTGCTGACCGTAAATCGTGCGCCGAGTCCGAGCGCCCGTCGCGCCCACGTGCCATTGAGGTCCAGGCGATCGGGCGTCGCGTTCAGCTCGAGCGCACATCCGCCGCGGGCAGCCTGCTCGATCACCGCCTGCATGTCCACCTCGTAGCCCTCGCGCCGGCGAATGATCCGCCCGTGCGGGTGGTTGAGGGTGTTGACCAGGGGGTTCGAGATCGCGCGGGTCATGCGCGCGGTCATCACGTCGCGCGGCTGGCGAAAGCCGGTGTGCACCGAGGCCGAGACATAGTCGAGCGACTCGAGCACCGAGTCAGGAAAATCGAGCTGACCATCCATCAGGATGTCCATCTCAGTGCCCAGCAGCACCACGAACGGCGCCAGCTTGTGATTGACGCGCGTGACCAATGCGCGCTCCTCCTCGAGGCGCTCGGGAGTAAGACCACGCGTCATCGCCAGGTTCCGGGTGTGGTCGGTCAGCGCCATGTACTGGTAGCCCCTGGCTTTTGCAGCCTTGGCCATGTCCTCCAACGTGTCGGTACCGTCCGTCCAGTTGGTATGTGTGTGCAGGTCACCCTTGATGTCGCCGAACTCGACCAGCTTCGGCAGCGTGCCAGCCTGGGCAGCCTCGATCTCGCCCTCGTCCTCGCGCAGCTCGGGCGGAATCCACGGTAGCTCGAGCCGTTCGTAGACGCCGACCTCGCGCTCTCGCTCCAGCAGCTTGCCGCTGGCGTCGTCCTCCAGGCCGAGTGGCCCGAGTCGCCAGCCCCGCGCCCGCGCCAGCGCCTCCAGGCGCTCGACGTGCTTGCGCGAGCCCGTGTACCAGACCAGCGCGCTGCCCCATGCTTCGCGCGGCACGATGCTCAGGCGGACCTCGAGCCCGCCGTACAGCTGCACGGTCACTTCGTCCGCGCTGCGGTCCAGCACCTGGACCAGGTTCGGCAGCCTGACCAGCGTGGCGATGAGCTGCTCCGCCTCTTCGGCAGTGTCACGTCCGGCCAGCAGGTCGAGGCCGCCGACGGTGTCTTGCATGCGCCGCACGCTGCCGACGACGGCGACCCGATCGGCTTCAGTCGTCGCACCGACGGCTTCCTGCACCTGGGCGAAAGCTACGAACGCGTCGGAGATGAGCTGGCGGCTCGAGCGCTGTTTGAGGCGACCGAGGTTGGCCATGAGCGTGTCGACGGCCTTGGGGCCAAAGCCCGGCACCTCTCTCAGCCGCCCCTCGCGCGCAGCCTGTTCGAGCTCGTCGAGTGTCGCGATACCGAGCTCCTGATACACAGCTCGTGCCCGGCCCGGGCCAAGACCGGGCACCTGCAGCAGCGAAGCCAAAGCCACCGGGAAATCGCGCCGGACGCTGTCGTAGGACTCCATCCGACCTGTCGAGAGGTACTCGACGATCTTCGCTTCCAACGCGCTGCCGATTCCGGACAGCTGTCGCAGGCGGCCCTGCTCGAACAGCGTCTCGAGACGCTCGGTGGCGCCGGCCACGCTGCGCGCGGCCGTCCGATAGGCGTTGTAGCGGTACGGCGGCTCGCCCTTGATCTCGAGGATGTCGCCGATTTCGGCGAACAACCGCGCCACTTCGACGTTCGCGTTCGAGCCAGCCCGCGCGTCGTCGTCCTCAGACATGCCTACGCTAGGATAGGTGCCATGACCGCGGCCGCGACTCCTGCACCGCGGCCGAAACGGCCTGCCGGCAGCGCGGCGCGGGCGGTCCATCGCGAGTTCGGCCTGTCCGATGCCGACGCGCTCGACGTGTACTACACGATGCTGGTCACCCGGCGTCTGAGCGAGGCGGCGCTGAAGCTCGCCTACCAGGGGGCGATCGACGTAGCGATCCCCTCCGACGGTCACGAGGCGGCCCAGATCGCCAGCATGCGCGCCTTGCGACCTGACGACCCCGTATACCTCTTCTATCGCAGCGTTCCGGCCGCGTACGCGCGGGGGATGAGCGCGCGCGAGATCTTCCTCGACTATTTCGGCCGCCGAGACGCGCCCTCATCCGGCGGCAAGAACCTGGCCGGCCACTGGGCCAAACGCGAGCTCAAGCTGATGAGCATCTCCGGGTCGGTGGCCACCCAGATCCCACACGCGGTCGGCTCGGCGCTTGCCGCCAGACTGCGCGGTGAGGATAGCGTCAGCGTCGCGTATTTCGGCGATGGCGGCTCATCCAAATCGGATTTCCACGAAGGCCTGAACTTCGCGGCGGTGCACCAGCTGCCGGTGGTGCTCTTCTGCGAGAACAACCGCGTCGCCATCTCGGTGCCGTTTGAAAAGCAGTCGCCGGTACGCAGCGTGGCCGATCGCGCGGTGGGTTACGCGGTCGTCGGCATCAGCGTCGACGGGTCCGATCCACTGCAGGTGTATCGGGTCATGCGCGAGGCGGTCGACGCCGCCCGCGCGGGCAGGGGGCCAGCGCTGATCGAGGCGCGCGTGACGCGTCTCGGACAGCACACGAGTCAAGTCGGCGACACGCGCGGTCCGCGGGAGATGGCCGCCGCCCATCGTCACGATCCCATTCCGAGGTTCGCGCGTTATCTGCGGCATCACGCGTTGCTGGACGAGCGGCTCGAAAGCCAGCTCGTCGAGCGCGCCGAGGCCGAGGTCCAGGATG
>Ga0066710_100004172_pt1 | contig 12671 bp, 9 predicted proteins | sample GraSoiAngelo_159_FD_79666 | JGI IMG/M metagenome (GOLD analysis project Ga0066710, IMG submission 79666) | Grasslands soil microbial communities from the Angelo Coastal Reserve, California, USA - 14_1009_16_40cm | ecosystem: Environmental > Terrestrial > Soil > Grasslands | place: USA...
CAAGCGCGCGCTCACCGATCCCCGGCTCCTGAGCGGGATCGGCAACTCCTACTCGGACGAGATCCTCCACCGCGCGCGCCTGTCGCCGTTGCTGCTCACGCGCCGGCTCGAAGACGAGGCGGTGCGCCGGCTGTATGCCGCAATGCGCGAAGTGCTGTTCGAATGGACGGACCGGCTGCGAATCCACTACGGCGATGCGTTTCCGGAGAAGGTCACCGCGTTCCGTCCGGGGATGGCGGTGCACGGCCGCTTCAAGCAGCCGTGCCCGGTCTGCGGTACTCCGGTGCAGCGCATCGTCTACGCCGAGAACGAGACGAACTACTGCCCGCGCTGCCAGACGGGCGGGCGGCTGCTCGCGGACCGCGCGCTGTCGCGGCTGCTGCACGACGACTGGCCGCGAACACTGGAGCAGATGGAGGGCTGATCCCGGCTCGACGGTGGCAGGAGGCGCCGGGGGAGGCGATCGGGCTATTTGCCGCCTACGCGGCGCGCCGCAGGTTGCGCCAGCGGGCCGGGCGCCCGCGCTCGTTCCACACCGCGCGCGAGTGGGGCAGGAACTCGATGCTGTGCTGCGGGTCCTCTGGCGGCGTGTCCTCGGCGAGGGTTTCCTCTCCTCCGGCATCCGGCTCACCGTCGGGCTCGTCCTTGGTCCGCTGCAGCGTGAACGCCCACCCGGTGTTCGTGTCCCGCTCCAGGCCGGCTGCGAGCCGCAGCGCGCGGACATAGGCCAGCGTCATCACCGCGAGCACGCCGATCTGCGCGGCCACGAGCGGGGTGTGCTTCGCGATGAAGCGCAGCACACCGTCCGGGTGGAGCGCCAGCGCCAGCGCCCACGCGGTGAACCACGTGAACCACAGCGCCATCGCCAGGTTCGGACGCCGCAAACGCTGGATGTGCGCCACGAGTTCGGCGCGCTCGTGGGCGTTGAGCGAGCGCCGCAGGAACCGCACGTCCGGCGCTTCCCTGATGTACGCGAGCTCCCGCGGCACCTCGATGCGCATCGCGTACGTTGGCCCCATGGCGACCTCCACGACACGCACCTTCACGAGCCGGAGCGGCCGTCGCGGCCGGCGGCAGATCACGGCGTTCGACGCCGGCAGGACCTCCAGCCGCTGAGCGGTCTCGGGGATGGGCACGAGCAGCCCGAGATCCAGGAGCAGGAGCTGCTCGTCGTCGAGCGTGTCGGTTTCGCCCAGTGCTCCTTCGAAGCGCAGCAGCTCGCCTGCCCCGAGATCCTCGCAGTACAGGCGCCGCTCCCGCCAGGCATCCCTGGCGCGCAGCGCGAACAACGTGGGAACGCCGCACGCGAGGCCGATGACGCACACCGCGAGCAGGCCGCCGAGCCACACGGGCTCGGATGGCCGCGGCAGCAGCATCGCGGCGCTGAGCGGCACGGCGACCCCGACCGGCACGCACGCCACGGCGATCCAGAACCGGCGCGCCAGCGCCTGCAGGCACCCCTGGAGCAGGGCGCGCTCGACGGGCTCGAGCGGGCGCGTATCGACGAAGCGCAGGCCCGCGCACCAGCGCTCGGTGCGGAGCTCGAAATCGGGTGCTTCTTCCATCCCCAGGTTATCGGCAACAGCCCCGGTGTCCGTGGAGCGTTAAAACATGCACGGCGATGCATCGTAAGTCGCTGGGAATCGATCGGGTGGGGCCACCGGACCGCTCCGCCTTCGGCGAGGGGCTGCTCCGCCTTTCGACCTCAGCGTAGCTCGCTCAGTGCCTGCTCGGCGGCGCGCGCGGAAGGGGAGCCGGCCCAGCGGTGGATCTCGCGCTGGAGGTGCCTGCGGGCCTCGGCATTGTTGCCGGCCGCCCGGTAGGCCATGCCGAGGCCCAGATCGAGCCCCGGGCGCGGCCCGTCCAGCGCGCGCTCCCGCTCGAACTCCGTGATCGCCTCCAGGGCTCGGCCCTGGGCGAGCGCGAGCCCCGCCAGCCGAAAGTGGGCGAGCGGCGTGCGCGGATCCACGTGCAGCGCCGCCTCGAGCGCCGCGCGCGCGGCGTCGAAGCGCTGCTCCGAGATCGCGAGCGTCGCCGCCAGGCTGTGCGCGCGCGCATCGAGCGGCGACGAGGCCGTGAGCCGCTCGACCTCGGCGCCGAGCGCCACGCGCACCGCGGAATCCCCCGCCGCTTCCGCGAACGCCCGGGCGACCTTTTCCGTCCCGCCGCCGATCCAGCGGTAGCCGAACGAGTCGGCGACCGCGGCGAGCGGCCCATGGCGCCTGACGTAGAGCGCGCCCGCATCGTCCAGGAACACGAGCGCCATGGACGTGTCGGCATCGAGCCCCTCGAGCAGCGAGTCCGCCAGGTAAGGATCGAGCACGGCGTAGTCGAACCGCCCGCCGCGGTCCAGCGCCCGCCAGCCGTCGCGGCGCGACAGCGCCAGGGTGTAGAGCGTGCGGTCCGCGGCGGTCCCGGTCTGATGAATGTCCATGAACGGCAGCCGCCCGCGGTCGGGCCAGAAACGCCATAGCTGATAGCCCGCGACGCGCGTCTGGCTGAAGCCGTGGCCGCGGACGCCGTGGCGCTCGATGAAGTCCATGGCCCGCACCGGGAACCGGTTCATGTCGACCGCGATCGCAAGCGGCCGGTCCGGGCGCGCCCACTCCGCGGCTCCGCCGCCGAGGATCGCGAGGCCCGCGAGCCCCGCGCGCGCCCATGCCGGCGCGGTCCACGCCGGCCAGCGGCGGGCGCGCACCCACTCGTCGAGGTCGCGCGCCAGGTAGGGCGCGGCCGCCACGGCGTAGGCGCCGAAGAACCGCTCCGACGACGCCATGTACCCGGTCATGAACACGCACATCGCGAGCTCAACCAGATCGATCCCGCGCCGGCGCCATCGCCACACCAGGAGCAGCGGCCACAGCGCCAGCATCACGAACACGCCGTTCGTCTGGTTGTTGAGCCAGCCGAGCGGCTGCAGCTCGCCGATGCCCTGGAACATGGGCTCGTGGCGCAAGCGCAGGAAGTAGTCGAACGGCTGCCACAGCGCGCGCCATCCGAACGGGTTGAGGAAGCAGGCGGCGAGCGAGACGGCGCCCACCGCCGCGAGCCGCCGGGGCAGCCCCCGCGCGCGCCAGGCCTCGGCCGCGACGTGGGCGCCGAGCACGACGAAGAACAGGAAGTAGGAAATGTGGCTGTTGACCCACGCCCACGCGACCGGCACGAGCCACGGCGCGTGGTCCGGCCCGTTGCCGCCGTGAGGCGCCGGCCGGCGGAGCTCGAGCACCCAGATCTCGATCGCGAGCAGCACCGCGGCCAGCGTCTCGGGACGGATCTGCGAGCGGTGCCGGTAGACGAGCGAGCACCAGACGAGGATCACGAGCGGCGTGAGGCCGCGGGCGCCCATGCGGCGCGCGGTCGCCCACATCAGCCCGAACGCGAGGAGCGTCGTGGCCCAGCGCCACGCGAACAGGCCGGGGATCCCGAACGCACGATACACGGGCCAGATCAGCGCCCGGAATCCCCATGACGGCAGCACCTCGGGCATCCCGTAGTTCGCCCACGTCCACAGGTGCTGCTGCGGGACGCGATGCAGCCGCCAGATCGCCTTGCCGACGAGCAGGTGCTGCCAGAAATCGGTGTCGAGGATCCGGAAGCTCACCGACGCCACGATTCCCGCCGCCGCGAGCAGCGCGACGAGGAGGAGGGCCGGGTGACGGAGCGGGAGGAGTGGAACCGCGACCGGAGCCTCGAGCTTGGCCCGCGGGGGCGCCGCGCCGGTGCGGGGCGCCGTCCCCCTGGTGCGTTGCGCCGTTCCCGCGGTGCTTCGCGTCGCCGCGGCGCGGGGTTTTCGGCGAGAGCCAGGGCGGATGCGCTCGCCGCCCCGCCGGCGCACTACACGCGCTCCACCAGGAGCGCCATCCCCTGGCCTCCGCTCACGCACAAGGTCGCGATGCCATAGCGCCCCTTCACGCGCTCGAGCTCGCCCAGGAGCGTGACCACGATGCGGTTGCCGCTGCAGCCGGTGGGATGCCCGAGCGCGATGCCGCCGCCGTTGGGGTTGAGCCGCTCGCGATCGAAGCGCAGCTCGCGGTCGCACGCCAGCACCTGCGACGCGAACGCTTCGTTGAGCTCGATCACGTCCACCTGCTCGAGCGGGAGGCCGTGCCGCTCGAGCAGCCGCCGCACGGCCGGCACCGGACCAATGCCCATGCGTGCCGGATCCACGCCCACCGATGTGTAACCGAGGATCGCGGCCTGGGGAGCAGCGCCATGGCGCTTGGCCGCCGCCTCGCCGAGCACCACGATCGCCGCCGCGCCGTCGGTGATCGCGGAAGCGTTTCCGGCGGTGATGCTACCGTCCTTCCGGAACACGGGCCTGAGCTTCGCCATCTCTTCCAGCGAAGCGTCGGCGCGGAAGTGCTCGTCACGCTCGACCGTCGTCGCGCGGCGCCCCTCCCCGACCGTCACCGCTTCCACCTCGGGCGCGAAGCGGCCCTCGCTCCACGCGCGCGCCGCGCGCCGGTTGCTCTCGAGCGCGTAGCGGTCCTGCTCGTCGCGCGAGATGCCGTACTCCACGGCGAGCGTCTCGCTGGTCTCGCCCATGAGCTGGTCGCACAGCGGGCACAGGTAGCCGTCGCGGTACATCGCGTCCACCAGCGGCTCGTCGCCGAGCTTCTTCCCCCAGCGCACGTCCAGCGCCAGGAACGGAATGCTCGACATGTGCTCGACGCCTCCGGCCAGCACGACCTCGGCGTCGCCGTTCCGGATGCTCTGCGCCGCCGAAACGATCGCCTGGAGCCCCGAGGCGCAGGCCTTGTTGATCGTGTAGGCCGGCACCTGGTCCGGGAGCCCGGCGCGGCGCACGATCTGGCGCGCGATGTTGGGCCCGTTGCCCGCCTGGCGCGCGTGGCCGACGATCACCTCGTCGAACCCATCGGCCGGAATGCCGCTGCGGCGGATCGCGGCGCGCGCGGCCAGGCCGCCGAGCTCGGCGGCGCTGGACGCGGCGAGGGCGCCGCCGAAGTTCCCGATCGGCGTGCGGACCGCGCCCGCCAGGTAGATCTGCGTCATGACGCGATATCATGGCGCGGCCATGCGCGTTCTGTCGAGGCCGCCGCCTCGACAGACTCGGGAGCTCACGCCGCGCTCTTCATGAGGATCGCGCCGGCTCGCGCGACTGCTTCGCCCCCGCTACTTCCGCCGCCCCTGCTTCGCCGCGGCGTGCTTCACCGGATGCGCGCGGCTCGCGGTCGCCACCGCCTGCTTCTTGCGCGACAGCGTTCGCCGCTCCGCCTTGCGCAGTCGCCCGATCGCCGGCTTGCTCTTCGCGCGCTTGGTGTCGGTGCGCGTCTTGGGCTGGAGGCGCGTGCGCTCGGGGCCGCCGCCGCGGGTGGAGGTGACGCGCACCGTCTTCGCGGGTTTCCCGTTGGAGGCTGGCTTGGCGAGCGTCTTCGCTCCCGGCGTGGCTTTGGCCCGGTTCTTCGTCTTGTTCTTCGTCCTGTCCTTGTACTCGGGCCTCACCACCACCCGGCTCACGGCCTTGGAGCGCTTCTTCACCGGCTTGCGCATCGCCACATGCTGCGGGATCCCATCGTCCTCGAACGCCTCGGCCGCGACGACCGGCACCGGGACCACGGCGGGCGGCTCGCGGAACACCACGAGGTTGCCCTCGGGGTCCACCACCTCGGCGTAGGTGCCGAACTGCTCCTCCGTCGGCTCGGTCGCGAGCGGCGTGCCCCGCTCCGCGACCTGCTCCGCCCACGCGTCCAGGTCCTCGACCTCGAACGCGCAGGCGATCTTCTGCTTCGCGTGTGCCGGGGCGTCGGGTCGCTCGGCCCGGGCGTGAACGGCGATCCGGGCGCCTCCGGTCCCGAACTCTACCCAGTGCGGGGTTTCGCCCAGCACCGGGAGCCCGAGCCGGTCGCGGTAGAACATCACCGAGCGGCCGAAGTCCCAGCTGTTGACGATCACCGTGGAAAGGTTGGCGCCGCCGCGTACGGGCACCGCCGGCTCGAGCAGCGAGACCACGTTTCCCTCCGGGTCGCGCATGTGGATCACCTTGCCGAACTCTTGCTGGCGGACGGCGTCGCTGAACTCCATGCCGCGCCGGCGAAGTCCGGCGACCGCGGCCTCGATGTCGTCCACGCCGAAGCACAGCTCGAACTCCACCGGTTGCTGCGGAGAGATCGCGAGCAGCGACAGGCTGGTGGGGCCGGTCTCGAGCTCGACGAAGAACGGACTCGCGATCGCAGCCTCGAGGCCGAGTCCATCGCGATAGAACCGCGTCATCTCTTCCATGCTGTGCGTGTACACGATCGCGAACATCAGTCTCACGGGATCCTCCTCGAGACGTCGCGCGCTCGTTCCTGAGAGTCTGCCGAGCGCGCGGGCGAAGTCGTCCACCGTGTCGTGCGCCGTCAGGCCGGGTGATGCGCGACCCGCGTCCCGCTGGGCGGCGAAGTCGGCAACAGGCAAGCAACGGAGGGGCGGGCGCGGGCCACCGTGGCGTGAACACGGCGATCGCTGGCTGCCGCCCGCGCGTACAAAATCATTCCACGCTCACCCAGATGCTCTTCAGTTGCGTGTAATCCCGCAGGCATTCGGGCCCCAGGTCGCGGCCGAAGCCCGATTGCTTGTAGCCGCCGAACGGCATTCCGGCGTCGTAGAAGTTGTAAGCGTTGACCCACACGGTGCCGGCGGCGAGCCGGCGCGCGACTGCGTGCGCCCGCTTCACGTCGCGCGTCCACACGCCGGCGGCGAGACCATAGGGGATGTCGTTGCTCTTGCGGATGGCGTCCTCCACGTCGTCGAACGGAATCACGGCGAGCACGGGACCGAAGATCTCCTCCTGCGCCACGCGCATGCGGTTGTCGACTTGATCGAGCACGGTGGCCTGGACGAACCAGCCCTTGCCGTTCACCGGCTGCCGCGCGCCGCCGGCCACGACCCGCGCGCCCTCGTTCCTGCCGGTCTCCACGTAGCCCAGCACCTTGTTCATCTGCGGCTCGCTCACCAGCGCGCCCAGCCGCGTCTTGGGATCCAGCGGGTCGCCGGGCACGAGCTTCTTGGCGCGCTCGGCGAGCCGGCCGACGAACTCGTCGTGGATGCTGCGCTGCACGAGCAGCCGCGAGCCGGCGGCGCACACCTCGCCCTTGCCGTAGAAGATGCCGGTGGCGGCGCCCCGCAGCGCCGCGTCCATGTCCGCGTCCTCGAACACCAGGTTCGGCGACTTGCCGCCCAGCTCCAGCGTGAGCTTCTTCACGGTGTCGGCCGCGGCCTTCATGATGTGCTTGCCGACCTCCGTCGAGCCGGTGAACGAGATCTTGTCCACGCCCCCGTGCCGCACCAGCGCCTCCCCGACCACCGAGCCCTTCCCCGGCAGCACGTTGAGCACGCCCGGCGGCAGTCCGGCCTCGAGCGCCAGCTCGCCGATGCGGATCGCCGAGAGCGGCGTCAGCTCGGCGGGCTTGACCACGACCGTGTTCCCCGCCGCGAGCGCCGGCGCGCACTTCCAGCCCACCATGATCATCGGGAAGTTCCACGGGATGATCGCGGCCACGACGCCGATGGGCTCGCGCAGCGTGTAGGTGAAGAACGCGGGGCTCACCGGCAGCGTCTCGCCCGCGAGCTTGGTGCTCCAACCGGCGAAGTAGTGGAAGCAGTTCGCCGCCATCGGGACGTCGATCTGGCGCGACTCGAAGATCGGCTTGCCGTTGTCGAGCGTCTCGAGCCGGGCGATCTCGTCGGCGTGCTCGAGGATCAGGTCGCCGAGCTTCCACAGCAGCTTCTGCCGGTCTTGAGGACGCATGCGCGGCCATGGCCCGCTGTCGAACGCGGCGCGCGCCGCGGCCACGGCGCGCTCGACGTCTTCCGGTCCCGCCTCGGCCACGGCGCACACCGGTTCTTCCGTGGCGGGGTTGATCGTGGTGTAGGTCCGGCCGGAGGCGGCCTCGACCGCCTCGCCGTTGATGATGAGCTTGCCGGGCTTCACCGGCGCCAGCGTTTCGGTCATGGGAAGCGTGCCTCCGTCCCCGGAGCGCGTGTGCGCGCGGCTCCGCTCGCGCGCGCCGCGACTCGTGAGGCCGAGCACGAGGCGGCAGTGGCCGCCCGTGCTCGCTCTCGGGTCATAATGGCCTCGAGCGCGCGATCTGTCGAGAGGCTCCGTGGCCGCGGCGTCTCGGTCGCGGGAGACGCTTCGCGAGGGGCGACCGGCATCGGAAGTTTTGTCCAACCCGCCTTCGCGGCGAAGATTAGCGGCGTCGAACGGAATTTCCCGGCGCCACACGCCGCGGAGGCCCAAGATCGTGGCACGGGCGGTTCGCAACCGCGGACGGTTGGGCTGCCGGAGAGCGGGGACGGGCGCGCTCAGAAATTCATCGCCGGCTTGATGCTTCCCCGGTGGCACGTCGTGCAGTTCACGCCCGGTCTCTCGCTGCGCAGGTTCTTGATCTTCGGCAGCAACTCGGTGTTGATGGTCTTCGTCAGCGCCGCCATGTCCCGCGCGACCTGCTTTTGCGGCTTGTCCTCGGCGTCCCAGTGGCCGGCCACATGACAATGCGTGCAGCGCACCCCGAGGCTCCGTCCCCATCCCAGGTTCATGATACGCAGCAGCCGGCCGGCGGGCACGCACTGCAAGACCTTGATGTTCTTGACGCGCCGCGGAACGCCAGCGCGGCGTAGATCAGCGCGGCCAGCACCACGGCCAATCGGCGCGCCATGAACCCTCCGCTACGCCTTGCGCTCGCTCGGAGTCTGTTCCGGGTATTCGTAAACGCCGCGCCCGACTTTGCGGCCGAGCCGACCGGCGGCGACGTACTGCTCCAGCAGCGGGCACGGCCTGAACTTTTCTCCCAGCGTGCGATGCAGGAAACGCAAGATCGCGAGCCGCGTGTCGAGCCCGACGAGGTCGACGAGCTCGAACGGGCCCATGGGGTGGTTGAGGCCGAGCTTGAGCGCCTTGTCGATGTCGCGCGCGTTGGCCACGCGCTCCTGCAGCATGTAGAACGCCTCGTTGCCGATCATGGCGTTGATGCGGCTCGTCACGAAGCCCGGAGACTCGCGCACCACGACGCACTCCTTGCCCATCCGGCCGCCCACGGCGCACGCCGCCTCGATCGTGTCCTCGTCGGTCTCGAGCGCCCGCACCACTTCGAGCAGCTTCATGCGGGGCACGGGATTGAAGAAGTGCATGCCGACCACGCGGCCCGGCTGCTCGGTGGCGGCGGCCATCTCGGTGATCGAGAGCGACGAGGTGTTGGAGGCCAGGATCGCTTCGGGCTTGGCGTGCTTGGCGAGCTCGCTGAACACCTCGACCTTGAGATCGATGTCCTCGGGCACGGCCTCGATCACGAGGTCCGCATCCTCGACGGCTTCCTCGAACGAGCGCGTCGAGCGGATCCGGCGGTTGGCGCGCGTCGCGGCCTCGCCGTCGACCTTGCCGGTCACCGCCGCCCGCTCGAGCGTGGCCCACACTTCGTTCACGGCCCGGTCCAGCGCGTCGCCGCTCGTGTCCTGGAGCACGGTGTCGTAGCCGCCGAGCGCGGACACATAGGCAATTCCCCGCCCCATGATGCCGGTGCCGAGAATGGCGATCGTGTGAACCTGCATGCGTGACCTGGGGATCGCGGGCGGCGCCGCCGGATCAGGTCTGTCCGCGCGCGCGGCGCGCGATTCGCCAGGCGGCGGGGAACGCGAGCGCCGCCAGCGCGGACTTGACGAGGTCGCCCGGCACGAACGGGAGCAGCCCGGCGGCGAGCAGCTTTGCCGCGGGGACGAAGCTGGACAGCATCACGAGCCCGCTCGCGAGGATCACGGTGCTGCCGAGCGCCATCGCGGCGAGCATGGAAACGAAGCGGCGGTCCCAGCCGCGCTCCGCCAGCGCGCCGGTCAGGGCCGCGGCGAGCGGGAACGCGCACAGGTAGCCGCCCGTGGGCCCCGCGAACGTCGCCACCCCGAACGCGCCGCCGGCGAACACCGGCAGTCCCGAAGCGCCTTCGGCGAGGTAGAGCAGCTGGGCGATGAATCCGCGGCGCAGGCCGAGCACGGCGCCCGACAACAGCACCGCGAACGTCTGTCCCGTGAGCGGCACCGGCGACCACGGGACCGGGATCGCGATGCGGGCCGCGAGCGCGGTGACGAGGCTCGCCGCCACGATCAGCGCGGCGTTCGATACGGCGCCGGCCTCGGGCAGTACGGCCTCGGCGAGCGTGAGCGTGCGGGCAGCGGACATGGGCGCCTCGGGGAAGAGTGTGCGCGCGGCGCGCGGCCGCGGGAAGCCTGGGACGCACGGAACCGTCTGAAGCGCTTAAGCTAGCACGCGCGATTTGCGAGCGGCAAACACGGCTTCCGGTTCTCGAATCGTACGGGTTAACCTGCGCCGCCATGTCCGACATGATCCGCATCGCCAATGCCGGTGGATACTGGGGCGATGACCTCGGGCAGTTCCAGCGGCAGCTCGAGCTCGGCCCCGTCGACTACGTCTCGCTCGATTTCCTCGCCGAGATCACGATGTCGATCATGCAAAAGCAGCGCGCGCGCGACCCGCGCGCCGGCTACGCGCGTGATTTCGTCGCGCAGGTCGAAGCGGCGCTGCCGCTGCTCGCCAAGCACGGGGCCCGGGTCATCACGAACGCCGGGGGCGTCAACCCGCTCGCCTGCCGCGGCGCGCTGCTCGAGACCGCACAGCTTCACGGCACGCCGCTGGAAGTGGCGGCGGTGGTCGGCGACGACTTGGTGGACCGGCTCGGCGAGCTCAACGCCACGGGAGTGTCGCTGGACAACATGGACGACGGCACGGCGTTCACGACCGTGCGCAGCCGCGTGTCCTCGGCCAACGCCTACTACGGCGCGTGGCCGGTGGTCGAGGCGCTGAAGAGCGGCGCGCAGATCGTGGTCACCGGGCGCTGCACCGACACCGGGATCACGCTGGCCCCGATGATCCACGCGTTCGCCTGGGCGCCCGACGACTGGGACCGGCTGGCGGCCGGGATCGTGGCCGGACACATCGTCGAGTGCGGCGCGCAGAGCACGGGCGGGAATTTCACGGACTGGCGCGAGATCCCCGACCTGCCCGGCATCGGCTATCCGGTGCTGGAGGTCTTTCGCGACGGCTCGTTCATCGTGACGAAGCACGCCGGCACCGGGGGAGCGGTCACGGTGCGCACGGTGAAGGAACAGCTCGTGTACGAGATGGGCGATCCGCGGGCCTACATCACGCCCGACGTGGTGGCGGACTTCGGAACGATACGGCTCGAGCAGGCCGGCAAGGACCGAGTGCGCGTGTGGGGCGTCAAGGGCCGCCCCGCCCCGGGCTCGCTCAAGGTGAGCGCGTCGTACTTCGACGGCTGGAAAGCGAGCGGCACGCTCATCATCTCCGCGCCTGACGCCGTCGCCAAGGCGCGGGCGTTCGCGGATCTGTTCTGGAAGCGGCTTGGCGTCGAGTTCGTGGAGACGCACGTGGAGCTGGTCGGACACTCGTCGTGCTGGGGACCGCTCGCACCGCCCGTCGACCCGCCGGAAGTGCTGCTGCGGCTCTCGGTGCGGGATCCGGACCGCGCGAAGATCGAAGCGTTCTCGAAGATGGTCCCGGCCGTGATCCTCTCCGGGCCGCCGGGCGTTGCCGTGACCGGAGGCCGGCCCCAGGCTCAGGAAGTGGTGGCCTACTGGCCGGCGCTGGTGCCGCGGGACCGCGCGAAGCCCAGCCTGTTCACGCGCGATGGGGACCGCGTGCTGGACTGGCCCACGCCGCTCGTGCCGCCGGGGGCATCCCCGCCGTACCCGCGCATGGCGTGGCCGCCGGCGAAAGGCTCGCGCCGGCCCGTCACCGTGCCGCTCTCGAAGCTCGCCCACGCCCGCAGCGGCGACAAGGGCGACACCGCGAATATCGGCGTCATCGCGCGGGCGCCCGAGATCTGGCCGTGGCTCCGCCGCACGCTCACCGCCGCGCTCGTGAAGAAGCGTTTTCGCGGCATCTGCCGGGGAGCGGTGGAGCGCTTCGAGGTGCCCAACCTGTGGGCGCTCAACTTCCTGCTGCACGAATCGCTGGGAGGCGGCGGGACGGTTTCCCTGCGCCTCGATGCGCAGGGCAAGACGCTGTCACATGCCCTGCTGGCGTTGGAGGTGCGCGCGCCGCGCGCGTTGCTGACCGCGGCGGAGCGCGCCGACGCGGAGCAGGGCGCGGCGCCGGCTTCCGCAAGCGCGCGCGAGGGGCCTGGACTGTCGCGAGCGAAAGCCAAGAGCCGGAAGCTGCAGCGCCGGAGGAGCTGAGTCTCCGATCCCTGGAGTTGCCCCTGGCGCGCGCCGGCCGGCCCGGGCGTGGTCGCGGGGCCGCCCGATCACCCGGTGAACGTTGGACGGGGCAATTTGCCCCACGCCGGCACACCACCAGACGTGCTCGCCGGCATCCTTCGCGCGCCCGATAAAGACCGCTGCGCTCCGAGCGCGTAAGAGCGGCTATCGCCATCGCCTCGATGCACTGCCCGGGGTTCCCCGATCCCATGCACGCCGCTGTATCGAAGGTTTAGAAACAGGACGCCGGTTTAATTTCAATGCAAGCATCTACACACGTAGACCAATAAATATGATGATGGATATATCATTTTGTCTCTTGACTGAGGGTGGCCATGCAGTGTCATTCTATAGGTAGTCACATCTTCCCCGCGCCGCTTGCCGCAACGACGGGTCCGTACTGCGCAGTTCCTCCGAGGGTTGATCGGCCATGGACCATTTCA
>Ga0066710_100004173_pt1 | contig 12670 bp, 13 predicted proteins | sample GraSoiAngelo_159_FD_79666 | JGI IMG/M metagenome (GOLD analysis project Ga0066710, IMG submission 79666) | Grasslands soil microbial communities from the Angelo Coastal Reserve, California, USA - 14_1009_16_40cm | ecosystem: Environmental > Terrestrial > Soil > Grasslands | place: USA...
ACCTCGATAATCTTCACTCCGTAGAGATTCACCCACAAGCCAAGAGCAAACGGCGGGTCCAGATCGAACTCCCCAGCCTGGACGAGGTTAACTTGCGTTTCGCCACTGAATTCGGCGGCCTTGCCCGCCGTCCCATCTTCATAGATGACTTCCCCTCGCACGAGTTTTCCATCGTGGCGTGAAAGGGCATCCAGCAGATCGCTGTTGAACGTATAGTGTGCCGCCAGACCCTCGCTCGGCGGCTCCGGCAATCTGGCAATCCGTGTCTTTTGCCATTCGTTCCTCAGCGCCAAAACGTCTTTCTCAGGCATAGCCGTCAAAACACTGGCGATTTGCTGATTGAGGTCGTCCATCTGTCGTTTCTGTTCCGGAGTGGGCAACTGCAGCACCGGGACCGCATTCCCTTCGTAACCATCGAGCCCGCGCTCAGGGACCGTGTTGAAGAAGGCAAAGAAGCGGTAAAAGTCCTTCTGCTTGATCGGATCGTACTTGTGGTCATGGCAGCGCGCACAACCCATGGTGAGTCCGAGCCAGGTCGTCGCCGTGGTGCCCGCGCGATCGACGACATACTCCACGTGATACTCCTCCGGGATCGCGCCGCCTTCGAAATTAATCATGTTGTTGCGATTGAACCCGCTCGCGATTTTCTGTTCGAGCGTCGCGTTGGGAAGCAGGTCGCCGGCCAGTTGCTCGATGGTGAACTCGTCGAACGGCATGTTGCGGTTGAAGGCGTCAATCACCCAATCGCGCCACGGCCACATTTCGCGCAAGCTGTCGATATGAAAACCATGCGTATCGGCGTAACGCGCAAGATCGAGCCACGGCATCGCCATTCGCTCGCCATAGTGCGGTGACTTCAGCAGTTGGTCCACTCTCTTTTCGTAAGCGTCCGGAGAATGATCCGCAATAAATGAATCCACTTCCGCGGGAGTGGGCGGCAAACCGGTCAGATCGAAGGAGGCGCGTCGCAGCAGAGTAGCCTTATCTGCCTCGGGCGAAGGCTTTAGCCCCTCGGCCTCCAAACGCGCGAGAACGAAGTAGTCGATCGGATTTCTCGGCCAGGTTTTGTCTTTGACCTCTGGTATTGCGGGGCGCTTCGGCGGATCAAACGACCAGTGGGTTTGCCATTTCGCGCCCTGATCGATCCACTCGCGGATCAATTCGATCTGCTTTGCCGTCAAGGATCTCCCTGACGACGCCGGCGGCATCCGTTTTTCCTTCGAGCTGATCCTCTGGTACAGCCGGCTGGCGGCGCTGTTGCCGGGCGAGATGATGCGGTAGCCGCCGCGATCGGCAAACACGTTCTCTTTGCCGTCGAGCTGCAAGTTCCCTTGGCGGCTGTCTTCCTCCGGGCCATGGCATGTAAAGCAGTTGTCCGAGAGAATGGGGCGAATGTCGCGGTTGAAGTCTACCGGCTTTTCTGGAGGGTTCGTTGGCGACTGCCCGATACCCGAGGGCGCAAGGCACAGGGCCATGGCAGCAGCTGGCAACCATCGGCACACGATCGGTCGAATTAAGAAGCCCCTGCACCGTTTTGCATTGCACAACGGCGAATCCAACCAAGTCCTACTCACGTGCCCGTTCCCTCCACGGCTCCTGCGTCATCAGGGCAAGAGAATACCAAAAATTTAAGGTCCACGGCGATCCGGAGAATTTGGATTACCGCCGGAGGCCGTAAAGGTTTCTCTATCTCGCTGATCTCTACCGCTCGCAAGCAGCTTCGAAGTTTGTTTTAGACCGTCTTGACGACGTTCCATGTACAGGGGTAGCTGAGCAAGAGCCTCCACGGCGCGCCGGCGATCTTCGAAGTGTACGCGAGCGATCATCTCGTCATTTCCCGCATCATACCGACGCAGTTCGTCTATCGATGATGAGGTCAAAGGCGAAGGCTGCTGCGGTTGAGCGGCTGAAAGATAGATGATGACGCACCCGCGATGCACATTAACGTTGTCTACGACGATTCGGGAGATAGCCGTTGATCTCCGCCCCTCTCAGAGCGGCTTTGAAGCCTTTTTCCAACCCACAACTCAACCCACAGAATGCGCTGTCTTATATGACTTCCGCGTAGGTTGGCAGTCCCCGCTAAACACGGACTCGTAAACGCGAAGGGCAGTCGTCTTCCAGCATTCTTAATTACTTAAGGTCTTGCGCAATAGTGCCGCATGAGCGCGACGGATCGATGGACGATCAACTATTTTGAAGCCTTTGTCAGCCGCTGCCTGCAATTCGGAATCAAATTCAGACGTTTTCACATGACCTTTGGGTTCGGCTAATAGAATCGAAGCCCCGGGCTTGGAGGCTGCAGCAACCTCGGCGAAAAAACGACGAGCATCGGGAAGCTCATGTACCACAGCGAAAGCCAGAGTGAAATCGACCGAGCCACGTAAGTCATCCACGCCCGTCAAGTCAGGAGATGTCAAGCGTGCATCTATGACATGGAGAAGGCGTGCTTCGGCCGCGCGCCGTTTCAACCGCTCGATCGCTTTCGGTTGAATATCCACCGCGACGACGCGTCCCGATGTGCCAACAAGACGAGCCAGCTCCAGCGTAAAGAAACCCATTCCCGGGCCAGGTTCGAGCACTGTCATGCCTTCCCGGACGTAAGGCGCGAGAATCTTGTAGGGATCTTGCCCCCAGCGCCTCAGCGGACAGGCAAGCCAATAACCAAGCCACTAGGGGCACACTCGATGAGCCATTTATCTCTCGGAAAGTTTAGCGGTATTGCAGCACAGATGTTTTGGGGGGCGCAACTCACAGGATGCAACGAACCAAAAAGCTAACAGACTGTGCAAATATGAGCCGTTTAGTCGTCCGTTGCTGGTGCGGCTGTGGTACCTGAAATTGCAAGACCCACGTCGGGGCGATGAACGAAGTCGTAGGGTTCCCACCAGACTTCCGGCGTCACAGCAAAATTCTCGATTGGTGGAGGCGAGGCTGTCTGCCACTCGAGGCTCGGGGTGGGCCATGGATTGCCTCCCGCGACTTTTCCGTAGCGCATCGACCAAGTGAGATAGGGCAGTGGCATCAAATAGCCGAAAGCCAAGATCGACGCTCCGGCAGAGAGCTGCTTTCGCAATGAACTTGCTTCGGCGTCGGCTCGTCAGACAGCAATTTCTCGGTCACTTCATAACGTGCCGAATGACCGGGGCCTTGTGACTATCGAAACCCGGCAGATAGACGTTCGGCAGGACTTCCACATCGTGTCTTCGTCATCCTAGCGCTGCGCGCCTACCTTCATGCTGAAGGAAAAGATTGTGCTCTGCAGTAACGTCAGCGCTGCTTCCAACGGCTCGGCGTCTTGTGCTGAATCAGTCGGACAGTGCTTCAGTGAACTAGATGCAGCCTTGAATCGATTGATTCTGCCGGACTCCGGGCGCTAGAATTCTGATGAGGTGTGCAACAATGACTCGAATAACTTTTCTCTCGATCGCGCTTGCATTTCTTTTCTGTGCTTCCGCTGAAGCGAAGATCACCGGCGACTACGTCGAGACCCGCAGCGCCGACGTTTATACCGGCCAGTGCTTTGCCAACGGCGAGGTCGGGCTTACCGGTGATGAGGCCATCCTGGCGTGGCACATTCGTTCGGGGCGTTGGGATGGCGTGAAGCTTGACGGATTCAGCGTTGTGGCTGCGGTGAAGGCAAACGCCACGCTGGGCGATCCTTATGCAGACCCATATCCGGCGAAATCCGTGCTGGTCGTTGACGACCGGGCAAATGCTCGTGAGCGCGCTGCGCTCGCTGCGTTCGCGCGGCACATGGGAGGCAAGTTGCTTGCGAATGTGGTGAAGGTCGTAAACGCCCCCATCGACATCCAGCTACAGCAGGGACACCACGGCAGCGCTCTTCTGCGGGCCGGTGATTTCCTGATTGTACAAACGCGCAGCATCAACGAAAATGATCACCTCTGCGGGAACGAGTCGACATTCTATCCCCCGCTGACACAGGTCAGCCATGCCATGCCAGCCGTCGCCATGACCGACAGTTACAGAGGCAGGGGTTTGGGAACGACCTGGACGTTACACGACAAGCGCAGCGCCTTTGTCGGTGCGTTCTAACCTTAGCCAAACGCGAAGGCAGGCGCGAACCATTGTCTCCGTGCTTCGACCGTGAGTCCTGTTCGAGTTGGATGCGCCGCAAAGTTGCTCTCATTCTCCTGGTGCTCGTTGCCGCAAGGGCTTTAGCGGCACCGAAGGTGGAGACAATGGGGCCGTGCACCGACGCAGCCGTGCCCGATGCAGTGAAGAGAGCGCTTGCGCCGCAGGGCTATCGCGTTACACTCGACGACGGCTCGACTGTTGACCTCTGGCCGTCCGCTCAGGTTCAAACCAGCAACAAGGCACGTGAGGACGCCACATATGCGTTTTCGCCTTCCATGTTCTTCGGCGTCATTCATTTCGCAAAGGACACCCGCGATGGCCGTGGCGACGCAATTCCCGCCGGAACGTACAACTTACGGTACGGATTGCAGCCCAACGATGGCAATCATCTGGGCACCTCGCCGACTCCCGACTTTTTATTGCTGGTGCCGCCCGCGGCAGATGCAAATCCCGCTCAGACCTACAGTTTCGATCAGCTCGTCCGTCTCAGCTCCCAAGTGACCGGCAAAAAGCATCCCGCTCCATTCAATCTCGTGTCTGCCGATGCAACGCAGTTCCCATCGGTTACTACGGATCCCGATGACCACACTATTCTGTTCTTCAAGGTAAAGACCCAGTCCGGCGATCTGCCGCTGGGATTGGTGGTGAAAGGGACCACCGCGGAATAGTGCGACGAAGGTTAATCACATTCTGTTTGACTGCATCCTTGACAGGGAATCTCCGTTGGAATAATGATGGACTCCCCAAAATTCCATTCCGCGGTGAGATATCGACATGAGCACCAACGACGACAGATCCTCGGGCCTTTCGCGACGAGAATTCCTGAAGATTTCCAGCATTGCAGCATCGGTTCCGTTAGTAGCTCGACCAAGGGTGATCGAGGTAGAGGGGCAGGAGGTTGCTGTTCACGGCCCCGGCCCGGTACCGATCATGTTGACGGTTAACGGGAAACGTCTGAGTGCCGAGTTGGAGCCGCGCGTCACACTGCTGGATGCATTGCGCGAACATTTCGACGTAACCGGTCCCAAGCGCGTCTGTGACCGTGCCGAGTGCGGTGCCTGTACGGTGTTGCTCGACGGGCGCGCCGTGTACTCATGCACAACGCTGGCCATCGAAGCGCAAGGCAAGCCGATTGTCACTGCCGAAGGTCTTGGCGCCGGCGAGCAGCCGCATCCGGTGCAGGCCGCATTCGTCAACAACGACGCGCAGCAGTGCGGCTTCTGCACGCCAGGGTTCACGGTCGCCACGAAGGCCTTTCTGGATAAGCATCCGCACAGCAGCGATGCAGAAATCGCTCATGGTCTCGCAGGGAACCTGTGCCGCTGCGGGACCTACCGCGGCATTCGCGGAGTAGTGGCTCAAATGACTGGCCGAGAGCCAAAAGGAAACGCCGGTACTACGATGATCGCGGAACGTAGCGCTGCTTCTCCGAAAGGAGGTGCATGATGCCAGATCTCGACAAGTACAGCTACCCACCTCCGGAAGAGCGTAACTATATCGGCCGCCGCATGGGACGCGTTGACGGTCTGCCAAAATCCACTGGCCATGCCAAGTACACCTACGACTACAACCCGAAAGGCCTGCTTTACGGCGCCTTCGTGCGGTGCCCCTACGCGCACGCGCGGATCACGAAAATCGATACCAGCGAAGTTGAAAGAATGCCAGGCGTAAAAGCGGTGGAAATCGTACAGAAGCCGGGTAGCGAGAACCATTGGGCGGGTGACGAGATCGTGGCCATAGCCGCCGTTGACGAGCCCATGGTGCGCGACGCGGTTCGCGCGGTCAGAGTTGAATACGAACAACTACCGCATCTGGTAATTGATTCGCAGGAGCCACCGCGCAACATTCCGCCGGACTCGAGTCCCCTCAGCTTTGAGGATCTACAGGACATGTTCAGGAACCAGGTGCCTGGCACGCAAATTGTGAAAGACATCAGAGAGCGCGGCATCACCTTCAAGCCCGAAGAGGCGCCGCTAGACCGCATGCCGCCCGATATCGCCAACGCAGTGAAATCCGCGAAGCAGAAGCCGCCGGAGAAGAAACCGCCAACCTGGTACAAACCGGCAGCCGCAGAAACGCAGGGCGACGTGGACGCCGCGTTCCAGGCTTCCGACACAGTCGTATCTGAAGGTCTTTATGGACTACCGGTGATCACGCACTGCTGCCTTGAATCGCATGGCGCCGTGTCGGAGTGGACGGATAGCGATCACCTACTGGTACATGCGTCCACGCAATACGTTTCCGGCATTCCCGGGCAGATGGCGGAGGTTGTCGGCATTCCCGCGGCGAACATTCGTGAAGTGCAGGAGAACATTGGCGGAGGATTCGGCAGCAAGTTCGGACCCGACCGCTGGGGGATCTACAGCGCGAAGCTCTCGAAACAGGCGGGCGGCGCCCCGGTCAAAATGATGCTCAGCCGCGCCGAGGAATTGGAAGTCGCGGGCTGCCGCCCGTCGGCGCACGCGCGCGTGCGCGTAGCGGCAAAGAAGGACGGAACGCTGACGGCCTGGGATTCGTTCGGCTGGGGCATCGGGGGACCCGGTGGCGGTGGCTCGCCGCCAATCCCTTATCTCATTCGGGATCGCCTTCCCAACTACCGTGTGCAGTGGACTGCAGTGGTCAACAACATCGGGCCGGCGCGGGCATGGCGGGCACCAAACCATCCCCAAGCCTGTCTGATTACGATGTCCGCTCTCGATGATCTGGCGCACAAGCTCGGTATGAACCCGCTCGAATTCTTCAGAAAGAACATCGAGCTGACTGGGCCGCGGGCCAACATCTACATGGATGAATTTCCTATCGCCGATGAATTAATGGGCTGGTCCAAACGCTGGCATCCGCGCGGCGACAAAACGCCGGGGCCGATCAAACGTGGGCTTGGCATGGCCATGCATACGTGGGGCGGGCGTGGCCACCAGAGCGAGTGCGATCTGACGATTCAGCCGGACGGCTCAGTCACAATAAAGATGGGAACGCAGGATCTCGGCACGGGTAGTCGGACCGCAATCCTGGCAGTGGCGGCCGATACACTCGGTTTGACGCCGCAGCAGATCACTTTGCTTTACGGCGACACGCAGTACCCGATGTCCGGTGGTTCGGGCGGCAGCACAACGATAGGCGGCGTTTCGTCCACCACCCGCCGTGCCGCGGTGGATGCACGCGACGCCCTTTTCGCAAAGGTCGCGCTGGCGCTCGGGGCCACACCGGAGCAGCTTGAAGCCGTCAAGGGCCAAGTTCGCGTGAAGGGCGAACCGTCCAAGGCGCTAGGATGGAAAGAAGCCTGCGCCAAGATCGGCGCGGTCCCTATCAACGCGCATGGCAAGAACCTTGCCGGTCGCGATCCGCTAATGAACAGCGGTGTCGGAGGCATGCAGATGGCCGATGTATCTGTCGACACCGAAACCGGCATCGTCAAAATCAACAAGATGGTTGCGGTGCAGGACTGTGGCCTGATCGTTTCGCTGGAGACGGCTGAATCCCAATGTTACGGCGCGCTGATTATGGGCATCAGTTACGCTCTATTTGAAGAGAAAGTAATGGACCCGATCAGCGGGCGTATGCTGAACCCGAATATGGAGTTCTATCGGCTAGCGAGCATCGGCGATATCGGCGAGTTGGTCGTACACATGATGGTCAACAAGTACGACAGTCGCGGGGTGATCGGTCTCGGAGAGCCGCCGGTAATTTCACCTGGCGCGGCCATCAGTAACGCTGTGGCGAACGCCGTTGGCGTGCGCGTACCTATGCTGCCGCTTACGCCGGCCCGCGTCCTGGCAGCCCTGGAAGGCCAGCAGAAGGGGAAGAGCGCATGATTCGCTTCGAGTACGTAAGTCCGAACTCCGTGAGGCAGGCGCTTGCTTTACTCTCGACGAACTGGGGCGATACCGAAATTCTCGCTGGGGGAACCGACCTGCTTGGTCTTATGAAGGATTTCGTCCTGACTCCCAAGCGCGTGGTCAATATTAAACACGTTTCCGGGCTGGATAGCATCAGGGCAGAACGCGATGGCGTAAGCATCGGCGCGTTGGTCACGTTGGATAAGATCGTCGATGCACCGCAAATTCGGCAAAATTATCCTGCGCTTGCGCAAGCGGTTGCCGACGCCGCCAGTCTGCAGATCCGCAATATGGCTACGATCGGCGGCAACCTCTGCCAACGCCCCCGGTGCTGGTATTTCCGTAACGGAATGGGCTTGCTGCCAAAGACACCGGATGGGAAGTCGATGGTCGTTGACGGCGACAACCGATACCATGCCATCCTCCGCAACGATGGGCCAGCGTACTTCGTTAGTCCCTCAACGATTGCACCAATGCTGATTGCTTATGGTGCACGCGTGCGTATTACCGGCCCAGACGGAGAGCGCGAACTAGCGGTTGAAAAATTCTTCCGGATTCCGGACTCCGATACTGAGCGCGAGCACGACTTGAAAGCGAATGAGATTGTCTCAGAGATTTTCCTTCCGCCAGCAAAAGGCGTGCGTGCCGCAAATTACGAAGTGCGGCAGAAAGCGTCGTTTGACTGGCCGCTGGCGACCGCCGCCGTCGTGTTGCAGATGAACGGGAGCACCGTGCAGAGCGCACGCATCGTCATGGGCGCGGTCGCACCCACACCCTGGGTTTCGCAAGAGGCCGCGCAGGCGATTGCGAACAAAACCATCGACGAGCGCACTGCGAGCGCAGCCGGCGCGGCTGCGGTCAGCAAGGCTCGGCCTTTGAGCTATAACGATTACAAGGTCAAGCTGGCGGCGGTGGCCGTAAAGCGGGCCTTGCTTGTCGCTGCGGGTCAGACGGTCCCCGATTTGCATACCACTCAAAGAGGGGGTGCGGCATGATTGCGAAACCCGAGCGCCAACGCTTCGACACGAACCATCCCCACCTGTGCTCCGCGCTTCGCTGGAAGGGGCTTTTCATTGATGCCGAGCGCGACGACACTGTGCCACCGTGCAACGACGGTTTGTTCTGGTGCATGTACACCCAGACATGCATCGGTCCGGACGGCCAACTGGCCGAGCCGGGCAACTGCAGCAACTCCGCCCGGAAGTGCCATAGCAGCGGGAAATGCGGCTGAACCCAGTACCGCGGTCAAGCTATATTTTGCGTTTTGAAACGGTATTACGTTTTTATGCCAGGATGTGATGCCTCGTCTTATCTCCGAGTGATGCCATAACGCCGTGACCCGGACACAATCGCCACTCCCGACGAAGGTCTACAAGAAGTACGACACGGAAATGCTCGGACCTTCACCCCAACGGTGAAGCGGTGACTCGCTGTTTTGCAACTCCCGAGCAAGCTGAATGGCTCCGTCTTCGAGAATAGGCGTCGCACACTTAACGCACAACGCGTTGCACGCCCGTGCCCGGTAAATTCTCCGGGCGTATGGTCGGCAAGCCGGAAGTAATGGCGCGGTCGGATTAACTGGAATAACTTCCGCATAGCCTGCGGTCCACCCCAACCGCGAGGATGTCCATGAGGCTCAAGTTTTTGGTGTGCTTGGCGAGGACGGGTGTGAAGCAGCTGTGGATAGACAAGTTCGGACAAGGCTCTTGAATCGATGAAGAGAAGCTGCGTCTGTCCAAGTCAATATGGGCGGGGCAATTAAAGTACAACGGACCAGTCGATTCCAACCACCGACCTCCTGGTCTTGCACCAGGAGGTCTTTGGCTTTTTCTTGTGCTGTAACTTGCTCGTTCTAAAAGAAATGGTCGGCCCTAGCGGACGATTTTCGCACTTGGCTTCAACACTCTCCTCAGCCTTGCGGCGGCGTAGGGGTTTAGGGGATCGAAGTGGACACCTGCTTGCCGGAGGCTTCACGCTCATTCTCCTCATTGCATGGTTGGGATTGGTTGCACGCTATAGTTTGGAATTGAGAGGCTTAACTCTCTGGCGCAGAAGGCACCTCGCGACGATCGTCAGACATGAGAAACCAGTTGTCCAGCATGGGTCTACGCGGACCGAAACGGCGACTATTTAGTCTTCGTTGATGAGAACCCGAACTACGGCCCCTATCTTTTGACGGCTAACAAAAATCGCGCTGCGAGTTGTTCCGTGGAACCCGTTTGGCGCATCGGCAGCAGATACATTCTGACGCCAGTTTATGCTGGCGGTTGGAAGATGCGCTTCGCAACAATGGACGATATCAAATTGCCTGACACGAGTTGGGTACGGGGTCAAAGCTCAATCAACTTCTACTCGGTACCTTACGAGTGGCCACCAGAGAAGGTCGGCGACTGGGTTGTACGCCGGTGAAAATATCATTTCAATGCCTGATAATTTTCGCATCAGATCAACTTTTCCGGTTTGCGCGTTTATCGGGCAAGTTCACGTTGCCGGGGCCCACTATTTGGCCTCACTGCTATTAATCACCCATAAAGATACGGTTTGCTTGTGCTGAGGAGTGTTGTTGCTATAGACGTAAAATGTGTTACCGCTTGGACCCCTTCTAGCCCACACTGTTTCGCCAGCCAGCAACATTCCTTGTCCGCAGGCGGGAGGAGGGGGCAGAAGCGGCGCTTGGTCACAAGTCAAATTAAGTCGGACCGTGGAGGTTTCCAGCACTATTCGAAATCCCAACCTCTCGTACACCCTCCCATCAGTGCCACGGGCCATGAAGGACGGAAGGTTTTCGTAGCGCCGCACCACGTAAGCCTCGCATTCCGTTCCGTTGCACGTCACAGGCTTAGGGGGGAGGTGGGGGGTATGAGTCTCACGTGGTTTACACCCAGCCAAGGTAAAAACCGCGACGAGCATAAGACACAATTTGCTAGAGGTGGACACGGCGTTGTTGAAAATATCTACCGGATTTAAATAAGGGTCAAGTTTCCCAGCGCATAAAAAACACTAGTTTGTGGGCAATCCAGTCATTGCACGTCAAAAAAGCACTTGATTGCATAACAATGTCGGCTCCTTGACCCGAGTAAACTGTGGTTGCTTAACGACCAGAGGCTCGGGAGAAAGGAGCCGAACATGATGATTATAGGCGTAGATTACCACCCGAGCTTTCAGACGATTGCATTTTTAATGGAAGAGACTGGTGAGTGTGGTGAACAGGAACTGAACCACAGTGAGGGACAAGCAGAGAGATTCTATCGCGACCTGCAGCAGCGAGGAATCCGCGTGCGGGTAGGCATGGAGGCTACCGGATATTCCCGCTGGTTCGAGCGACTGCTAGGAGAACTCGGTTTCGAACTGTGGATTGGCGATCCAGCGGAGATCAAGGCCAAGCGGATCAAGAAGCAGAAGACCGACCGCAACGATGCTCGACTCCTACTCAGGTTGATGCTGGAAAATAACTTCCCGCAAATCTGGGTACCCAGTCCGGAGAATCGAGATCTGCGACAACTGCTGTGGCACCGACATCGGTTGGTGCAGATGCGCACGCGGATCATGAATCAACTGCAGGCGCTGGCCATGAACGAGGGCTATCGCTGGAAGAAAAAGCTGTTCAACGAATCAGGGCGAGCGCAGTTAGAGAAGCTCTCGTTGGCTCCCTGGGCTAGTCGGCGTCGGCAAGAGTTATTGGAGTTGTTGGACCGCATGAATCCGACGATTGAGGAATTAACCGCCGCTGTCGAGCGGGAAGCCAGGAAGCGACCCGAGGTGTTGCGACTGATGACCCATCCTGGCGTGGGTCCGCTTACGGCACTCGCCTACGTGCTGATCATCGGAACTCCGGAGCGGTTCCACCGCGGCAAGCAGATCGGCACGTACGTGGGGATGATTCCGAGTGAGGATTCCAGTGCCGGCAAGCAACGGTTGGGGCACATCAGCAAGCAGGGTAATTCCTTGTTGCGTTTCTTGCTGGTGGAGGCCGCCCAGGCGGCAGCACGAATCCACCCGGACTGGCGACGTCGCTACATTCACCTGGCGATGCGTCGGCACAGGAGCATTGCCAAGGTAGCGATGGGGCGCCGCATGGCGATTCAGTTGTATTGGATGTGGCGAACTGGCTGCGAGTATTCGCAATCAGTTAAGTGCGGTTCGTACGCGGGACAGCTCGGAACCGGACATGGTGTGAAGTAGAACACCGTGCACTTGATGGGGCATCCCGCTCCCTCGAAAGGGAGTTTGAATTAGTAATCGTGGTCGAAGTTTGGATCGAAGAGATGTTTAGGTCGGACCGAAACCGATCGAAAGATTACGAGCGAGCCGTGGTCGTCGAAGCAGAGGTCAAAGAAGAACAAGGAAGACCACTCTTCGGAGTGAAGGGGATAGTGCGCTCAAAAAGGATTTGACAGGGCCGACATTGTTAGAGATGTCCGGTAAGCGCTTATCAGGCACGTAGAAACGCAGCCACCGAAGGGTCTGTTTCTGCTTAATTGAAACCGACACACTATGCAGGAAAGCTGACGCATTAGGCGTCGATCCTGAAACCTCGTAGGGAAGTGGCGAAAGCCTACAATTCGCCGGGCTGATAAAGCTTATGCGCTTGCTGGCTTGCATGCAGTAGGAGTCCTACTACTCCTGGTTCTTGACTTCTGCCAGCCCATGAGAGGACGATTTGCCCGCCGGAGACTTTCTTCTCCCCCTGGTACAGCTTAGAGGAGGTTATATGAACCGATTGCTTCCCAGTCCAA
>Ga0066710_100004174_pt1 | contig 12670 bp, 12 predicted proteins | sample GraSoiAngelo_159_FD_79666 | JGI IMG/M metagenome (GOLD analysis project Ga0066710, IMG submission 79666) | Grasslands soil microbial communities from the Angelo Coastal Reserve, California, USA - 14_1009_16_40cm | ecosystem: Environmental > Terrestrial > Soil > Grasslands | place: USA...
GAATCGCCGGATCCGAAGTTCGCAACTGTAGGGGCGGTCTATGACGTCTATGACCGCCCGTATTTCGTTGAATCTAGGAAGAACGGGCGGTCATAGACCGCCCCTACAGTCAGAGCATTTTCTCCCGTTGGGCAAAGCCGCAAAGGAGGGGAATTCACCTTTCCGTTAGTTCGTTCCTCACCTACCGTCAATTGCTCGCTGCTGCCGAGTTCTTCCTCATCTGAAACGGTGCGCTGCTCACAATACCCATCACGATGGACGAGAAGCTGTAATTATCGCGGGCGGCATCGCGAACGATTTTGCGAACCGCGGGCATATCGTAATACTCGACACTGCGCCCGAGAGCAAACGTCATAAGCTTTTCGGTCATGGTCTGAACAAACTGTTCAGGACGCTTCATCAGTGCATTGCGGACGTCGATCGGGCCGTTCACCGGCGTTCCGTCAGCCAATTGGCCCGACGCATCGATGGCGGTTCCGGCCCACCGATCCTTAGTCCGCCACTCTCCAATCGCGTCAAAGTTTTCGAACGCGAAGCCCAGAGGATCCATAACCCCATGGCATCCGTTGCAAGAGGACTTGGAGCGATGCAGCATCATAATCTCGCGGACGGTCTTGGGCTTCTCACCTTCCTTGTTTTCCTTAAATCCCTCCACATCCGGCGGTGGCGCTGCAGGCGGCGTCCCGATGATATTTTCGAGAATCCACGCGCCGCGGAGCACGGGGGCCGTGCGATTGGCGTAGGAAGTCACCATGAGGACGCTCCCCTTACCGAGCAAACCCCGGCGATTGGGATCCGTGAGGGTAACCCGGCGGAACCGGTCTCCTCGGATGTTCGGAATACCATAATGCAGCGCCAGGCGTTCGTTGACGAACGTATGATCCGCTGTCAGCAGGTCAACCACGCTCCCGTTGCCGTGCAGGATGCTTTGAACGAACAGTTCCAATTCATGCCGGAAGGCTTCCCGCAGGCTATCGTCAAAATTGGGGAACAGAACAGCGTCCGGATCGATATCGTCGATAGCGCGAATCTTCAGCCATTGGAAAGCAAAATCAGTGATCCGCGATTTCGATCGCGGGTCAGCCATCAGGCGGCGGACCTGCTTTTGAAGCACGGCCGGATCTTTGAGCTTTCCCTGCTGAGCGGCGTCGAGAAGTTCGTCGTCAGGTGGGCGGCCCCACAGGAAGAACGATAGCCGGGAGGCCAGATTCAGGTCGCTGATTCGATAGATGGAACCTGCCGCCAGATTTTCCGGAGCCGGTTCGGCGCGGTATAGAAACTTTGGACTCGCCAGAATCGCTGTCAGTGCGTTTTCTATTCCGGTATCGAAATCGGTCTGCCTGCCGTCCTTGTAGAACGCGAGCGGAGCCGCGAGGTCTCGTTCCGTCACAGGCCTCCGAAACGCGCGGCGCGCAAATGTGGAGAGGATTTTCGTGGCGCACGCCAATTCTTCGTTGGCCGTGGCGGATAGCGCTGGCCGGCACACGAAAATACGTTGGCGGCTGGGTGTCTCGCTGATGCCGGCTGGATTGAAAGGCCCGGCAACTTCGAGGCTTCCCACCCTGGGAATCCGGTCCTCACCTGCGCCCGGTTTAAAAGAGTACAAAACCTCGTCGGATTCTGAGAAAGTCCGAGCGATAAAGGTGACACCCAGCTTGTGCGGCCCTGCCTTGACGTTGACACTGATGTTCTGGAAACGAGCGTTGATTGCGGCAACTGCCGGGGCTTGCTTCTGGTCAATGGCCTTCAAATCTTCCTCGCCGCCGATTTGTCCTTCGAAGACTTTGGCGCCATCGATGGTCATGATGAGCGTGTGCCGGTACTCCATGCCACGGACGTAGCCCGCCGCCGCAAGACCGCCGATATTGAATTTGTATTCGCCGTCAGACGGGAACAGATGCTCGACAAGCAGTCCGCCTCGCGTGCCCAGCGGCAAACCCTCGACGTGATTACTCTGGTCCGTGCTGCGCGGCGGACGGTAGGTGGTACTGCCGGGTCTGGCCGCAGGATTGCCGACAGCGCGGCGGATCACCATGCGCGCCGCCGAAATGTATTGGTCCAGAAACGATGGCGAGACCTTCAGAACGCTGGCGACATTATCGAAGCCGTCAGCCTCATCGTCTTTAGGAAGCAGCGCGCTGCCGTCGATACGCAAGCCGAGAAGGTCCTCGACCGCATTGGCGTATTCGGTGCGATTGAGCCGATGCAGCGCAACGCGTCCGGGATTGGGATCAGCGTCAGCCGCCCGATCCAACGACGTCTCCAACCACGAAACAAAGGAGTCCACGGCCGCCTGCGGCGGCCGGCGAACGCCCGGTGGAGGCATCATGCCGCCCCGGAGCTTCCGCACTGCTCGTTCCCAAATTTCAGCGTCCTCGTGCAGATGCGACAGGTCCATCGTGTCGAACATCACGCCCGCCGTCTTGGCCCGCTGGTTGTGACAAGTAACGCAGTACTGGTCGAGAAGCGCCTGTTGCGGAAGTGGCGCGGACCCGATGACAGATGATGAAACACCAAGACACAGAGCCACAAAGACACAAAGAAACGCCGCATCAAGAATCATTAATTGCGGCGTTTCTTTGTGTCTTTGTGGCTCTGTGTCTTGGTGTTTCATCATCTGTTTTTACACAATACCGCCCAGCTCGCGAACATGGCCCCACATTCCGCGATAGGCATTGGATATGAACAATTCGGGATTGCCCCACTTCTCATCGAACTCCTTCGACGGCGCTGCGGCAATCATATCTTTGGGGCCCATGCCCTGCTTCATCAACTTCACGAGGCGATCTCTCATCGTGGCCAGCATGTCGTACTGGGCCTGCAAGTCAGCGCGGGTTTGAAGCGGACCGGCTCCGGGGACGATGCGCGTCTCGGCGTTGGTCAGATCGAGCAGAGTTTTTGTCGCGTTCACAAGTCCGCCGATCCATCCGCCAGTGGCGTAGTCCAGGATCGGGTATCTTCCAACAGAAACCACATCGCCTGCCATGAGGATGTTCGGCCCAGGAAAGAAGACGTAGATGTCGCCATCCGTGTGCGCTTGCGGCATGTGCCGATACTCGATCTGCTCCTTGCCAAAAGTCATCTTTCCGGACGTGTAAAACGTTTCATTGGGCAGCGCCTCCGGCGGCCGGGGCTTGTAGGCTCGATTTTGCCATTCGACAAAGAAGTCCGCGCCAAGCCATAGCTTTGTATTTTCATGCGCAATGATCGTTGCGCCGGCCTTTCGTAGCACATCGTTCGAGCCGGTGTGTTCCCAATGCCAATCCGTATTAAAAACGGCATGCACGCGTTGTGCCTTGGATTGATCGAAGACTACTTTAAGCAGATCGCCTGCCCGCTCCGGAAGACCGCCATCCACCATCAGTACGCCCTCGGGCGCCGTGACAACCAGAACGTTCCCTCCGGCTCCGGTGATCTCTACGAGATTGCCGCTCAGGGAGTTTGCGGTAATCGAAGAGGAATGCTGCTGCCCCAACGCTATATTGGACAAGGAAATACCCGCTGTACCTCTAGCTAATGCCTTGAGGAAATCCCTGCGGTTTGTCGACCCAAGCATGCCTCCAACTCTACTGCGAAACGTCTCGCTTACGATAGCAAAACCGATGGTCTGCTATTTCAGAAACGCGCCGATGCCGCCTGCCGCCTTCAGTTTTTTGGCGGCATCACCACGCAACTGCTCGACACTGGAACCGCCGGCGAGTGCCGTACCGACCACGTTTTCGACCAAATCGTCCGTGGGCTTCAGGAGCACATCGCAAAACCGGCAATTCCCGGCATCGGCCGCGAACAGAGCGTGACAGTTTGGACAAACACTGCCGGAGCCGCCGAATCCCTGCGAGTATAAAAGCTCGCGCACGCGCTTCTCGTGCAGAGCTTCGAGAGTTTTCGCAAGTGTGGCGACTGCTCTTTCGTCTTTCGCAGCGGATCTGATGAGCAACTCGACCTTTTCGAGCTCTTGAGCCCGTTCTGCTCTGCTGTCGATCGCCAACACCGCTTCCAGAATTTGCCTCTCCGGAGCATTGGCGGCGATGACGGCCGTACCTACGAAGCGCCGGCGCAGTGATTTCGTTAGCAACCGGAACACCTCACTCGTGGCCTCGCCGCTTCCGGCCAGGACCAGCCTGTCAAACGGATTGAATTTCACAACACGCTCGATCAACTCCACGACCCGTTTGAGATGAGCGAGGGAATGCTCGCCGGCTCTCTGGTGATTGACGGCTTGCAAATACGGGTGATCGGTTCCGGCCGTTTTGAGATGGCGGACGACACCCAGGGCGTAAACATCGGCATGCGTCTCCATTGTTGCCATCTTCACGGTGAAAATGCGGGCATGCGCTTGATCCGCCACGACGACCGCATACGTTGCGAACTCATCGAGGGTCTCTACAAATGGCTGGACGTAAGCCTCCTTTCCCCAGCGGACATCGGTCGTGACGCCCACGTTCACTTCGCGGAACCAAACGGGACCGTTGGATGTAACAAACATCACTACGCCTCGTGCCGCCGGCTTATACGCCGAGAGAAACTTTCGAATTTCGGAGACACACGCACCGAATATCCGCTGTTCGTACTCCTGGCTCAATGTGCCTTCAATGGCATGGACCTTCGCGGTGAATGCGGATTCAAAGCTCCGGTTGAGATTGGTCACATTCGACTGGTCCACGTCCAGATAAACACTCAATACTTTTGCTGCGACGGCTCTCTGACTTTGCGGTTCCCGCAGATGCGTCTTTTTCGTCACGGCCAGCCTCCCTTCCTAAAACTCCCCTCGGCTGAGTATTTTTGTGCATGCAATGATCGTACGCAGCGCAGCGCGCTCCGGCAACAGAGTTCACCGCTTTACTGTAGGGGCGGGGCTTTGCACAAAAAATAGCATGCGAAGCATGCATTCGCACTGTAGCGGCGGTCTATGACCGCCGGCAGTGTCTCATCTAAGGATCGCCGGCGGTCATAGACCGCCGCTACAGTGGAATGCGTAACTGGCCAGGCTCGGAAGAGAGCGGAATTCAGCAGGCAGAGCGCGGGTTAGGGCGCTTCTAGTCTCTCGTAATCTTGAAATCACCCTTCATGGCGCCGTGATTCCAGGTGCCTGACAGAGTGCGGTGGTAGGAGCCGACATTATCCAACTTGCCGTCGGCGACGAAGTGGACCGGGTTTCCGGACTGATCCTTTGCATCCGCTTCGATGTGCACGGTCCACTTGGTCGAATCGAGCGTGGCCACTTTAATAGGAAGAGCGTCCGGACCGGGATTGATCATACCGCTAATATTTTTACCGTCCCAGGTCATGACGAGCGTTATCTGATTCCGGTGAGTTGGCGTTGGCCCCCAGTCGCCGTACCAAGTACCGACTAACGGATGACCCTCTTGAGCCAAGCCTGCAACGGCTAGTGTTAAGCCGGCCAAAACGCAAAACACACAAAAGGCTTTCAGACGCATCTTACCTCCAGCGCATCACGGAATAATCAGGCTGCTACGATCCACCGATTTCTGAGCACCTACCATGAGCTCCGGTGCATGGTTGTTGTCCTGGCAGACATATTCAAACAGTTCTTGGCCCGGACTCCAACGAAGAACAAAACCGGTGTTCCAGGTCGCCGTGTATGCGCCGGGATCGTCGACCGATATTTCATATTTCAGGTTGTCCATATCCAGGCGTGTGAAGCGCTCGATGAAGTGGAGTTTCTCGGTATGCGGGGATCCCTCGCGGTCCATCCAGAAGCGTTCATTGAATCCGACACTATCGACGACCAGCGTATCGCCTTCCCAACGCCCGATGGAGTGTCCGTAGTAGCTCGGCTCCAAATTCGTCGGGTGCGGGCGTCCATCCAGATAGATGATGCGATACGTATGCGGGCCACCGATATCCATAATGAAGATGCGCTTGAGCTCCGGCATATCCACAAACTCGACCCCATACGGTGTGAAGAACTCCCGCGCTCCACCCGAAGGCTTACAGCGTGTATGAGGCTCGAACTCGTTTTCCTGACGATAATCGTAGAGGGCTCTGGCCCAGGGCTGGAAGGGAACTTCACTGAGCTTGGGCTTTTTTGGAGCTCCCGCAACGGGGGCATTTCCCAAACCACCGCGGCCGCGCGGCTGTTCGGGCTCGGAAAACGTGGCACCGCCTCCCGGCAACCAGACTCCCGCCTCTCCTGGAACTGGACCGAAGTTCGGCTTGCCGTCCGGCCAGCGTGGAGCGGGCTTGGCCGCCACGGCGGCCTGACCCCGGCCCCGAGCTTGTTGGCCTCGACCTTGGCCCTGTTGGTTCTGCCCCTGAGAAAGCGACGGAGCCCCCGGCAGAATTAAAAGCGCCAGCACCAATCCTGCGAGCGTGGCGAGGAAACCCTTTCGCATGTCCTTACCTCCATATCCGAATCTGCACCGGCGCCGGGAAGATGGATGCGGGATGCTACGGGTTTTGAGCTTCGCTGGATGCCGCACCCAACTTCTGGCCCGTGCTAACCATGGTCACCGTCCTAGCATTGCCGCGATTGCTTCCATTTTTGGCCAGCGTGCCGTTAACCTGTATCTCATCGCCAAGCTTCATTGTGGTGCGGGTCCATCCTCGACCCTGCAGTCCATGCGGGGGACCCATTTCAAAACCCCAATTCGTAACCGAACCGTCCTCGTTCTTAACGTTGATATAGAACCACACGTGGGGATTCGTCCATTCAACCTTCGTCACAAATCCTTTCATTGTCACTGGCTTATTGGCATCAAACTCCGCCGCAAAGGAATGATGCGCCATTACCGGCCCTGCCGTCAGAATCACACCCAGAGCGAGGCCCAGAAAACAAGCTGCGCGCAGTCTCATCGAAAATCCTCCTCATTCACTGAATAATTGAAGTTAGTGTTACGGGCATCCACGCCCGCGTCAACAGAAAAATTCCCGAATCCTTCGACCTCAAATTACGGTCTATTGTCCTGGCAATAATAAAGCGGTAGTTCTTCTCCCGGAACCCACTGCAGGTTCCAACCCGTGGACCAGCTTCTGGTGTAGGCGCCGGGATCATCGATCGTGACTTCATACTTCAACGTGTTCGAATCGGAGCGCGTTAAACGTTCGATCAAATGAAGCTGTTCGGTATGCGGAAGGCCGCCGTTGGTAAACCAAAACTTTTCATTGAAACCCTTCGTGTCGATGACCAGCGTATCTTTCTCCCATTTAGCAACCGCGCGGCCGTAATAGAGCGGATTGTCGGCATCACCGCGAAGCTGGCCCTCCTGCGGGCGTCCGTCCGTGTAAATAATCCGGTAGTTGTGATTGCCGCTACCGACGAAGACAAAGATGCGCTTGCGATCGCGGTCCTCCACAAACTGTATTCCGTAAGGAAGCTGGAATTGCCGAGGCCCACCGGGAGGCATGCAATATAAAAACATGGGGTCATCTTTTAAATGATTGCGCTGGCGCAATTCATACAAGTCCCGGGCCCAACGCTGAAAGGGCGCCACCTTGTCGACGTCGGCGATGTTGCGCAAAAGACCGTAGGCATCCATCGGGATTCTCGCCGCATTCTCAACCAACGCAGTAGCGCCCGGCTTTGCCCAATATCCGGTTTCGCCGGGCACCGGGCCCAGTCTCGGCTGGCCATCCGGCCAGCGTGGAGCCGGTCGAGCGGCTTGATTGCGTGAGGCCGCCTGCGTTGCAGCAGGCACGTCAAGTACTTTCTTTCCCGTACTTGTCATGACAACGGAGCGAGCCCAGGCCTGGCGGCTTCCATCCCTGGCCGAAATGCCTTGCACCGTAATCGCATCCCCTGGTTTCAATGAGTCCCGGTTCCAACCGCCTTTTTGAAGGTCAATAGGACTTTCCAATTCGATTGCCCAGTTCGAACTTGTATTTCCATTCTGTACATCAATAAATATGTGGACGTGCGGATTCAACCAATCGACCTTGCTGACAAGCCCCTTCAGCGTCACCTGCCTATTCTCATCGAACTTCGCTGAAATCGCGTGGTGCCCTACAACCGGTGCGGCCGCCAAAAGCACACCAAAACCCACGGCCAATAGACCGAAGAAATGCTTCATCGCTATTCCTCCTGTCGCGTGTGTGTATCGGATGCTTCCTGATATGTCAATGGAAAAGATTTTGAAGGGCCGAACTGCAGCGGCGGATTGCAAAAAAATGTAAAGTTCCGTCCTCCGCTACACCCTTTTTCCGGCAAATCAGTCTATGAGTCAGGAGGTGAAGAAAATGTATTTTTCCCAGAACTTCCTTGCCGCGCTGATTCTATCTTCCTTGCTGGTGTTCGCAGGTTGCTCCACGCCGGCGGTGGATTCGCGGCCACAGCCCAAGCCTGCGGCGTTGAGTGAAGGGGAATCTCTTGTCCCGGCGGATCAACCACACGCGGCTGCACCGGTCCCGTCCGTAACGGCGCCTGCCAGGCAGAAGCCGAAATCTCCGGCGGCGGCCAAACCTACCAATGCGGCAAGACAAGCGGATGTCCCTCCGACTGTATTTACTTCAGCAGCCGCGCTGCCACCGCCTCCGCCGCCCTTACCGCCCCCATTCGAGAGTGTTCCGGTAGACGCAACTTCGGCTGTCCCTGAGCCTAAACCTGAACCCGTCGCGCGTCAGTGGACTGTGCCTTCCGGCACTCTGGTCTCGGTTCGAATGATCGATTCCGTCGATTCCGAAACCGGCCATGTGGGCCAGACATTCAGGGCTTCTCTTGATGCACCGGTCACCTTCGACAACGAAACCGTGTTCCCGAAAGGGGCCGAAGCATATGTCAAGCTGACGAAGGTCCAGTCGGCGGGGAATCTAAAGGGTAAAAGCGAACTCCAATTGCAGCTGGATCGCATCTTTCTGGGAAAGAAAAGCTATACGATCGAAAGTAATGTTTACGAGACGTCCGGTGCGGCACAGGGCGCCAAAACAGCACGGGCCGCAGCAATCGGAGCGGTAATTGGAACCGCCATCGGCGCGATTACGGGCGGCGGAAAAGGCGCGGTGATCGGCGGCGCTACCGGCGCAGGCGCGGGAGTTGGCATCGAAGCTGTCACAAAAGGTGAACAGGTTCGCGTCGACTCTGAAACGCGTTTGGAATTTCGTCTCGAGCAACCTATCGAGGTAACAGAGCAGTCCCCTTCCCCCATCGATTCATACCAACCTCGTGACTCACATTCCGGCCCTGTCAGGTTCGGAACTCGCCCTCACTAACTCCCATCGAAGCCGAACGCGTTCTCCTCCCGCGTTCGGCTTCGCCTAACTCCCCAAGCCTGCATCCTTGCGAAATCTACTCATAACGCAGCGCAACGACCGCGTCGACCGCCATTGCGCGCCGGGCCGGAATGTAGGCTGCCACGAAGGCGACAATACTCAAGAGCGCGGAAACAGCGGTGAAGGTCACGGGATCGGTGGGCTTCACCCCGAACAGTAAAGATGAGAGCAACCGCGTGAGCCCGATCGCGCCAAGCGCCCCAAGGATCAAACCGATGCTCGTGAGTTTCATGGCTTCGCCAAGAAGGAGTGTTGATCCCGAAGTCCAAGATTATCAATATCATCCTGCGGCGGCGCAGCGCGGCAGAGCCGCAACCAAGATCTGTGCCGCGAATGCGACAAAACCACCATCTAAGTGCCTTGTACGTTCGAGCGATTGGGACCAACACTGAAGTCTAATACTATGGGCACGTCTGACGAAGAGGACGAAAAGATATGACTGGGAAGGTCGCTCAAATCTCTATCCTACAAACGTGCCAAAGCACATCCAATTCCAACGATCTTCAACCACCTGGCCCCAATATGGAATCCACACCGCTCGGGACCAATCGAACCCTCCAAAAACTTTGGAGCACCTTGGTGCCATATTTGTCTGTGGACATGGCGGAGTTTATCGTTTCATCGCCGGAATCCAATCTGCGGGCGGCGGGCAAGAAGCAGGAGCTTACCGTATTGTTCGCGGATATTCGAGGATTCACATCATTAGCGGAGGTGCTCGACCCTGAGGATTGCGTCAGCATCTTCAACGACTACTTTTGCCTCGCAGTGGATGCTGTTATCGATTCCGGAGGAACGGTGGATAAGTTTCAGGGTGATTGTGTCATGGCAACCTTCGGCTCAATTCCCGGCCTTCAAAACCACGAACATCGCGCCGTCCAATGCGCGCTTCGGCTCCGCGGAGCGGTCCGCGGCTTCCGGATTCCTAAAATCCCCGGCGGCCGTATCCGGCTTGGAATCGGCGTGAATACTGGAGTGGTGATTGTCGGTAGAGTGGGATCCAACCGGCGAATGGACTACACCGCGATTGGCGACGTCGTCAATGTCGCTCATCGTTTACAGAGTATTTCAAAACCGGATCAAATCTTGATCAGTGAGGCGACCTGGCGCCGTGTTGAACAGGATTTGAATGCCGAAGCGTTGGGACCCCTTCAGTTAAAGGGACGGACTGAACCGATCGACACCTATTCAGTCCAGAACCTAGCCACACCCAATTAGGACCATCGCCGCTTCAAGCGGAGGCTTGATCATGCGCTTATTAAAAATTGCAGTTGGACTTGCAGTATTGTTGATCCTGATTCAGATCTCCAGGGTCTATTACCACTCTCAACAATTCGTCGACTTCGTGCAACGCGAGGCACAGCACCCCCGAACAAAAAAGCGGCTGGCGCAAGCGATCCTGACGAAGGCTGGACAGTATTCGCTTCTGCTCAACGAAAAAAACATCACGATGAGCACGGTCGGCCAGGTGGTTCGCGTGGAAGTGAACTACAAGATGCCCCTTGATCTGATTGTTTACAGCCCCGAGCTGGAGTTCCGTCTGGTCGCTGGCGGCACGCTCATCGAAAGGTTTGACTAAGGAGCGAGTGTCCATGGATCTGACTTCAAACTCTGCGCACGCGACCGGTGATGAGGCTTGCATCGAGGAGATGCTGGTGCAAAAACCGGAGCCTGATACTTTGGACCGCCCATTGACGTCCCTGCTGAGCGGCCTGCTTGCGAGTATTGAAACAATTGAAGAGCAGTACGCCATCAATATTACAAAGGCCCTTGAGGATTTAACCCACAATCTCAGCAGTTCATTTTCGGCTGATGACATGGAATGGCTGACATCCGTACGAAAGGAATTCGAAGAACGTGTTCTTGCTGCATATATGCACTGGAATTCCCAACGTCAGAAGGCCAGCAACGAAATCAAAACACTCGATATCCGGTGGACTGGAAAAAGTATTCTTCATGAAATTGCCCAAATCGAGTTGGCGATCCAAGACCGGGAAGACCACATTGAGTGCATGCTGCGGAACCCCTCGGTAGAACTGTCGACGATCATGCGTGTAAGGATATTGCAATCGGAAATGAAGGCATACCTCAGGGGGTTGACGTTCCAGGCTGGAGTGCTTTACGCGCAGCCTTTAAGAACGTGGATTCCTCAATAGAGGCCGGCCATCTCGGTTGCAAGCAGCAGCGCCATTCCTCCGCCGCGCGTATCGCGGCCGAGGATCGCTTCGCGATAAAGGTAGTCCTGGAGCGTTTTCTGTTTATTGGTGGATTCGCAAACATCCATCAACTCGCCGTTGGCCCCGACGCGCGCCAGGATAGCTCGCCAGGCCTTGTCGATCCGCGGCTGATAGGACGCAGGGTCCAGCCAGCCATTGCGCACGCCGCGCAACATCGCAACGGCGATCATCGCCGTTGCGGTGAACTCCGCATAAGAACCCGGCACGTCGATCACCTCATGCCAGAGCCCATCGCGGTCCTGAAAGGGCGCCAGCGCAGCGATATGTTGTTGGAACGCCGCCAGCATCCTGTTGAATTCCGGGTGGTCCTTTGGACAATCGGAGAGCGTTAGCGCCATTCCCAATGCCGGAAACGCGTTTCCCCGTCCCCAGGCAACATTATCCGAAGTTGGAGAGTGGCGATAGAGCCCGTCGGGCCGCAGATCGAGTTTCTGCATAAACGACAAATGGCGCGATGCCATGTCGCAATACTTTCGATCTCCGGTAAGCTTGGCCGCCTTGCCGAGTATGGGAATCGACATAAAGACGGAGTCACTCATCTCGTTGCTCGAAGGCATGGACTCCTTCATTTCGCCGCTATCGGTGAACCCCACACTAGCCGCTGTGCGTACCATCTCCGCATAACGGGCATTGCCGGTACGCTCGGCCAACTCTGCGAAGACGAGATAGCCGGAAAGATTTCCGGATACGGGCCGGCCTGGGGGTCCGGCTTTCGGGCCGTCGACCCATGGCGCCACAAGAGGCTCGACGTCGGCGACGCGTCCTAAACGGACTTGTCCGACAAGACCCATGCCGGGAATGTAGGTGAGGTCGTTGAACTCGTGTCCATAGTACTGGGCCAACTCTCCCGCAAGCTGCCGAGCCGAACGACTCCGGCGCCGAGCGATCTCCTGGTGCGCTGCGGATCGCGGAATATCTTTTCGCTTCAGGATGGGTTGGAGCATTCCCACGTTTGCGGTTACATGTTCGGTGGGAATCCGCCCCACACCAGCGACTACATTTTCCGATAACGCTGTAGCCAAACCGAAGTCTTCATTGCCTGCGATTAGGACGAGATCGGGAGCTTGAATCGCAATCCAGCGCCACAGCACGTGAGATTCGGAATTGTCGCGGTAAGCGGCGCCAGTGGGCGGGAACACAAGGCGGCTCTTTTCCGGATTCGCCAGCGGTATGGCAAGAAGGTGAAGGGCACGCCGCCCCGGACTGACGGC
>Ga0066710_100004175_pt1 | contig 12669 bp, 12 predicted proteins | sample GraSoiAngelo_159_FD_79666 | JGI IMG/M metagenome (GOLD analysis project Ga0066710, IMG submission 79666) | Grasslands soil microbial communities from the Angelo Coastal Reserve, California, USA - 14_1009_16_40cm | ecosystem: Environmental > Terrestrial > Soil > Grasslands | place: USA...
ACGACCGACGGCGGCGAAACCTGGAATCTCCAATACACAGGCAAGCGCAAGGAATTTTTCCTGGACGCGCTGGCTTGCCATTCGGAGAAGGATTGCGCGGCGCTCAGCGATCCCATCGACGGCAAATTTCTCCTCCTCCATACCAAGGACGGCGAGCATTGGAACCCGCTTCCCAACGACAACATGCCCGCAGCGCTATTGGACGAAGGCGCCTTTGCCGCCAGCGGAACTTGCCTGCGATACGGCGGGCAGGAAATCGCCTTTGGCACGGGCGGCGCGCGGTCCGCCCGTTTCTTTCATTCGCACGATCTTGGACAAACCTGGACTGTCGCAGAAACCCCCATCGCCAGCGGCAAACCCTCCGCCGGGATCTTCTCCCTTGCTATTGGTGACGACAATCTAATCATGGCCATGGGCGGCGACTACAAGGAGCTCGGCAGCCCGTACCACGTGGCCGCTTATTCGCTCGACGGGGGCAAGGCCTGGCAACTCGCCTCACGGCAGCCCGGCGGCTACCGCTCCGCTGTGGCCCGCATCGATGATGGGCGGTGGGTAGCCGTTGGACCAAACGGCGAGGACATCAGCCATGATTCCGGCGTTCACTGGAAGCACACGGATTCGCTAGATCTCAATGCCGTGGCTCTCCTCGACATCTGGACCGGGTGGGCCGTCGGACCCAACGGCACCGTCGCGCGCTTCGTCAATCACTACGGATACGAAATTCACTACCGCCAGCCACATGGCGGCCAGCAGCCGGCTGCCTCCGCCGTTGCCGACTAAATCCAAAAGGTGTAGTCTCCCGCGTTACAGCAGCCGCATAGGGAATCATTCTCCATTCCACGCGACGCGCGACAGGAGGCAATGATGGCAAGTTCCTCGCACTTCGAGAACAGCAGGGTCGAGCGGGCCAAGAATTGCGCCGAGAACAAGAGCGCGCCCACGACTAACAAAACGCCTTGCACTGAAATCTTTTCGCCAACCGACCGCCGCGCCTTCCTCCAAGGTGCTGCCGCGACCGCGGTAGCCAGCGCAGCCGCGTTGGCCTGGCCCGCCTTGGCCCGCAGCGCAGCTGCCGCGAGCGATCTCGACGCCATCCGCGCGGAAATCGAAAAGCGCCACGACGAATCCGTCAAGCGACTGCAGGATTGGATTCGCCAACCGTCCATCGCCGCCGAAAACCGCGGCATGAACGAGGGCTGCGAGCTAACCATGCGCATGCTGCGCGAAGCAGGGTTCCAGCAAGCGGCGAAAGTCCCCACCGATGGCCAGCCCGGCATTTTCGCCACGCTGGATGCAGGCGCTCCGCGCACCCTCGGCCTTTACTATATGTACGACGTGAAGCAAGCCGATCCCGCCGAGTGGTCTTCGCCGCCGTTCGAAGCCGCTCTGGTCGACAAACCGGGCCTCGGAAAAGTCGTGATGGGCCGCGGAGCCGTGAACCAGAAAGGTCCGGAAGCCTCGTTCCTCGCGGCGCTCGACGCCATTCGCGGCGCCGACAAGAAGCTCCCTGTGAATTTGGTGTTCGTGGCCGAAGGGGAAGAGGAAATCGGTTCACCGCACTTTCCGCAAATCGTGCGCAAGCCGGAAGTGATGGCAGCCCTGAAGAACTGCCTTGGAATTTTCATGCCGAGCGCGTCGCAGGGGCTGGACGGCGAAGTCACCATGACGCTCGGCGCAAAGGGAGTCATCGAGTGCGAATTGATTTCCAGCGGCGAGCGTTGGGGCCGTGGCCCGCGCAAAGACGTGCACTCCAGTAACAAGGCACGGCTAGACAGCCCCGCGTGGCATCTCGTCGAGGCGCTCACAACACTCGTCTCGCCCGACGGCAACGATCCCGCCATCGAAGGCTTTTCCGACAAGGCTCGCCCAATTTCTGAAGCCGAAAAGAAAATGATCGCAGAGGCGGCGCGCCGCTTGAGCGAAGCCGAAGCGAAAAAACTTCTTGGCGTGGAACACTGGGTTCACGACGTGCGCTGGCGCGAAGCGCTGGAACTCCTGATGTCGCGGCCCACCGTGAACATCGAAGGCCTCGTCGGCGGCTACACCGGCCCCGGCGGAAAAACCATTCTTCCCGGAAAAGCGGTGGCGAAGCTCGACCTGCGTCTCGTTCCGGACATGACCGCCGCCGAAGCGCTCGCCGCTCTCAAGGCGCACCTCGCGAAAAAAGGCTTTGCCGACATCGAAGTCCGCATGACCGGCGGATACGATCCCAACAGCACGCCAGCCGACGCCGCGCTCATCCGTGTTGAGACCGACGTTTACCGCAAGGGCGGGATCGATCCGGTCATTCTTCCGCGCAGCGCGGGGTCGTGGCCCGGCTACGTATTCACCGGCGAGCCGCTGCACTTGGCGGCCGGCCCGTTCGGCCTCGGCCACGGAAGCGGCGCGCACGCGCCCGACGAATACTACGTCATCGAATCGAAAAATCCCAAGGTCCAGGGCATGGACGGCGCCGTCCGCTCGTACGTCGAGCTTCTGTACGGACTGGCGCAAGCGAGCTGAACCCGCGTCCCAGTGCAAAAAGTCAAATTTGCCCGAAGAATCTCAACCTCAAGGTTCCAGCCCTCAATATAGATGGAAATAGCCGTCGTTCTGGCCTAGCCGCACCGCAACCCCGAACAAATTGGAAAGCTGCTCCTCGGTGAGGACGGAGGACTTCGGCCCGTCTGCAAGGACGCATCCTTCGCGCAGAAGAATCACGCGCTCGATCTCCGGAATAATCTCTGAAACGTGATGCGTCACGAGCAAAATTCCGAGCCCGGATTTCACGAGCTCGCGCATCGCCTCTCGAAGGTGGAGTTGAGCGCCGATGTCCAGCGCGTTACTGGGCTCATCAAAAAGCAGTGTTTGTGGCTTATGCACCAGCGCCCGCGCAATCAGTGTTCGCTGGGCTTCTCCCGAGGACATCTCAGAGACCGCACGATAGGCGAGATGCGTAATGCCCAGCCGCGCCAAAGCTTCCTCGGCCAGTGCACGATGTTTCGGATCGGGATGATGGTGTGGAAAAATGCGTGTGCTGCTGAAAAAGCCGGAAAGCACCACATCGCGGCCAGTGGCATCCGTGGTACAGGAAGCCAGCAGGTCCGGCGATACGATTCCGAGCAGCGCGCGCAGTTCGAAAATATCCCATCGCTCCCGCCCCAATATGGAAATGTGGGACCCTTCCCGCGCGATGGGATAGCACTCTCGCGTAATCGTCTTGATCAGTGTCGATTTGCCGCAGCCATTTGGTCCCAATATGCACACGTGCTCCCCGCAAGCGATCTCCAGGTTGATGTCATGGAGGGCCGCGCGGTCACCACGCATGACCGTGACATGCGCGAGGGAGAGCAGGGGCGCCGGGATGGAGTTCATTCTGGGCTCAGTGGCATTGGCCGCTTCGCGGCCACAAGCAGCGATGACCGCGTCATCTTAGCCGAGTACAAGTGTGACGCAAGAGACCAGGAGGTAAATAAGTGAGGAGGCGACAAGGCTTGCCGGCATGAGGGCCAGGAACAAGGTCCCTATGTCTCATTTTGAAACAGTCGCCAGCCCATGCAGCGCCCACAAATAAAAAGGAGGTGAAAACAGGTTCGTTCTCACCTCCCGGGGTGGGTGGGGTGTTGCATGACATACTCTCGGCGGCTCAGCAGGCCTGCCCTGCCAGGCAGGTCTGCGGCCTCACTCGCGCACTGCGTTTTGCAATTCGTTAGGAGACTCACCACCAAAGAGCTTGTCTTTCTGCGGTTTGTAGCACCGCGAAGCGCACGTGTCAACGATAAAAAACCAAGAGATCGACGTGAAAAAAGCACTCCTTCTCCACTTCACGCGGGATCGCAAATGGGGGCGTTGTTGGACCTCTGGATTTGCGATTTCGAGTGTGGCGATCAGCGTCGAGAAGGCGGAAGCGTTGGTCAATTCCAGACTGTGTTGACCTCCAGGTAGAGCGCAAGCAAAGCACAAGCGGTTTCACCGGGATCTCCTTCCGCAAGCAATAAGTGCAATTTCTTTTCACTCATGCGTGTCGCTTCAATTCCCTGGAGGCTTGCTGCAGGGAAAAGTTCCGTGCCTTCAGAAGCGCGGCGGACACGCATGCGGTGACACGGCACCCGATGCGAATCTTCATCTCGAGTGAACTCAAGTGACGAGACCGGAGAGGGCAATCCTCTGGACAGCTACTTTTAGGAAGGGCCCAGCCGGTGCGAGAGTCAAGAGTGCTCTGATGCCTGTTGCGCAACAAGTGCTAGGGGCAGGTCAGATGAGACGGTCAGCGGCGCAAGAGAAACGCTGTTAGTCCCGCAAGAAGACCTCCGGTGATGATCACGCCTTCCCAAACAATGCCGGTCGCCAGAACCTGCGCCGCTGGCGCACCAAACGGCGCGAGCAGCACCACCAGGGCCGCCTCGCGAACCCCTATGCCGCCTTGTGTGATCGGCGTGACCGCGGCGATCTTGGCAAGCGGCCACGCGAAGAGCCACACCCGCAGCGGCAGATCGAGTCCACAAGCAATACCCAGGAGAGCGGTGAGCAGAACATAGGTGCCCTGTACAGAAGTTCCCAGCAACCAGCCAAGAATCAGCCGGTGGGGCCGGCGCGAGACCGCGCGGACCGCGTGACGAAGTTGCGCGAGCCTGCGTCGGAAACGAATGGATCGGCCGCGCAGGAGCGGCCGGCGCAATGCCACGACAAAACCGAAAAGAATCGCGGTGGCAAGAACGGCGGCAAGAAGCACGCGCTTCGCCGGCGCCTGCAACGGAACGGGCAAGGAGCCCGGAAGCAGCATCAAGCCCAGCGAGGTGAGCGTGAGCTGAGCGGCCACATCGAGAAAGCGGTCCGCCACATTTCCGGTGATCACCGCGGCCGGACGCGGACTGCGAGAAATTCCCACTGCTAATCGTGCGACGTCGCCGCCGATAATCGAAGGCAAGAACAACGCGCCGAAGAGTCCGCTGGTGTAGCACTGTGTGCTCGCGGCAAAACTGAGTTGCGCGCCCGCGGAATTCACCACCGTGTGCCACTTGGTGATCCCACCTGTCAGCGCCACCAGATAAATCAGCAGCACGGCAATAAATCGCGTCAGCGGTACGCGCGACAACGCGTTGCGCAGCGGAGCTACGGGGAGCAGATAAAAGAGAATTCCAAGAATCAGCAGCGCCGCCGCCCAGCGCGCCACAAGAAAAATCCAGCTCCGGCTGGACTTTTGCGGCTGGCAGTCTGCGCTCATTATCGGAAGATCGTTTTTGATGGGAACATATCACGCGCCAAAGATTTCGTTGATTTTTCCCGCCAGCACGAAGTCGTAGTCGCTGATCCCTTTAACGCTATGCGTATTCAGGTCGATTACCACTTTGTTCCACACGTTGGACCATTCCGGATGATGATTCATGGCCTCGGCGACGAGCGCTACGCGCGTCATATTGCCGAAGGCAGCGACGAAATCCTTGCACGCAAACTCGCGGTGCAGCTTGCCGTTCACCACGCTCCAGCCTTTTGCTTTGGGCAGCAGCGAGGAGATTTCGGCGTCGGTGAGTTTTTTTGCGGGCATGGCGTAATCCTCCGCGAAGGCTTGTCTGCTTCCCAGACATTATGCGGTGCAAGCCCTGTGCCAGCAACAGCGTCCGTTTCGGCAGAACGGGCTTCCGCATGTGCTGGCGGGTCGAACGGTTCTTCGTTGAATGCGCGCGGGAATTCCATTATCGTAGGGGTTTCCTTTGAAGCCAAAATGCGCGTCGTGCGCGCATGCAAAATGGAAAGCGGAGAACGACGTGAAAAAGAAGATTCGCGCCATCCAGTATGGTGTCGGCCCCATCGGCGCATCCATCGCGCGCCTGATGCGAGAAAAACAAGCGATAGAAATTATCGGTGCCATTGATATGGACCCGGCCAAGGTCGGGCGCGACCTAGGTGAAGTGGTCGGCGCACAGGACGCGCCATGGGGCGTGAAAGTTTCTGCGGAAGCGAAAGAGGTTCTCGAACAGGCCGCGGACGTAGTGATCCATTCGACGTCGTCGTCGCTCGCGAAAGTGATGGACCAATTGCTGATGTGCTTGGAAGCGGAGTCGTGCATCGTTTCGACTTGCGAAGAATTGTCGTATCCGTTCCGCACGTACCCGGAGCTCGCATCGAAGCTGGACATTGCGGCGAAGGAGTGGGGCGTGGCGCTGGTCGGCACGGGCGTGAATCCCGGCTTCGTGATGGACAAACTCGTCGTGACGCTGGCGGCGGTTGCGCAGCGGATCGAGCACGCGAAAGCGCTGCGCGTGGTGGACGCGTCGAAACGGCGGCTGCCGCTGCAGAAAAAAATCGGCGCGGGCTTGACCGTGGAAGAATTTCGCACGCAAGTGAAAGCGGGCGTGATCAAGCACGTCGGCTTGCCGGAGTCAGTGGCAATGGTAGCGGACAGCTTGAATTTGCCGGTCGAGCAAATTATCGAAACCATCGAGCCGAAGGTTGCTACCGAACGCGTGCAGACCGAGTACCTGACGGTCGAGTCGGGCCAGGCGGCGGGCGTGCACCAGATCGGGCGCGGCCTCTCGAAAGACGGCAAAGAACTGGTGTACCTCGAGCTGCAGATGTACGTCGGGGCTAAAGATCCGGCGGACACAATTTCTCTGACGGGGCATCCGAACATCAGCCTGCTGATTCCGGGCGGATCGCATGGCGATATCGCCACCGCTTCGGTCGTCGTGAATTCGATTCCCGTGATTCTTGACGCTCCCGCCGGATTGCGCACCGCGCGCGATTTGCCGATTGGTTTTTTTTCGCCTAACGCGCGGCCGTAGTGCCTCTGTTTCCAGTCGTCCGCGCTTAGTTGTGTTTTACGAATTCTCCTTTGTGGCCGGTGAGCGAATTGTACAGCGTTTCGATGAAGGCATCTTCGTTGACGAAATCGCCTTTCCATTTCGCCCAGGGTGTGAGAATTTTTTCCTGCTTCATCTGGTCCAGAGTTTTATTATCGTTGAGGGCTTTCTGCACGAGGACTGAGGTTTCCTTCAGCATTTTGGTGAAGGCGCGCACATCGTCGAGGTTCGAGATGGCGCCATGGCCGGGGATAACCTTCACGTCCGGCGGCAACTGCGCGGTGGCTTTTTCCATGGCGTCGATCATGCCCTTCACGCTGCCGCCGCTGGCCACGTCAATGAAGGGAAAGCCGTAGCGCACGAAGTCGTCGCCCATGTGCACGACATTATTTTTCGGGAAGAAGATGATGGAGTCGCCGTCGGTGTGGCCGGAGGGAAAATGCAGCGCGCGAATGTCTTCTCCATTCAGGTGCACTGTCACGTCGTGCTCGAAAGTGATGATAGGTAGAGCCGCCTTCGGAGCAGGCTTCACGTCCATCTTGATCGAGCCGCCGTTGCCCGCGGTACCGCCGGTTTCGAGGCGCTTGCGGACGTTATCCTGCGCGATGAGCGTGGAGCCCGCGTTGTTGAACGGCACGTTTCCGCCAGTGTGATCTCCGTGATAGTGAGTGTTGATGACGAAGCGCACGGGCTTGTCGGTAATTTTTAATTCCTTTAGCGCGGCCTGAATTTTTTCCGCCAGCGGAGCGAACTGATCGTCTACGATGACGATGCCGTCTTCGCCCACGGAGGCGGCAATGTTTCCACCTTGGCCTTCCAGCATGTAGATGTTTCCGGAAACCTTGGTCACTTTGATTTGAACCTTGGACCAGTCCGGCTCCTGCTGCGCTACGGCCGCTGGCCCGTAAACCAGGGCCGCGCCAACCAGTGACAGAACCATCCAAGTGCGTATCCGCGCGCTCATCTCGCTCCTCCTCAGGAAACCGCCGGAGATTCTATCATTGCGGACTCAAGCGATTCGCTTGGTTTCTAAGATGGTGAATGGCGGTTACGGGCTTTTGGACCAGGGGGGAGCGACGCCGGTCATGCGGGCATAGGCGATGAGCTGTCCCATGTGCTCGTTGGCATGAACGATGACGCGCAGATACATGCCGTCCACGGTGGCGTCGCGATCGGCAATGTGGACCTTGCGTTGGAGGTCTTTTGGCGTGACCGCCAAGCGGGCCGACTTCACGGCGTCGAGGGAGCGTTTCAGCCAGTTGATGACGTCGGCTTTCGAGGTGACCGTTTTCTCCATCCCTTCTTTCATGTCGGCCGGCATTGGGGGGCCGGTCACGCTGAGCAGGTAGAAATTCGCGAGAGCAATGTGCATGAAGACTTCGCTGGTGGAGCGCACTCCGGGTGCGGGACGCCAGGCGAATTTCTCCTCGGGCATGGCCTCGGCCAGTGCGATCAATTGGCTGGACACATGGCGCCACTCACCGTCATATCCCTGCCAGATTCCTTCCGGCGCCGTTTGGGCGAGCAAGGGGCGGGCACTGAATACTAAAAGGAATACGAAAAGCGCTTTTCTCATGGTTTGCCTCGTTTCGGGCTTGTCGTCTGGACCAAGTAGAATCACGGAGACCCATTCTATACCTACTGGGGAGGACCGGACCGGAAGAGGAGTTGCGTCAGTCGGCAGGGGTGTGAAAAGAAGGATGGCGAGGTGAACTCGCTGGTACAAGCCCCTAGGAGGAGAAAGGCATAGCGAAGAGTGGTTGTGTCACCTAGAAGTACTTGAGGTATTCGATGAGGGGCATGCCGAAGAAATCGGTGACTTTTCCGGTGCGGCGGAAACCGTTTTTCTCATAGAAGCGCCTGGCGCGCTGGAGCGGCTCGGTGGTATCGAGCGAGATGCGCGTGCACCCCTTGTCGAGCAAGTGTTTTTCCATGGCTTCCAGCAGGCGCTGAGCGATGCCGCGTCCGCGCCATTGTGGCAGCACGGCCATTCCACGGAGGTGGCCCTCGGAGGAAGAGACGGCAGCGCCGCCGATCGTTCCGACGACATTGGCCTGCGCATCGACGGCAACCAACACGGTCATGGAAGTAAGGCGCTGGAGAAGCGTTTCCGGCGTCATCACCGTGTCGAGATAGGCTTGCGGCGTGTATTGCGAGCGGTACGGCTCGAACGCGCCGCGGAGACACTCCAGGATTGCAACAGCGTCTTCGGCGCTTGCGGGGCCCATGACGAACTCGTCCGGCACTACACCAGCCGTTTTCAGGGGTGAGATTTCTCCATGCTTCCTTCGACGAGGTGCGAGCTGTGCTTACTCCTCCAGCAGAATCGCGCTGTTAGCAGCGTCAATACAAAATCCAAAATGGAGTGCCGCTTCGAGGACAGCTTGCCGACCGGCGACTGCAAAGAGCAGGAGCAGATCCCTCGCGCCGCGGCGGGCTCGGATGGCAGAAGCGTGGTTTGGGTCAGCGCCAGGTAGGAAGCGGGCGGCGAGCGAGGAGGGTTTGGGCGGCCCATTTGCCGAGGTACACGGAGAGGGCGACGCCGTGACCGTTGTAGCCAGCGAGGACGAGCACGTGCTTGCTGTGGGGATGCAGGCGGAAGAGGGGGCGCATTTTTTCGGTGAAGAGAATCGGGCCGCCCCAGCGGTGCGTGATGCGCACGGAGGCAAGGGCAGGATGCAAATGGCGGACCCGGTTTTCGAGCCAGCGGAGACGTTCGGCAGCTTCGCCTCGGCGAACATCGTAGCGGTGCAAATCTTGCAAGCCGTTTTTGATCGCGGGAGCGCGAAAAGGCCAGCCGCTCGGGGCGGGGACGAGGCCGGAGCCGAAGATGACGCCATTCGATTCGAGCAGGCGCCCCCACAAATAGGGAAAGTCCACGGTGTAAAACGGGCGGCGCGAGGAGAGGCCGATGGCTTTGAGCTGCGCGGCGGACAACGGGGCGGTGGCAAGCGCAAAGGTGAGTTTCGGCTCGGCAGCGGCGCGCAGGCCGGATAATTCCAGGGAGCAGGCGTTGGTGGCGAGAAGGACTTGCCCGGCGCGGACTTCTTTCTGGTGGATGCGGCCGCGGAGTTTGCGGCGGACGCGCAACTGCAGCGGATTCGAGAAGTCCAGCGCGCGAACCTCGGCGTGGTCAACGATCTGGGCCCCGGCGTTTTCCGCGGCGTGCGCGAGGCCGGCGAGCACTTTGCCCGGGTCAACCGTGCCGCCAGGCACGAGGTGCACAGCTTTCAGCTCGCCGGAATCGCTCCAGGAGATCGGTGCATGCTTTCCGACAAAGCCGGAAGCTTTGGTCGCCGGAGCGGAGCGGCTGAGCTCCCAGACGCCGGGAAGTGTTAACCGCGAGTCAATGCGGAGAGCGCGGAGAATCTTCCGGTAACCGGCCAGCACGTCGCCGAGTCCGGGCAGCTTTCCGGCGGCCGTTTCCGCGAGCGCCATGCCGCCGGTGCGGCCGCTGGCGCCGTCACCGAGCGAAGCAGACTCCAGCACCAGGACGGACCGTCCGGGAGCAAGCCGGCACAACCACGCCGCGGCGGAAAGTCCCGAGAAGCCGGCGCCAACAACGGCGAAATCCACCTGATCCGGAAGAGCGCGCGGGGCGGGACGGAAATCAACGGTCCAGGGAGGCGCGCCCCACGGGTGAGGTTTGTGAATCGTGACATTTCGATGAGCTTTGCGGCGCACGGCATTCCTTTGATGCAAAGGGAATGCAGCCGGTAGCGAGAATTTCCGCGAACCCACTCGACCAGCGGGAGCACATGAAAAAGAGGACCGCCAGGAGTGGCTGTGCCACGAAGGCCGAGAAAAAGAGGACCGGTCACGCTTCCCAAATGTCCCTTCCCGGTGTACGTTCTTCTCCAAATACCCCCAGAATAGTATATCCAACCAGTTGGCGCACGGAGGGGCTATGAACCGGCACATTCACAGCATAAGGAAGTTCAAGAGTCCGATGATGCTTCGCGAAGCGGTTGGGATTCTATTGGCGGTGCTGGTCTGCTGTGGAACAGCACAACCTGAGGTCTGCCCAGGATCGAAGGTCAAGAAAGCAGACCTAGTGAAATTCGACCAGCATCTCGTTTTGCCGCAAAACGAGATCAACGCAGCAATCGCCAAGCACTTGCCGTGGGGCTCGCCAGAGTGCGCGAAGGTCCTGGTGTTACGGGAGTACATTGTGTGCTACGACGCGCAGCGCCGGATTCCCTCGTGGGCGAGCTACCGGCTAACCGCAAGCGAAATCATCCAAAAAGAACGGCGGGATGCGTTTCGGACCGACGAGCGCCTAACCGACAACGAGAATGCCCATTGCGCCGACTATAAAGGAACCGGCTACGATCGAGGACATACGGTGCCACGTGACGACATGAACCGAACCTTTGAGGTTCAGGCCGATACGTTCTTGCTCTCCAACATGTCGCCACAGACGCCCGCGCTGAATCGAGGAATCTGGCGGTGGCTGGAAGAACTGGTGCGGGTGTGGGGAAAGGAATTCAACACCGTCTACATCATCGCGGGGCCGGTCTTTGTGGGTCAACACACACGCACTGTCCCTTCCGGCCGTGTAGCCATACCGACGGAGTTTTTCAAAATAGTGATCCGCCGGAACCAGAATGGCGATTTGCAGGCAGAAACATTCCTGCTCACAAACGGTTCACACCTTCCGGTTCCGCCGGGCACCATGGGCGTGGCAGGCCAGCGAATAACCGCCCAGCAGGCGGATGACTACCTATTCCAGCACAGCACCACCATCAGTCATATCGAACAACTCACCGGACTGAGATTCTTTCCTGTTCTGACCGCGACCCAGCGGCAAGCGCTCGAATCAAACGTGCCCGGAACCCTCTGGCCGCGGAACTAAATCGCATGATTCTCGATCACCCGGTTATCCTGGGACGCCTGATGATGACCTATATTTTCGCGACTAGCGGGATCGGGAAGATCTTTGGATGGTCCGGCAACGTGGCGTGCCTGAGCACGAGGCACTTGCCGCTGATTCCCGTGTTGCTGGCTGCGGCGACGGTGATTGAAGTGGCAGGTTCCACTGCGAGTTGCTGATGCTGGCGTGCAGTGGCCCGGGAAAATGGGCGCTGGGCCGGGGCGCGGACGCCTACCTAAGGGAAGCGCGCCCCTACCCAGACAAGAAGCGGTCCCAAACATGTTGCAATGGCAACACGTCTATGTTGTACTGACAACATGGAGGTGGGCCATGAGTGAGATCCTCGAGGCGATCTTTCGGAGGAGGGCGATCCGGGCTTTCGATCCCGTTGAAATCCCAGACACGGTGCGCGAGCAGATTCTGGATGCAGCGCGGGTGGCTCCTTCGAGCTTCAACGTGCAGCCGTACCAATTCTATTGGGTGGAATCGCCGGAAATGAAAACGCGCGCGGCGCGACTTTGCATGGGCCAGGCTCCGGCGGAGACGGCGTCGGAGCTGGTCGTGGCGGTGGCGGACATCGGGTCGTGGCAAGCGACGGTGCAAGGCCAACTGGAGTGGATGCGCCGAGAAGGATTCAGCGAAAACAAGATTTCCGAATCCGCGAGGAAGGCGAAGCTGGCGAAATGGTTTTTCATGCAGGGATGGTTCGGGATTCTTGGGGCGCTCAAATGGGCGATTCTTTGGGTGGTCCATTTCCGGAAGATCATCGGTTCGGTGCCGGTGGCGCGGCAGGGACTCTTCAAGTGGGCCAGGAAGAGCACGTCATTGGCTTGCGAAAACCTGATAATCGCGGCGGAGGCACTTGGTTTGAACACCTGTCCGATGGAAGGGTTTGACGGCGCCGACTCTCGAAGTTCCTGGGACTTTCGTCGCGAACTCATGAGATCGTGATGGTCATCGCGATCGGGAAGAAGTCGGCTCGCCACATCGACCAACCGCAGTGGCGGAGGCCCCTGG
>Ga0066710_100004176_pt1 | contig 12667 bp, 13 predicted proteins | sample GraSoiAngelo_159_FD_79666 | JGI IMG/M metagenome (GOLD analysis project Ga0066710, IMG submission 79666) | Grasslands soil microbial communities from the Angelo Coastal Reserve, California, USA - 14_1009_16_40cm | ecosystem: Environmental > Terrestrial > Soil > Grasslands | place: USA...
GCTCCATGTTCAGCACAACTTCATTTTTGCCTACACCTACGACTTGCCGTTCGGGCCCGGACGTCATTGGGGGAATCAGTCGAGTGGTGCGCTCCAGTACCTGCTGGGGGGCTGGTCCGTGAATGGGACCAATACCATCCGCAGCGGCCTGCCCGTCAACATCCAAATGACTCCGCGCCAATCCGGCTGTGTCGCGCAAAGCTGTAACGAGAGACCAGACCTTCGCCCCGGCGGGAACAACAATGCGGTGCTCGATCACTGGACCCCTGAACGTTATTTCGATCCTTCGAACTTTGTCGTCCAACCCTTGGGGTTCTTTGGCAATGTCGGGCGAAATACATTGATCCGGCCGGGACAGCTCAATCTGAATCTTTCTTTCATCAAGAGCAATCGGCTGGCAGAGGGGAAGAACCTCGAGTTTCGGGCAGAGCTTTTCAACTTCCTGAACCACCCTAACTTTGGAGCGCCCGGCAATACTGTCTTTCGGGATGCGGCGGGGAACCTCGATCCCAATGCAGGGAGAATTACCACCACGTCGACGAAGATGCGCCAGATTCAGTTGGGCATGAAATTCTTTTTCTGATCCAAGGATGAGCCAGAAGGAGCCGCGGAGCGGCGTCAGAACGTAGCCACGGCCGAAGGCCGTGGTTTCCGTTACGGCAAACAAAGCCCCGCCAAGGGCGAAAGATCCTTCAAACCCGACAGTCTTTCGCCCCTGCCGGGGCTTCGTCTTCCGCGGTGAATTCTTTCCACGGCCTTCAGCCGTGGCTACGTTCTGAAGCCGCTCCGCGGCTGAACAACCGATGCACTTTTACCTTAACCGGTGTTAACATTGCCATCATTGCGAAGGAGGTGGCTTTCGATGAAGACGAAGAGTCAACGTTTCGCTCTATGGATTGCCGTGACCGGCATGATCGTAGGTATGTCCCTGGCGCCGTCCTCCGTTCGAGGCCAGGCCGCCGGGACTACACTCCGGACACCATGGGGCGATCCGGACCTGCAGGGAATATGGAGCAACCTTTACGTCACACCGTTGGAGCGGCCCCAACAGTTCGGCACAAGAGAGTTTCTGACGAAGGATGAAATCGCAGCGGAAGAGCGCCGGCTAGTTGAACAGTCCAAGGGGCCGGGCCGCGATAGCCGGGAGGCCAATGGTACGGAAAAAGACGTCGCACGCGCCTACAATGAGCACTGGTTCGGTGATCCGTCCCTGCGAAGAGGGACGCGGACGTCGATGATTGTCGATCCGCCGGATGGGAGAATTCCTCCATTAACCGCGGAAGCCAAGCAAAGAATCGCTACGAAACGAGAGTATCTCGCTGCATTGCTGCAAGGCACATCTGGCGGGAGACCCGGACCGATATCGCCGAGGAGATCGGAGTCTTCTCCGGACTACAATCTCGATCGCATGAATCGTTCCGATGGTCCGGAGGACCGGAGTGGTCCGGAACGCTGCTTCGGAACGAATCTGCCGGTGTTGCTGCAATCCGGAAGCTTCGGCGGTGTGGCGCGAATTGTACAATCGCGTGGTGCGGTGTCGATTGACTACGACATCGGCCAGGGGCAAGGCTTCAACCGGGTTATTCCGATCACCAACAGTCCTCATCTGCCCAACCACATCCGCCAGCGGTACGGCGACGCGCGTGGCCGGTGGGAAGGGGACACGCTAGTCGTCGACGTCACGAATTTCAACCAGAGGAGCGAATTCCAGGGATCGCGCGAGAACTTGCATCTGATCGAACGCTACAGGCGGGTCGATACGGATACGCTTTCGTTTCAGGTCACGATCGAAGATCCCACGACGTGGACGAAGCCCTGGACGGCCGTCCAAGAACTGAAGAAGAACAGTGATCAAAAGAATCAGGTCTACGAGGGAGGTTGCCACGAGGGCAATTACGGCATGATTGGCATGCTCGCCAACACTCGCGCCGCGGAGAAGGCTTTCGCCGAGGGGCGAGGTCCCGACCCCGCTACTCAAGACAATGCTACGGGTGGCACGGGGCGCAGAATTGAATAAGGGCTTAAAGGTTGTTTCACCACAAAGGCACAAAGACACAAAGGCGCTCAATCAAAGGATTTTATTTTGCGCGCCTTTGTGCCTTTGTGGTGAAACAACCTGCCGCTACTTGTCGCGGTTCGCATCCGGAGAGTCCGGCGAGGACCCGCCGAGAAACAGCGTTTTTCCATCAGGAAGCGTGAGATCCCTTCCGTTTGCCCGGCGTGAGCCATCCTTTGATCGGTAACCATCGACGATGATCTCGGTCCCCGGCAGCAGAGCCTGCTTCGTGAATCCTCGCCGGAACAAGACATTCGGCGTGCCCGCTTCAATGGACCATTTTTCCACCGTTCCATCAGGCTGCTTCACGTCGACGTGGATCCAAACGTGGGGATTCGTCCATTCCATCTTCGTGACCACACCTTTGAATTTGATCGGTTGCTTCGCGTCAAACTCCGCCGCAAATGCGTGATGCGCCCATCCGGGTACTGCTGCTAAAGCTAGAAGGGCACTGACGCCGGCGATCATCATGGCTAGTCTTGCTCGCATTGGATTGTCCTCCTCCTCACTCTCTGTTACTTTTCTTCGGGATTGCCAGACCACAGCCGATCGTACACCTCTTCGCCCGGAGGAACCTTGCGGGTGATATCCACAGCCATCGTCCTCCCTTCCCAGTGCTTGACGAGAGGTTGCTTGCGTAGATGACCATAAATCGTTTCTTCCACCATTTCAATGCACTTGAAGTCCATGAGCTGAGCATTGGGTTCAAGACGGCGATAGAGGGGCAAGCTGATTTTCCAGGGACGGGTAAATACTTTTGGATCTTCAATGGTGGCTTCGTAACGGATCGCATCCTGGCTAATCGGTGTATACCGCTCGACGACGTGCAAGGCATCGCTGTGGAAGTTACCCGACCTATCGAACCAAGTATAAGGCGTGAAACTGGAGACATCGACCACCAGCGTGTCCCCATCCCAGTGGCCAACCGAGTGTCCCATGTACGCATCGCTCGGATACGGTTCCACGGGATCGAGATGGATGGTCCGTTGGGCATTCGCGAATTCAAAGACCATCATGATCTTGTTTGTGCCTTGAACGATCTGGAATGGATACGGAAGATACATCGCGCGCGGCACGCCTGGCATATAGCATTTGAGTTCGGGGTCGCGATCCAACCAATTGGCGGCGTTCTCGCGCTTCCGCTGAGCCGCCCAGGGCTGGTAAGGAATCTCGTCGCCTTCGACAACTCCCAATCCCGGCGGTATCCAACCGACCGTTCCAAGCGCGACCACCGGTGCAGCGAGAACCGTAACATCAGGATACACTCCCGGTTGTGCGACCATCGGACGCGCTGCGTGGGTCAGAAGGTCCCAATTCGCCGTTGTATTGGCTTGCCATATCCCACTGAAGTCGGGTTTGCCGTCCGCAGTACGTCTTGATTGTGGGGTACCTGGCGTCTGGCCGGCAGCCTGGATCATAGCCAGCAATCCACCCATCACTACGGTGGCCGTCGCAATCACACATATCGCGCGTTGGAATCTATTTCGCATCGCTTGCATCTGAATTCTTTCGAAGACCTGACGTTTACAATATCGCTATCGTGCAACTCATGTCAAAACGGAACGCGTTCGACCAAGGTAAGGTACCTTGACACCAGCGGGCCGTCCATGGCAAGGCGCTCAACCCGTCCATGGGAGCGCCGACACCTCTTATCGACGGATTGGGGCGTTCGACAATCCCCAGGCTCTGGCTCTAACCCGGCTTCCACAATAAGTTCGCAGAACTGTAGCGGCGGTCTATCACCGTCGGCAATGACGCGCCTGCTGGATTGTCGGCCTCATAGAGCGCCGCTACAGTGGGAGCAGTTCTGATCATTCTGTGAAGTTATTTTTACGTCGATCCCGAATACCGGATTTCGCAGACACGGTGCTTCTGACAACCGTCACCGTACTACGAGTCGCTAGTCGCAAGCGATTTGCGGATGGACCTCAGTTCCGCCCGCCGTTCGCCAGTCGTCTCGGGATAACTCAACTTCAGAGAAGCCAAGGTATCGACAACAATCTGGGAAATGATCAGCCGGGCGTTGAGCTTGTCGTCGGCGGGAACCACAAACCACGGCGCGTGCGGAGTACTGGTGGCATTCAGGCACTCCTCGTACGCCTTCATATAATTGCCCCAGAGTTTCCGCTCCTGGATATCGGCCTGGCTGAACTTCCAGTTCTTTTCAGGCTCATCGATCCGTTTCAGAAAACGCTTTCTCTGTTCTTCCTTCGAAATATGGAGGAAGAACTTCGCGATCCTGGTTCCGTTACGGTGGAGATGGTTCTCCAAATCGACGATCGATCGGTAGCGGTCCCGCCAAACCGTCTTGTCATTGACCAACTTCTCCGGCAGACCCTCACTCGCGAGAATCTCCGGATGCACGCGAACGATGAGTACTTCCTCGTAATATGATCGATTAAAGATGCCGATCCGTCCGCGTTCGGGAAGGCAACGGGACGTGCGCCACAAGAAATCATGGTCCAATTCCTCGGCGCTGGGTTGCTTGAAGCTGAACACCTGGCAACCTTGGGGATTGATCCCGGACATCACATGCTTGATGGCGCCGTCTTTACCCGCGGCGTCCATCGCCTGGAAAATCAGCAAAACCGCGTGACGGTTGCTTGCATACAGCAGGCTCTGCAGCGAACTCAGCTTCTCAATGTGCGCTTCGAGCAGTCGGCGATAGTGCTTCTTCGACCTGAAGAAGGGCTTCACGACAGTCGGCCAGTCGTCGAGTTTGACCTTCTGCGACGCGCGCACACGGAAATGCCCGGAATCGATGTTCATTCTGCTGTCCTTTCCTCGTCCTTTACAGAATTTCTCTGAAGTCGAAGTTGAATCCCGGCAGGATGGGATCCCCGCTGATGATGGTTGGATTGTCGATGCGTTGCGGAGGCTGGTCAGGCCGGTAAATGGTGACGCGGTTCTCGATCGGGTCGAGCAACCATCCGAGGTTGGAGCCGTTAGCGATGTATTCTTCCATCTTCTCCTCAACCTCGGAGACGCGGTCTGAAGGCGATCGCAGCTCGATCACGAAATCCGGGCAGATCTCAGTGAACTTCTGTTTCTCTTCTTTCGTGAGCCGGTCCCAACGGCTCTTCGGAATCCAGGCTCCGTCGGGCGAACGCTTCGCGCCGTTTGGCAACGTAAACTCCGCCGAAGAGCCGAAACACACACCGGTACCGTCTTGCTCTGTCCAAATCCCCAGACGCATCGTCATCTTCGCGTTCTTTCGGTCCGTGTCCGGGTTTGTGGGGGACATGATAATCAGATGTCGCTGAGCGGTCATTTCGATTCGAAGGTCGCGATTGTCGCTACAAAGCCGGAAATACTGATCATCCGTCAGGCCGACAGAGCGGAAATCCAAAATGAGTCGAATTGCAGTATCTCGTTCTATTGCCGGTGGTCGAGCCATGTTTGCCTCTCACGCTCATCATAATTCCGTCCACATGTTCGAGCAATCGCCGCGCCCAAATGCGTGCTCGACGGCACGACCCGAGCCGGTTCCAACAACCAATTCCATATGTGAATTTAGGAAGGCCGTCGCACAAATCCCGCGACGGCCGATCACTTATCAATCAGCTGCCGGCGGAATCTACTATTCGCGAATCACGCACATTCTCAATTGAAATGTGAGCGGAAATAGTGATGCCTCACATGTGTCAATCGTTGACGACATGATCCGTGTGAGCGTACGTTGTATGTGATTGAACGCGGGCGAAGGCCCGCGTTACGGCGCTCATAGGGCGGCGCTACAGGATCGACAGCCGCAAAATTTTACAATTCGGGCGAGTCGAAATGATACGCTGAGCGTCAAATCCTTTGACTGAGGAGACTTTTATGAGGAGCAGGAAACTTCTGTGGATCAGCTTGGGGGTCATCTTCATCGTATCCGCGGCTGAGGGCTTTTCACAAGTCCAGACCACGCAAAACCGGATTCCGCAACAGGTGATCGTTAACGGCCAGCGCGTGAACGGCGTTTATGTGACTGCGCAGGGGGGCGGCCTGCAAAGCTTTACCTGCCCGACGCCCCAGCAATACGTCACGCCGGATGGCGCGTCGCAAGGGTGGGCGTGTTATGAGCAAGCGACGGGAGTGTGGCTCTTGAATGCACTGCCGCCCGCACAGGTCCAGACAGCCCCAGCGCCGGTACCGTATCAACAGCCGCCGGTGATTTATCAGGCGCCGCCGGCAGTCATCTATCAGCAACCGGCTCCTATCGTTGTGTATAGCAGGCCCGCGTACGGATATTACGGATATCCAGTGGTCGTCGCGCCTGCATATCCTCCATCGGTCGTGTTGGGAGCAGCGGCAATCAATGCAACCGGCAGAATCGTCTCTTCGGCTCTGCTTGGTCCCCGCTACTCACGGCACGTTTACTATGGCTACCCGCAGCGGCACTGGCGGCGATAGCTTCACTGATCAACTCCTCGGAGAAAAGCGGACGGAAGAACCGTCCGCTTTTTTGCTCTCACCCTCATGCTGCATTCACGTCGAACCACGAGCAGGGGTGAAGTGCACGTGAAGAGGCGGATGAAAGGAACAGTTGCAATTCTTTTGGCATACTTGTTGCTCCCGCTCACTGCCGCTCATGCTCAGAACGAACAGGACAAGACCACCGGCGGGGCGCAGCGCCTGACCACAGGCCGGATTACGAAAATCGACACCAAGAAAAGGACGCTCAAGGTAAGGACTCAAGCGGATAACCCCACCTCCAGCACGCCAAGACAACCTCAGGGATCCGGCCGGAGAGGCGGAAGGCGCCGCAGCGGCGGCATCCTATTTCCGGGCCCCGGAGGCACTGGTGGTGGCCGCCAGCCAACGTCTACAACCAAAGATCAAGGTAAAGAATTTAAAGTCACGGTTACCGACAAAACAGTGTTTAAAGACCGCGAGAACAGCATCTCCTTTCTCAACCTGAATGTGGGCGACCGCATTTTAATTCAGGGTTTCCCCAAAGGCAGCGGGGATGATCTCGAGGCGACACAGATCACAATAACGAATCACTAGAAGGTTCTATGAAATCCTACATTCACCATTTTGTTTCTCTTTTCGTTTTGTCCACGCTTTTGCTGGTTCCGGGCTGCTCCGGTTCCGGCAACCCAGAAGCGGCAAAGACCACTCCTCCGGATACTACGGCGTTGCAAGCGAAGCCGAGCGCGCCGCCTCCGCCGGCGCTGGTCGAAGCGGCCCCGGCTCCAGCGGCGCCTGCAGCAAAGCCTCGCAAAACGGATGCGCGGAAACCCGCAGCAGTTAAGCCGCCCGAACCAGTTCCGGAAACGCCCGCTCCAATAGCGGCTGCGCCCACACCAGTTCCACCGGTCCCGGCAGCCCAGCCTGCTCCGCCGCCGCCAGCCCCGGTGGTTCCTCCGATTCAGGTTCCCCAAGCCGTTCCACAACCAACATCACGTGAGGTCACGATTCCCGCGGGGACCCAGATTGCCGTTCGGATGATCGATTCCGTCGATTCCAAGACCGATCATGTGGGAGACACGTTTCGCGCTTCGATCGACTCGGCTGTCCTTGTCGACAATGAAATCGTGCTGCCAAAGGGCGGCGATGCGTACCTGAGGCTGGCGCAAGTGAGCTCTGCCGGCGATCTGCGTGGAAAAAGCGAAGTGCAACTTGAACTCGATCGCATCGTCGTCGCAAAGAAATCCTACACCGTCGACAGCAACATTTATGAAAGTTCCGGGGCGGCACAGGGGACAAAGGCGGCACGGAACGTGGGAATTGGCGCTGCGATCGGCGCAGCCATCGGTGCGATCGCAGGAGGCGGCAAGGGTGCGGCGATTGGCGCAGGTGTAGGCGCCGGTAGTGGTGTTGGAGTGACTGTGCTTACGAAGGGCGAACAGGTACGCATCCCATCCGAAACTCGGTTGCTTTTTACGTTGGCGAAACCGGTTGAGATCACACTGCCGCCGGCTTCCTCACCCGCGAGTTCCGCAGAAAGAGACTTTACGTCAGGCCCGGCAAGACTGGAGCCGCCATCCACGGTGAGAGACGACGCCCCACGTGGCGTCGACTACGGCAGAGCACGCCGTCACCGGCGACCGTAGACGACGGCCAATCCGCGACGGCCGTAACGCCGCGCCGCCACTTGCCAGTAGGTTAGTTTTCAACTGTGGCAGCGGTCTATGACCGCCGCTACGGTGCTGAACTGCCGGCAGAGATTTCTTGCTACCGCCCAGGCGTGGTACGAGGCCGGGGTGGAGTCTTTGACGATTCCGCCCCGGGCTCCGAACATCCCGCCATTTCCAACGCACCCATTTTTTTTCGTGCCAATAGGATTGACTGCTTTCGAGTTTGCCCCGCGCCACATTTTTTATGGCTAACGCGCTCGTCTCGGGAATCCGCGACTCTTTAATCGCTCAATCGCCGAATTGGCGCCAGTCCGTTCTCGTGTTCCCGCGTGAGCCCACTTGCGGAGTATTTCCTCCACGGCTGGTGGATTGCATCACATGAGCCGGAGCATGTATCGGTAATGCGGCTGTGGAGTATGATGCATTCTGAAGGACAAACAATATGCAGATCGAGGTGGCCAAGAAACGATTCACGGTGGATGAATATTACCGGATGGCGGATGCCGGCATACTCACAACAGATGACCGGGTGGAGCTCATCGATGGAGAGATCATCGAGATGAGTCCCGTCGGCAACAGACATGTGGGATGTGTGATTCGGGCCATCCAGGTGCTGACCACTGCATTTACAGGTAAGGCCCTCTTAAGCGTGCAGAGCCCACCACGCCTCAGCAACTATACGGAACCTGAACCCGATCTGGTCGTGCTCCAACCACGCCCAGACTACTATTCCACCAAGAAACCTTCTTCTGAGGATGCGTTTCTTGTAATCGAAGTCGCGGATACCACACTTCGCTACGACCGAAATGTAAAGCTGCCACGTTATGCGGCAGCAGGCGTACCGGAAGTCTGGATCGAGAACCTCGAAGAAGATCTACTTCTCGTATATCGCGATCCGGCCGGCAACAGCTACACAGCCAGTCTCACGCTTAGCCGCGGTGATCCTGTTTCGCTCGCCGCGTTTCCCGAGATTATTTTCAAGGTCCACGACTTTCTCGGCTAACGGACCTGAACTACAGGCGCGCTCGCACACCAATCCGGCCGGTTTTCACTAGTGTTCTCGCCACCGTTCTCCACGATTTCAGTACGGGCTGGCACAATCTCATCCGGATGGCGATAATTGCGCGACGGAATGTGGGAAACGGCAGCGGGAATGCCGCGATCTTTTTTCCGAAATTTGGTTGAAATCTGTGGAATCCGCGTCATCCGCGCGTATCTCGCTTCGATATAGCGCGACTTGTCTTCGGACGCGGAGAACACGGAGAAATTATTCGACATTTGCGATTGCTGCGCTTCATTTTGGCGTTAAGGCGCAACATTGGCAGTAGCTGCACGTCATCCGGCGTTTAAGGCGCAACATCGGTGACTGCTGCGCCTCATCCGGCGTTTAAGGCGCACCATTGGCGGCTGCTGTACCTCATCCGGCGTTTGAGGCGCACCATTGGCGGCTGCTGCACCTCATCTGGCGTTTGAGGCGCAACAGTCCCGCCCCTCGCCCGTAGTGATATCGCGCAGTCGGCGTACGCGGCTTTGCGTCTATGACCGCCGACGCTGTCTCGTTTCGAGGTCGCCGGCGGTCATAGATCGCCGCTACAGTGAACGGTTCGAATTGAAGGAGGTTGTGGTAGTGTTCGATTTGGCGCGGCCGCCGAAATTCCCCGCCAGACGAATGCCCGGCGAAACGGACAGTCAGCGCAACAAACAGGAAACCTCGAACAGCGGTTCTGAACATGTACAACGGATCTCCAAAACCTTTCTAGCGGAGGAGCAAGCGGGCATGCAGCGATCTCTATCGATCATCCTGTTAATATTGTGCGTCAGTTGCAGCACTGCGAAACCCACAACCACGACAAATATGAGCAGCACTGCGGACTTTGAGAAACTCATCGGCGACCTTCTTTATGGCGCGCTGGCGCTCGCGCCTGTAAGCGCTACTCAGACGGGATACCACGAACATAACGGCGTGCAGCTCGACGAAATGCTCGACGACTACAGCGCGGCAGGTATCGACGCGCAGAGGAAGTTTTACGAAGGCATCCAGTCGCGTGTGAATGGTTTGAACGCTGCTTCTCTCGACAAAGAACAACAGGCCGACCTCGAAATCATCAAGAACCAGCTCAACCTGTCGCTGCTCGACCTGAACACGATCCAAAGCTTCAAACACAATCCCACGATTTATGTCGAACTCGCGGGCAATGCGCTCTTCGTTCCTTCCATCCTGGAATACGCTCCAAAGGAGCAGCGATACCACCATATCGTCAAGCGCCTCGAAAAGATGCCGGCTCTGTTCAATCAAGCTAAAGCGAATCTGGTGGACGCGCCCGAAGTGTGGAATCGTGTGGCGCGTGAGGAAAACGAAGGCACGATCGGCCTGATCGATAAGGACCTGCGTGCGGGAGTACCTGAAGCGCAAAGGGCCGATTACGATCGCGCCGCGAAAGGCGCCCTGGCAGCGCTGAAGGACTTTAATACCTTCCTTGAGAAGGGTCTTTCCCAGAAGACGAGCGATTGGAGGTTGGGCAAAGAAAACTATGCGAAAAAATTCGAATACGTCCTCGCTACTGGAAAGACGCCGGAACAATTGCTTGCCGAGGCGGAAGCCGACCTCAAGACAACCCGGCAGGAAATGGAAAGGCTGGCGGCTCCCAAGACCGTGAAGGAAACACTCGATGAAATCGCGAAACAGCACGCGACGCCGGAAACTTACCTGAGCGAGGCGAAGAAGGCTCTGGAACACGCGACCGCTTTCGTGCGCGACAAAGGTTTGCTCACACTTCCGCCGCGTTCGAATTTGGAAGTCATCGACACGCCGGAATTCATGCGCGGCATTTACGCTGTCGGCGGGTTCAATGCCGCGCCGCCGCTTCAGCCGGAGCTGGGAGCGTTTTATTGGATCACGCCGATTCCGAAGACATGGCCGAAGGATCGAATCGAATCGAAACTGCGCGAGTACAACAACTACGGCCTGCAACATCTTACCGTTCATGAAGCGATGCCCGGCCACTACGTGCAGCTCGAGTACGCCAATGACGTTCAGCCAAAGTCGCGCCGCCTGTTGCGAAACATTTTCGGCAACGGCCCCTATATTGAGGGTTGGGCCGTTTATGCGCAGCAACTGATGACGGACCAAGGGTATCCCGACAGCGCTCCGGGCATGCGGCTGACGTTGGGCAAGCAATTGCTGCGCGTGTTAGCGAACACCATTCTCGACGTTCGCCTTCAAACGATGGGAATGACGGACCAACAAGCACTCGATCTCATGATCAACGATACGTATCAGGAGAAAGAAGAAGCCACCGCGAAATTGCAACGGGCGCAACTTTCGTCGTGCCAGTTGCCCACCTACTTCGCGGGTTGGAAAGGCTGGCTCCAGGTTCGTGACCATTACCAAAAGAAGCAAGGCAGCAATTTTTCGCTTAAAGAGTTCCATGAGCGCGCGCTGAAAGAGAGCGCCGTACCGCTGCCCACGCTGGAACGGCTGCTGGTGCAGTAAAGCTGAAAATTCAGAACTCCTGATCTCGAGAAATTCGGGATGAGACGAAGGAGCCGCGGAGCGGCGTCCGCGACAAATGTTTTTCCACGGCCTTCAGCCGTGGCTACGTTCTTGTGCCGCTTCACGGCTGAAAACGGAGGCAGTCTGAAAATTAGACTGCCCCCTATTCGATCTGCTCGGGTGCCTTTACCGGCAGCGCGCGCTGGAATCCATTGAGGATGCTGAAGACGGCGGTGTTCACACCGATTCCCAACGCGATCGTCAAGACAACGACAATTGCGACGGTTCTGTCCTTCCACAGTTGCCTGGCCGCATATCGGAGGTCTTGGAATAAAGCGAACATAAGTGCCACGTTACAAATTAAGAGCCGCGAATTGCGCCAACGACGCGAACGGGACTTCCCGCAGACCCCTCGTAATACGCGCAGTAGCGTGCATACCCCAGGCGCTCATACACGCGAATGGCGTGCTGATTGCGCTGGTCGACGTTGAGCACAATCGTGGGCAGATTCATGCGCACGAGTTCGTTCGTGACCGCACTGGTGACGGTGGCAGCGAGTCCGCGGCCGCGATGGTCCCGGCGCGTGTAGACGTTGCCGATGGCGCCGACGCCTTCTTCGGATATGACCAGGTGCGTTCCCGCGGCGGAGATGAGGTCTGAACCTGCGTAGACTCCGAAGTAGACGCCCTGGGATACCATCGAAGGGATAAAGAAATCAGGCGACTCGCCACCCGGCTCGCCATCGGAGTAGAGCCTCTGCAGCGCCTCCAGGTCACCAGTACCCAATCGCACGGCTTGCTGTATCGGTGCCGGCTGGTAGCGCGGCGGGTCGTGAATCTGAAGTATGGTTTCACCGGCTAGGAGGATTCAGCACTCATGAATTTGGCGCATCTACACCTTTTGCTGAATCACTGACCGATCATCGGCACTCTCATCGCGCTTGCCTTATTCCTTGTTTCCCTTGTTGGGGATCACGACGATCTGAAGCAAGCCAGCCTTGCACTCTTTTCGCTTATAGCTCTTCTGGCGATCCCGGCCTACATGAGTGGCTAC
>Ga0066710_100004177_pt1 | contig 12667 bp, 7 predicted proteins | sample GraSoiAngelo_159_FD_79666 | JGI IMG/M metagenome (GOLD analysis project Ga0066710, IMG submission 79666) | Grasslands soil microbial communities from the Angelo Coastal Reserve, California, USA - 14_1009_16_40cm | ecosystem: Environmental > Terrestrial > Soil > Grasslands | place: USA...
CTTCGGCGAGAGCCGCACGGTGACCGGCTTCTTCAACCTCGTGCACGCACACAATACCGGCGCGGCGTTCTCCTTCCTCGCCACCGGCACCGGCTGGCAGCGCTGGTTCTTCGCGCTGCTGGCTGCCGCGGCCAGCGTGTTCATCGTCTGGCTGCTGCGCAGGCACGGCGAGCAGCGGCTGTTCGCCGTGGCCTTGTCGCTCATCCTCGGCGGCGCCCTGGGCAACCTGATCGACCGCCTGCTGTACGGCTATGTGGTCGACTTCCTTGAATTCCACTGGCGCTTCCTGGAGCCGCTGTTCTACCAGGGCCGCTTCCCGGCCTTCAACGTGGCCGACAGCGCCATCACGCTCGGCGCCGGCTTGCTCATCCTCGACGAGCTGCGGAGGGTGCGCAAAACCTGACGCGGTGCGCGCACAATGGTGGCGCACACGCCCGGATGGATCATGAGTCTCATCGCGCGCATTGGTCTGGCGCTGGCCCTGCTGCTGGCGGGCTGGTCGGCCCGCGGCGGCGAGCTGCAGCTGCTGACGGAGGAGTACCCGCCGCTGTCGTTCACCAGGGATGGCAAGGTCAGTGGGTTATCGGTGGAGATCGTCGAGGAGATCCAGCGCCGCGTCGGCAGTCGCGTCGCGATCCAGGTGCTGCCGTGGGCGCGCGCCTACCGCATGGCGCTGGAGCAGCCCGACGTCGCGCTGTTCGGCACCACGCGCACCGCCGAGCGCGACAAGCTGTTCCAGTGGGTCGGCCCCATCGTCGCCGGCCGCACCAGCCTCTATGCCAAGCGCGGTGCGGGCCTGCGGCTGAACAGCCTGTCCGAGCTGGGCGCGGGCGACGCGGTGATCGTGCCGCGCGAGGACTACAAGCACCAGCTGCTGAAGGCCGCCGGTGTGGCCAACCTGCAGACGGTGAACACGCACGAGCAGATGGTGCGCATGGTGCTCTACGGACGCGGCACCTTCATGGCCGCCAACAGCCTGACCTTGCCGACCCTGCTGGCCAATGTCGGCGCCAGCCCGCAGGACCTGGAGCTCGTCTACACCTTCCACCAGGCCGAGGCTTATGTCGCCTTCTCGCAGGGCACCTCCGCCGACGTCGTGCGCGAATGGCAGGCGGCGCTCAACGCCATGAAGCGCGACAAGAGCTTCGCGCGCATCTACGCGAAATGGCTGCCCGACGAAACGCCGCCGGAGGCCGTGCCGGCGCAGTAACATCGCCGCGGTGAGGATGAGCATGAGCGACTTGTCCCCTCGCCTCGCGAAACGGCTCGGTGCCGGGTTCGACTCGACGCACACGCGCAGCGAAGAGGAACTGCTGCGCCTGCGCACGCTGGCGCGCGAGAACCAGATCCTGCTCGACACCGTGCTGGTGGGCATCGTCTTCGTGCGCGACCGCATGATGCTGCGGTGCAACCGGCGCTTCGAAGAATTGTTCGGCTATGCGCCGCACGAGCTCGACGGCCGCTCCACCCGCGTGCTCTATCCCGACGAGGCCGCCTTCTCGCTCGGCGGCTCGCCCTACCCGGCGCTCGCCGAGGGCAAGACGCACCAGCGCGAGCAGATCCTCGTGCGCAAGGACGGCAGCCCCTTCTGGTGCCGGCTCTACGGCCGCGCGATGGACCCGGCCCACCCGCATGACGGCTCGGTATGGCTGTTCGAGGACGTGAGCGAGCGCAAGGCCGCCGAGGAAGCCAACCGCCAGCTGCTGCTGCACTACCGCGCCATCTTCGAGAACGCGTCGGCCGGCATCGTGTTCACGCGCCGCGGCATCTGCGAGACCTGCAACCCGCAGTTCGCGGCGCTGTTCGGCTATGCCAGCCCCGAGGCGGTGACCAACCAGCCGGCCTCCGTGCTCTACCGCTCTTCCGACGACTACTGCGAGATGGGCCGCCTGGCCGAGCCGGTGCTCGCGCGCGGCGAGCCTCTGGACGTGGAATGGCAGATGCGCCGCGCCGACGGCGCGCTGATCTGGGTGCGGCTGCACGCGCAGGCGGTGGGCGGCGGCGACCTGTCGCAAGGCACGATCTGGATCGCCGAAGACATCTCCGAGCGCCGCCGCGCCGAGCAGGTGCTGCAGCAGACGCTGATGGAGCAGGAGGCGATTCTCGAGAACGCGTCGGTCGGCATCGTGTTCCTCAAGGACCGCGTGGTGCAGCGCTGCAACCGCCGCTTCGCCGAGCTGTTCGGCTACGCGCCGGGCGCGGTGCTGGGCCAGACGACACGCTTCATCTACGCGTCCGACGAAGACTTCCAGCGCAGCGGTGCGGAAGCCTATGCGTTTCTCGCACGCGGCCAGTCGCACACCCGCGAGCAGCATCTGGTGCGGCGCGACGGCAGCCGCTTCTGGTGCCGCGTCACCGGCCGCAGCGTCGATCTGCAGCGCCCGGGGCAGGAATCGGTGTGGCTGGCCGAGGACGTGACCGAGCAGCACGCCGCGCGCGAAGACCTGGAAGCGCGCGTGCAGCAGCGCACCGCCGAGCTGGCCGATGCCAACCGCCGGCTGGTGCAGGAGATCGCCGAGCGCGAGCAGGCCGAGAGCCGCGTGCGCCACCTGGCCAATCACGATGAGCTCAGCGGCCTGCCCAACCGCCGCCTGCTGTTCGACCGGCTCACCTTGGCGCTGGCGCTGGCGCGGCGCGCCGGCGAGCTGGTGGCCGTCGTGTTCCTCGACCTCGACCGCTTCAAGACCATCAACGACTCGCTCGGTCACGCGGTGGGCGATGAGCTGCTGCGCAGCGTCGCGCAGCGGCTGGCCGGCGTCGTGCGCGAGGGCGACACGGTGGCGCGGCTCGGCGGCGACGAGTTCGTGCTGGTGCTGCCGCAGCTCAGCGCCGCCAACCATGTGGTGACCGTGGCCGAGAAGGTGGTGGAGACGCTCTCGCTGCCCTTCCACGTGCACGGCCACGAGCTGCACATCACCGCGAGCCTCGGCATGGCGCTGTTCCCGGGCGACGGCGACAGCCCCGAGACCTTGCTGCGCAATGCCGACTCGGCGATGTATCACGCCAAGGAGGCGGGGCGCGACAACTACCAGTTCTTCGCGTCGCAGATGAACGTGAGCGCGGCGATGCGCCTGGAGCTGGAGAACGACCTGCACCACGCGCTGCAGCGCGACGAGCTGTTCCTCGAGTACCAGCCGCGCATCGACGTGCAGCACGGCCACATGAAGGGCGTGGAGGCGCTGGTGCGCTGGCAGCATCCGCGGCTGGGCGTGCTCTATCCGGGCCGCTTCATCCCACTCGCCGAGGAGACGGGCCTCATCACGCGGCTGGGCGAATGGGTGCTGCACCGCGCTTGCCGGCAGGTCCTGGCATGGCAGCAGCAAGGGGCCGAAGCCTTCCCGGTGGCCGTCAACCTGTCGCCGCGGCAGTTCCGCCAGCACGACATCGTCGAGCGCATCTCCGCCATCCTCACCGACACCGGCGTCAGCGCGCAACTCATCGAGCTGGAGATCACCGAGTCGACGCTGATGCAGCACACCGACCAGACCACCGAGCTCCTGCTGCGCCTGCGCGCCATGGGCCTGTCGCTGGCGATCGACGACTTCGGCATCGGCTACTCGAACCTCAGCTACCTGAAGCGGCTGCCGGTGGCGCAGCTGAAGATCGACCAATCGTTCGTGCGCGACCTGGCGGTGGACCCGACCAATGCTGCGATCGTCTCGACGGTGGCCACGCTGGCCAACAAGCTGGGCCTGAGCGTGGTCGCCGAGGGCGTGGAGACGCTGGAGCAGCTCGACCTCGTGCGCCGCTGTGGCTGCGGCCAGGCGCAAGGCTTCCTCTTCAGCCGCGCCGTGCCGGCCGAGCAGGTGCTGCCGATGCTCACGCGCGACTGGCTGGCCGCGTTCGATGCGGTGCCGCTCGATATGCGGCTGTGATTCGTAGGGTGGGCTTCAGCCCACGTTGTTGCCGGTGGGCTGAAGCCCACCCTACGAGATCACCAACTCGGCCGCGGCGAGATCCTCCAGCGCGGTGCCCACGGACTTGAACAGCGTCACGTCATCGCTCGAGTCGCGGCCGCGCAGTGTGCCACGCACCAGATCCGCGAGTTCGCCGAGCACGTGTTCCCGCGCGATCACGCCGCGCTGCATCGGCTGCAGCAGATCGCCCGCCTCGGCCAGCACACCGGCCAGTGTGTCGGCGACGACGCGCGAGCGCGCGACGGCCTCGTCGTCGACCTCGCGCATGTCGGGCCGGAAGCCGCCGACCAGATCGAGGTGCGTGCCCGGACGCAGCCACACGCCCTTGACCAGCGGCGTGGTCGACGTGGTGGCGCAGCTCACGATGTCGGCCTCGCGCACCGCGGCTTCCAGATCATCCACAGCCTGCGCCGGCAGCCCTTCGTTGCGCAGCGCGGTGGCTCGCGCGTCGCGCGCCGCGGCATCGCGCGCCCACAGCAGCACGCGCTCGAGGCTCGGCCGCAGTGCGGCGTGTGCGCGCGCCATCCACGGCGCGAGGTGCCCGGCGCCGACGACGAGCAGCGTGCGCGCGTCGTCGCGCGCCAGGTAGCGCGCCGCCAGCGCGGAAGCCGCGGCAGTGCGCCGCACCGTCAGCGCCTCGCCATCGAGCAGCGCGCGCGGCTCACCGGTCGAGCGATCGAACAGCAGGTAAAGCGCCTGCACCGTGCCGATGCCGCGCGCCGCGTTGCCGGGCATCACGGTGACGAGCTTGGTGCCCAGCGAGCGCGGCGTCCAGGCCGGCATCAGCAGCAGCGTGTCGCCGCCGCCCAGCGCATGCGCATGGCGCACCGGCACCTCGGCGCCCGCGGCGAAGGCCTGCGCCAGCGCATCGGCCAGTCGAGGCCAGGGCAGCGCGGCGTGCACCTCCTCGCTTGAATAGACTCGCACCATGACCATGACCTCGATCGTAATCGTCGGCGGCGGCGTGATGGGCGCGGCCACCGCCTGCTTTCTCGCGCGCGACCACGGCATCGCTGCCACAGTGCTGGAGCGCGACCCGACTTATGCGCGTGCATCGAGCGCACTGTCGGCCAGCTCGATCCGCCAGCAGTTCTCCACCGCGGTGAACATCGCGTTGTCGCGCGAGAGCCTCAACTTCTACCGCAGCATCGGCGACGAGCTGGCGGTGAATGGCGAGCGGCCCGACATCGGCCTCGTCGAAGGCGGCTACCTTTATCTGGCGAGCGACGCCGGCGCGCCGCTGATGCGCGAGCTGCATGCGCTGCAGCGTTCGCAAGGCGCCGACGTGGCCTTGCTCGATGTGCCTGCGCTGCAGCGGCGCTTCCCATGGCTGTCCACCGACGGCATCGCGCTCGGCTCACTCGGCCTGAGCGGCGAAGGCTGGTTCGACGGCTGGAGCGTGCTGCAGGCCTTTCGCCGCAAGGCCATTGCCTGCGGTGCGCGCTTCGTGCAAGCGGACGTCGCGAGTCTCGAAGCACAGGCAGTGCATTGCCGTGACGGCCGCCGCTTCGACGCCGCTGCGATCGTGCTCGCGGCCGGCGCGTGGTCGGCCGCGCTGCTCGAGCCGCTCGGCATCGACCTGCCCGTGCGCGCACGCAAGCGCGACGTGTTCGTGTTCGAGACGCCGGCGGCGCTGCCCGGCTTTCCGCTGCTCATCGACCCGAGCGGCGTGTGGTGCCGGCCCGAAGGCCGCAGCTTCATCTGCGGCGCACCACCGCGCGGCGACGACGTGGACGACGCACCGCTGGAGCATATCGACCATGCACTCTTCGACGAGCGCATCTGGCCCGCGCTCGCCGCACGCGTGCCTGCCTTCGAGGCACTGCGAGTCACCGGCGCGTGGGCCGGCTACTACGAGATGAACCTGTTCGACCACAACGGTCTGGTTGGGCCGCTGCCGCGCTGGCCGACGCTGCACCTGGCCTGCGGCTTCTCCGGCCACGGCATGCAGCAGGCGCCGGCGGTGGGACGCGCATTGGCCACCCGCCTCGCGACCGGCGAATGGCCGGCGGCGCAGATCGAGGCCCTGTCGCCGGCAAGGCTGTGGCGGCGCGAGCCGCTGGTGGAGCGCAACGTGATCTGATGCACGGGAGCATGGGGCGACGCCAGCTGCAACGCTTGTTGCAAATCGTGCGTCGCCGGGCCTTGCGCGACACCTCGTCGCCTCGCTGCGGCGCCGGCGCGCTCATGTAACAAGGCGGCGAAAGCCCCCGCTTACGGCCCCTTTCGCGGTGCACACGCGCCTATAGAGTCCGCCGGCGTGTCCGAAAGACACACTGTTCACACCTCGTGCGGGTCGTCCATGAAATCTCGTGCCTTCGCGGCTCGCCGCGCCGCGCGTCAAGTCCTGTTGCCTGTCGTGATAGCCGTGCTGAGCAGCGTGGCCAGCGCTCACCATGTCGGCGAGGCGCTGACCACCGATCAGCAGCTCGTCACCACGAGCAACCAGTTCCTCGCGGCGCTGTCGCAGTACGAGAAGCTGTCGCCGACGCAGAAGCCCGCGGCCTTGGGGCCGCTGACGCAGCTCGCGCAGACGCGCCAGCGGTGGCTGGTCGCGATGATGCAGCTGGACCCGCGGGTCGCCGCGGCACGCATCCTTCCGCAGCCCATCCGCGCGCGCGTGCCGTCGGCAGCCGCCGTCTACGTCGAACAGGAAGTGCATGTGCAGGGCAAGGGCCTGTTCCATGTCTCCGACGACTTCGCGCATGGCAAGTCGACCGCCCGGTTCAAGCTGCAGGGCCGGGACGGCACGGCGCCGGACAACGTCTACATGGCCGACGGCGCAGGGTCGCAGCGCGATCTGCAGAAGATGGCCGGCCGCAAGCTGTCGATGAGCGCCCTGAGGGTGGGCGACAACCTGCTGCTCGTAGATCGCCGGCAGATGCAGCAGCTGCAAGCCGACGGCAGCACCACCACGACGTCGTCGGGCACGGTCGCGGCCTCGACCGGGGTCGTGCAGAGCAACCAGAACACCCTGTCGATCCTGCTGAACTTCAGCGACAAGGCGCTGACCTGCACCGCCGCGGACATTGCCAGCCGCCTCTTCGGCGCGTCGGGCGCCACTGTGAACCGCAACTACCAGGAATCGTCGCAAGGCCTGGTCAGCTTCTCCGGCCAGGCGATCGGGCCGTTCACTATCGCCTACCCCAGCACGGGGACCTGCGACTACGCCGGCTGGGCGTCGGCGGCGGACGCCGCGGCGCGCGCGGCCGGCATCGACCCGTCGCAGTACACGCGCGTGAACTACGTGACGCCGCCCAACAGCACCTGCGGCTGGTCCGGCCTGGCCTACATGCCCGGCAACCAGTCGTGGGTGCAGGCCTGCGGCACCACCGGCGTGTTCAGCCACGAACTCGGCCACAACCTGTCGCTGCACCATGCCGCCACCCCCACCTACGAATACGGCGACGGCTCCGACCCGATGGGCGGCGCGCAGCTGGTGGACCACAACGGCGCCAATCGCGCGATGGCCGGCTGGCTGCCGGCCGGCGCACTGGCGGACGTGACCAGCGGTGGCACCTACGCGCTGGCCACCATCTCGGGTGGCGCGGCAGTCGGCACACCGCAGGTGCTGCGCGTGGCCAAGCCGGACACGACTGAGTACTACTACGTCAGCCTGCGCCAGCCGGTGAACCTCGACGCGGGGTTGGCGCCGACCTATCAGGGCACGCTGAGCATCCACCGCGCGAGCGGCACGCTGCCCACGAAGACCTACCTGCTGAACAGCCTGACACCGGGACAGAGCTTCGTCGACTCGGTCAACGGCATCCAGATCGCTTACCAGGCGCTGTCCAGCGGCACGGCAACGGTGGACGTGACGTTCTCCAACTACGCCTGCACGCGCACGGCGCCGACGCTGGTGGCCACGCCAACGTCGCAGAGCACCACGGCGGGCAAGTCCCTGAACTACACAGTCAGCGTGACGAACACCAATCCGTCGGGCTGCGGCACGTCGACCTTCAACATGGCACAGGCGCTGCCGTCGGGCTTCGCGGGCGCCTTCAACCCGCTGAGCGTGGCACTGGCACCCGGCGCGACGGCAACCACGAACTGGACCGTGGCGGCGCCGGCCGGCACGCCCGACGGGACGTACGCGATCACGGCCACGGCGGCCGAGGCTGCGGTCGCCAATAGCGGCGACGTCCACGCCAGCTACGTCGCCTACTCGGCCAACCTCCCGCCGACGGTGGCCATCACCAGTCCGGCCAACGGCGCCGTGCTGAGCGCGCGCAGCACCACCATCTCCGCGACAGCCAGCGACAGCGACGGCGTCGCACAGGTGGAGTTCTACGTCGACTCGGTGCTGCTGGCGCGCGACACGTCCGCGCCCTACAGCGTCTCGTGGGACCTGCGCAAGGTGATCAGGGGCATGCACGTGATCACGGTGCGCGCCACCGACACGCTGGGCAACAGCGCGTCGCAGAACATCTCCGTGACCCGCTGACGCGAGCCACGGCCCGACGGCACGTCAGCGCAGCGCGGGCGGCGGCCCGCTGAACAAGCGGCCGATGGCCTGCATTTCGGCCGCATCCAGCATGCCCGCATGGCGGCGCAGCGCTGCCAGGCTGCGCACGTAGTCGTGGCGCACGCGCTGCTGGTCGGCGCGCGCGCGGAACAGGCGACGCTGCGCCTCGAGCACGTCCACCACCGTGACGGCGCCCAGCTCAAAGCCGCGCTGCTGCGCGTCGCGCGCCTTCTCCTGCGCCTGAACGGTCAGCTGCGCGGCATCGATGCGCTGGCGCCCGCCCTGCAACTTCAGCCAGGCGGTCCGGATCTGCACCTCGACCTCGCGCCGCGCTTCGTCGTACTGCGCGCGCGCGATGGCCTCGCGCGCAAGCGCCTCGCGCACGGCGCCCTCCACGCGGCCACCCTCGAACAGCGAGATGTTCAGCTGCACGCCCACCGAAGCCACGTTGTAGGCCGGATTGCGACGGGAGTCGGAGTCGCTGTCTGACCAGGTGCGCGTGGCCAGCAGGGCCAGTTGCGGCGCATGCTGGGCGCGCGCACTGTAGACCCCGCTGCGCTCCGCCTCCAATGCACTGCGCGCGGCCGCCAGCCGTGCACTGGCCTGGACGCCGCGGCGCACCCAGTCCTCCATGTCACCCTCGGCCTGCGGCAGCGAATCGCCCAGCGCGGGCAAGGCCTGCACCTCCACGCCGGTCTGCTGTCGCAGCTTCTCCAGCGCGACGCGCAGCGTGTTGTCCGTCTCGATCTCGCGCGCCTGCAGCGTGACGTAGTAGGCCTCCGCCTCCAGCAGGTCGGTAACCTTGGCCAACTGGCGCTCCGCCATGCGCCGCAGGCGCGCGCGCTGGCTGGCGACGGATTCCTTCTCGGCGCGCAGCACGCGCAGGTCGGCGGCGGCATCGAGCACGTCGAGCACCTTTTCCACCACCTCGGCCGCGAGCTCCATGCGCCCGGCCTCCAGTTCCTGGCGGGCCTGCTGGATGTGCAGCTCCTCAGCCTGCGACTGATGCACCGTGGCGCGATCCAACAGCACCTGCCGCACGGTCAGCGAGTTGCGATGGCTGCCGTAGTGGTCGGACGGCGTGCCCTCGCCGCGGAAGTCGTTGTGTGCAGCGTTCAGGCTCGCCGTCGCCTGCGGCAGCAGGCGGCTCGCGACCTGGTCGTGGCGCGCCTGCGCTCGGTCCACCGCCCTGGCCTGCGCCGTCACCGCCGGGTTGGTTTTCAGCGCCTCGAGGTAGAGATCCGCCAGCTGGCCCACGGCGATCTGCCCCCAGGCAGACAGCGGGCCGAGCACCGCGGCGATCCACAGGGCCAGGCGGGCCGCTCCGGTGCGCGAGGTCATTTCTCGGTGAATGAGCGTGCCACGGCGTTGCGCAGCGGGTCCAGCAGGTATTGCAGCGGAGTGCGGCTGCCCGTGCGGATCAGGACCTCGGCTGGCATCCCGGGAACGAGATCGAGGTGCAGGCTGGCCAGATCCTTCAGGCCTTGCGGCGACACTTCGACGCGCGCCAGGTAGTACGCAGCCTTCTCCTTCTCGTCGGTGATGCGGTCGGCGGACAACGACACGAGCCGGCCCTCGATCTTCGGCGTGTCGCGCGTGCGGAACGAGGGGAAGCGGATTTCCGCGCTCTGCCCGACGCGCACGCGGTCGACGTCCAGCGGCGAGACCTGCGCCTCCACGACCAGGCGTTCCTTCTGCGGCACGATGTCCATCAAGCGGCCGCCAGGCGGCACGACGGCGCCGATGGTGTGCACCGCCAGCGACAGCACGGTGCCGGGCTCCGGCGTGCGCAGCACCGTGCGGTCCAGCGTCGCCTGCAGCGAAACCAGCTTGTCGCGCAGTCCGAACAGCTCGGACTGCACGTCGGTGAGCTCCTTGGCCACGTCGCGCTGCAGTTCCTTGTTGAGCTGCACGATCTTCTGGCGCGTCTCGGCGACCTGCAGCTCGGCGGCGGCGATGTCGGCTGCGATCTGGCCGCGCTGTCCCTGCGCCTGCGCCAGGCTGCGCTCCAGCTCGCGCGCCTTCTGCTTCTCGGCATAGCCGTCCTTGAGCAGCGACTCCACGTCATCGAGCTCGCTGCGGAACGAGCCGGCGAGGCGATCCTGGCTCTCCAGCTGCGCGCGCAATCCGCGCGCCTTGGCCTGCAGCTGCTCGATCTGCCGCTCGTACAGGCCGGTCTCGCCCAGCTGCGCGTGGCGGCGCGCCTGGAAGGTCTCGTCCTGCACACGCATCGCGTCGCGCGCGCGCCCGTCCGATGCGCTGGCCAGAAGGACCTTGGGATAAGGCACAGCGGGCAGACCGTCGCGCTGGGCGATCAGCCGCGCCTCGCGTGCCGCAGTCATGAAGAACTGCCCGCGCTGCACCTCGAACTGTGCCCTTGCCTGCGTGTCGTCCAGCGTCACCAGCACCTGGCCGCGGTCCACCACGTCGCCGTCGTGCACGTGGATGGCCTTCACGATGCCGCCTTCCAGGTGCTGCACCGTCTTGCGATAGTTCTCCACGGTGATGACGCCCGGCGCCAGCGCCGCGCTGCTGAGTGGCGCGGTCGCCGACCACACGCCCAAGCCGGCGAAGACCGCGGCGACGATGCCCACGCCCCAGCGCCGGAAGCGACGGTCGTCGGCCAGGTCTGACGTGCTGACGGAGCGGTCGGGTGTCATCGTTTTCCCCTTGCCCTGATCAACCGCCCGCGACGGCCACGCGTCCAGGCCCGCCGGACGGGGCGCCGAGGCTGGCCACCGGCGCGCGCAGACTGGCCAGCACCGTGTCGCGCGGGCCGAAGCGCGCCAGCTGGCCGTCCACCAGCAGGGCGATGCGATCGGCATGCTCCAGCAGCGACGAGCGATGCGTGATGAAGACGACCGTGCGGCCCTGCTCCTTCAGTGCGCGCAGCGTCTCCGCCAGCGCGGCCTCGCCCTCCTGATCGAGGTTGGCGTTGGGCTCGTCCAGCACAATCAGCCGAGGGTCTCCGTACAGGGCTCGCGCCAGTGCGATCCGCTGCCGCTGGCCGGCGGACAGCATCCCCGCGTTGTTGACCAGCGGCGTGTCATAGCCCTCGGGCAGACGCAGGATCAGGTCGTGCACGCCCGCGGCGTGGGCGGCTTGGACGACGGCGTCGGCCTGCACCGGCCCGAAGCGGGCGATGTTCTCGCTCACCGTGCCGTCCAGCAGTTCCACGTCCTGCGGCAGGTAGCCCACGTGCGGCCCCAGGCGCTCGCGTTCCCACTGCGACACGTCGGCGCCGTCGAGCCGCACGCTTCCGGTGACGGGCGCGTACAGGCCGAGCACCGCGCGGGCAAAGGTCGACTTGCCGGCGCCGCTCGGGCCGATGACGCCCAGCAGCGTGCCCGTCGGAATGTCCATGTTGAGCCCCTTTAGCACCGGCGCGGGCGCCCCGGGCGGCGTGATGGTGGCCTTCTCCAGCCTCAGCTCGCCGGCCGGCGACGGCAGTTCCATCGACGCGTCGCCTGCGGCGGTCATGCCCAGCAGCGCGTCCAGGCGCCGGAACGCCGCGCGCGCCGCGACGAAGCCGCGCCACCCGGAGATCATCAGGTCCAGCGGCGAGAGTGCGCGGCCCAGCAGGATGGAACCGGCGATGAGCAGCCCGGGCGTGATCTCCTTGTGGATCGCGAGCCAGGCCCCCAGTCCGAGGATCAGCGACTGGATCGTCATGCGAAACACGCGCGACAGCATCGCGATCATGCCGCCGCGCCGGCTCGAGCGGACCTGCAGGGCGCGCACGGCCGCCTGCTGCTGCTGCCAGCGCCCGCCCAGGCTGGGCAGCATGCCCATCGCCGCCACCGCCTCGGCATTGCGGAGGTGGTGCTGCGTCTGCTGCGCCGTCTCGTTGCCGAGCTGCGTGGCCTTGTCGAGATCCGCCTTCGTCGCGGCCTCGCCCCACACCGTCAGCGCCACCAGCACCAGGGCCGACAGCACCGCGACGACACCGAACGCCGGGTGGAACATGAACATCACGAAGATGTAGACGGGCACCCACGGTGCGTCGAAGAATGCGAACAGCCCGTTGCCGGTCAGGAACTGGCGCAGCACCAGCAGGTCGTTCAGGGGCTGCGCGCTGGCGACGCGCCCGCCGGTGGCCAGCGTGCGCGCGAAGACGCCGTCGAACACGCGCGGACCGAGCAACTGGTCCAGGCGCGTGCTGGCAGTGATAAGGATCTGCGCGCGCACCCATTCCAGGCCACCCGTGACGATGAACAGGAAGACCGTGATCACCGTCAGCATGGCCAGCGTGGGCACGCTGCTGCTGCCGAGCACGCGGTCGTAC
>Ga0066710_100004178_pt1 | contig 12665 bp, 8 predicted proteins | sample GraSoiAngelo_159_FD_79666 | JGI IMG/M metagenome (GOLD analysis project Ga0066710, IMG submission 79666) | Grasslands soil microbial communities from the Angelo Coastal Reserve, California, USA - 14_1009_16_40cm | ecosystem: Environmental > Terrestrial > Soil > Grasslands | place: USA...
ATGCGGTCCTGATACTTAATCAGGAAGGCCCGCACTTTTTCGCGCGGCTGAAGCATAAAATAGGGAATACGGGCGGCAGTATCGACCGCGAAATTAGGATAGCGATCAAAGCGCTGCGCCATCTCATTTACGTCCGCTTCCATGCTGCCCAGGTGCGCGCCGACTACGCGCAGCTTGGGATTTTCGGCCAGCATGTGGTCGCGTGCCGCGAGAATGGCGGCCTTGGACGGCCACTCCGGATGGGCGTAGGCGTATTCCTGCGGATGCTGCTTGTAGTACTCATAATCCGGGCTGGCGGCGTTAGGTGGCTCCCAGCATGAATTGGGTTCCGCAAGATGGGCGACGACCGTCCGGCGGTGCGCCGCGATATCCTTGTAAATCGGCTCGAAAACGGGGTCGTCAGGCAACAGGTACTTGCCCGCTTTCGTTTTTATTTCCATGCCGATGGTCTTGTAGATTTTTACGGCGACCGCTCCCGCCGCGAAGTCCTGGTTGAGCTGGCGGATTGCCTTTTCGCTGAAACCGGGCTCTTGGAAGTCATACGGGCTGAATGTCGTGCAGAAAACGGCGCGGCCCGAAGTGCGGTGAGCGACCCTTTGTACATCGCTGCGTTGGGTGTCCAGTCCCTTGAAGTAAGGATCACGGTCGTCAAGCACGCAGATGTCGAGGACATGCAATTTCAGACGCTGCAGCAGAGCGCCAAAAGCCGGGTCATCCTTGTAAAGGTGCACGTGCGCGTCAATCGGGTTCATTTGTGCAAACGAGTTGAGCAGCCCACTCGGGGCACTTGCGCCTGGCCTAGAACCCTGCTTTGCCAAAGGAAAGGAACATAGCTCCAGGCTGCCGGCGCAAATTGTCGCCGCGAGCACCCTCAGGAACGCCATCAGCTTAAGTCTTTTCAACCTTCCCCTCCTCCAATGCTCCGCCCTTCCTCCAAGGCTCGCATGCCACGATTATAGCCGCATAAGTACATGCCCAGAGTACTGCGGACGTGGGTGTCGTTTTCGTGGGAAGGGCCCAGGAACGCTGCTGGGTCTATCCCTTGACTACTCAAATGCGACAAGTTTACGGAGTAGAGTTTTTTGAAGTGGATTAAATGTCGAGATTCTTCACTGAGAAGGCATTCTCTTCGATAAACTGGCGCCGAGGCTCAACGCTATCGCCCATCAGGTCGGTGAAAATGCGCTCGGCCTCGAGTTGCTCCTCAATGCGCACCTGCAACAGCATACGCTGGTCTGCGTCCATGGTGGTTTCCCAGAGCTGGTTGGGATTCATCTCACCCAGGCCCTTGAACCGTTGCACGGTGAATGCCTTCTTACCGAGCGTCATCACGTGCTCGAGCAGCTCCCGGCGGTCTTCGATGGTAATATTTCCGCCGTTCGAGGAAATAATGAAGGGGGGCTTATCATGGTTGCGGACGCGGCGGTGGAGATCGAGAAGGCGGCGGTAGTCGGCGCTGCCGATTACATCCCAGTCGACAACGCGCTCGCCTTGAGTTTCACTCGAAAAGGTAAGTGTGTAGAGATTGTGCTCCTCGTCGAGTCTCATGCTGGTCTTGAATCCCTCCGCTTTTAGGTCTTTGGCCACGGCTTCCAGCCTGCTCTTATCCTCCAGTTCAGCCTTCTTGCCCAGCTCTGCCCTCAAAAGCGCGTTCACCGGGCGTGAATCACCCAGGCGTTTCTCCAGCTTATCGAACAGGTCGATATACTCGGCAAGCGCCATCAGGAAGTTGGTGAGTTCGCCGCCTTCGAGCTTCGCCTTCTGCTTGCCGTCGCTCACCTCGACGACGTGGTCTTCCGTGGCGCGGCGCATCACCTCGCGACGAAATTCCTTTTCGTCGCGTATGTACCGCATGTTCTTGCCCTTCTTGATGAGGTAGAGGGGCGGCTGAGCAATATAGACGTGCCCACGCTCCACCAGCTCGCGCATCTGGCGATAGAAGAAGGTGAGCAGCAGGGTACGGATATGAGAGCCGTCAACGTCCGCGTCCGTCATAATGATGATCTTGCTGTAACGCAGCTTGGAGACATCGAAATCCTCCTTGCCGATCCCGGTGCCGAGCGCGGTGATAAGCGCCCGGATCTCCTCGTGTGCCAGCATCTTGTCGAAGCGTGCCTTCTCAACATTCAGGATTTTGCCGCGCAGTGGCAGAATGGCCTGATAGCGCCGGTCCCGACCCTGCTTCGCTGAGCCGCCGGCTGAATCCCCCTCGACCAGGAACAGCTCGCAGCGCTCCGGGTCGCGCTCCTGGCAATCCGCCAGTTTACCCGGCAGTCCCCCGGAGTCGAGCGCGCCCTTGCGCCGGGTAAGTTCGCGTGCTTTGCGTGCGGCCTCGCGGGCGCGTGCCGCGTCAATCGACTTGGCACAGACCTTGCGTCCGACAGCGGGATTCTTCTCGAAGTACTCCATCAGCTTCTCGTAAATGAAGCTCGCCACCGTGGACTGGATATCGCTGTTCAGCTTGCCCTTCGTCTGACCCTCGAACTGAGGCTGCGGGAGCTTGACGCTGATCACCGCCACCAGGCCCTCGCGGACGTCTTCACCTTGCAGGTTCTCCTTTACGTCCTTAAAGAGATTCTGGTTCTGACCAAACTGATTGATAGCCCGGGTGAGCGCGGATCGGAAGCCCGAAAGGTGTGTGCCGCCATCCACGGTGTTGATGTTGTTGGCGAAGGAGAAGACGCTCTCGGCGTAACCGTCGTTATACTGCAAAGCAAATTCGATGTTAACCTCATCGCGGTCCGCTTCGGCATGGATAGGAGTATTGTGCAGCACTTCCTTGTTCTTGTTGAGGTGCTTGACGAACTCGGAGATTCCGCCTGTGTAATGGAACTCCGCCTGCTTCTCCGACCGCTCATCCTTGAGGCGGATGGTCAGACCGCTATTCAGAAAGGAAAGCTCGCGCAGGCGCTGAGAAAGTGTGTCGTAATTGAACTCGATGGTGTCAAAGATGGTGCTGTCGGGCAGGAAAGTGATTTTGGTACCGCGCCGGCCCGTTTTGCCTTCCCTCTTCAGCGGGCCTGTAGGCTTGCCTCGCTCGTAGGACTGCTCCCAGGTGTAGCGCGTAGCGTCGCCCTGCACTCCTTCGCGCCAGATCTCCAGGTCCAGCGACTCGGAAAGTGCGTTGACCACGGAAACGCCGACGCCATGCAGACCTCCGGAAACCTTGTAGCTTTTGGTATCGAATTTCCCGCCGGCGTGGAGCATCGTCATCACTACTTCGGCAGCTGAGCGCTTCTCCTCCTTGTGCAAGTCAACGGGGATACCGCGTCCATTGTCATCCACGGTGACGGAATTATCGCTATGCACGGTCACGTCAACGCGGTCACAGAACCCGGCCAGGGCCTCGTCAACGGAATTGTCCACTACGTCCCACACCAGGTGGTGCACGCTGACTTGCCCGGTTGAGCCGATGTACATTGCCGGCCTTTTCCGAACCGCTTCGAGGCCACCTAGTACCTTGATACTCGTGGCGTCGTATTGTTGTACCTTTTCGTTCTCAAGATCCTTCGCTTTGGTCACGCGGCTCCTGTGGCGAGCTGTACCAGGATCGACTCTGGAATTCGACCCCCGCTCCCTGGCGCTCCAATTTTCAACTGGGTCAGTGGTTCGATCCGGCTATGGATTGGAACTATCAATTTACGTTAACAAGGTTGGACGGCGCTCTTCTGGCAGCCCTACACCAATGCCACTCATTCTTTTATTTTCAGCTATTTGACGGATTTAAGCAAGGGGCGAATCTACCTTACCACACTAGGCGTTCGGGGGCGGGCCTGACGACGAATACCGATATCCTCATGCAAGTCGGCACTTAAGAAAGGGCTCCAAAAACGCCAAGACCAAGAGAACCTCGACCTTCCGGTCTCGGGATCCAACCGTGTGGTTGCTTATCATCCGGTGGTGGTTTCATCGCACCCCAGAAACTACACGCGCATTGGCATCACCACGTAACGGTATCGGTACACTTCCTCCTGGCCGGGGCGGAACTGGCCCGCGCTTTGTTCATCCTTCAATTCCAGCCGCACCTTGCCGCCATTGTCGACCACGCCCAGAAAGTCCAACAGGTACTGGTAATTGAATCCAACCTGCAAGGAATCACCCTGGTACTGTGCGTCCAGAACCTCGTTGGCCTCGCCATACTCGCCGCTGGAGGAGAGCACTTCCAGGCGATCTTTCTCAAGCTGCAGGCGGATCGCGCGCGACCTCTCGTCGGCAAGCAAGGCGACGCGGCGGATGGCAGAGGTGATGATTTCTTTGTCGAGCTCTATCACTTTATTGTTTTCGCGCGGCAATACAGCCTCATAATTGGGGAACTGTCCGGTCAGCATGCGCGAGATCAGCAAGCGATCCCCTACCAGGAAAAAGAGATGGCTTTCATCCTTAGAGAATTCCACGGAGGCCTCGGCACCCCCTTGAGCCAGGAGACGACGGAGTTCACCCATGGCCTTCTTGGGAATAAGGATCCGAAGCTCGCTGCTTATTCCCTTTACTTCCACTTGCCGCTCGATCAATGCCAGGCGGTGGCCGTCAGTGGCCACCATCGCAACGCTTTCCGGCTTGAGCAAAAGAAGCGCGCCATTGAGGGTGTAGCGTGTCTCTTCACTCGAAATGGCGAAGATAGTCCTGTCAATCAAGGTGGCCAAGACTCCTGTGGGGAGGACTGCAAGGGCTTTGGGTAGTGTCGGCAAAACGGGAAAATTATCCTTCGCCATACCGACCAGTTTGAAAGACGAACGCTCGCAGGTAAGTTGTACCCAGTGGTTCTCCAGGATTTTGAGCCGGATCTCTGCATCCGGCAGCGAGCGGACAATGTCCAGAAGCCTTTTGGCGGGAACCGTCCCGGAACCTTCCTTCTTCACTTTCGCAGGACAATTGCATCGAATCCCAAGCTCTAGATCGGTGGCGCTGATGCGCAAAGTGGAATCAGCGGTTTCCAGCAGCAGGTTCGACAGGATAGGAATTGTGGCTTTTCTCTCCACAACGCCTTGTACGAGGTCGAGCTCTCTAAGCAGTTCTTGCTTCTGTGCAGAGAATTCCATAAAGATTCCTTAAACTAGGATTAGTAGCAGGGTTTGTGACTTTGTGGAAAAGTCCCCAAGAGCCAACGTGGCGCGTCCGCGCCGTGATCAGGAATGTGGATGCTGCGAGAGTTTTTGTTGAAAGCCTGTGGAACCTTTCCGTAGTGTCGCGGATGCACAAATTTTTCAGACATGCAGCTTTGGAAAAGGATTCTAACTTCAACTCAGGCTGTCGGTCAGCTTGTGGATAAGTCTGTCTAAATCTCGATCCATTTTACGCTTTTGCGCGATTTTGTTGATCGCGTGCAGCGCCGTGGTGTGATGTTTCCCGCCAAACTCACGACCGATGTCCGGCAGAGAGGCCGGCGTCAGCTCTTTGGCGAGAAACATGGCGATCTGCCTCGGGTAAGCCACAGCCCGTCGGTTGTTTCTGGCTTTCAGCTGCGAGAGACTCAAACTGAATTCGCTGCAGACGACGCGCTGGATGTTTTCGATGGAGACCCTTCGTTGCTCCAGGTCGACAACTGCCTTGAGCACCTGTTGAGCCGTGGGCAGTGAGAGGTCGCTGCCGGTCAAGGAAGAGTAGGCGATCAGCCGGATCAGGGCGCCTTCCAGATCGCGGATGCTTGACTTGATCTTTGCGGCGATGAACTCGGCGACGTTATCGGGCAGGTCGACCCCTTCCGCCTCACTTTTCTTCTTCAAGATAGCGATCTTCGTCTCCAGATCGGGCGCCTGCAAGTCAGCGGTCAGGCCCCAGGCAAACCGGGACCGCAACCGCTCTTCCAGAGCGGGGATCTCCTTGGGCGGGCAGTCGCTCGAAATTACCACCTGTTTCTGCGCTTCGTAAAGAGCATTGAACGTGTGGAAGAACTCCTCCTGGGTGCGCTCCTTACCGGCGATGAACTCGATATCGTCCATCAAGAGCACGTCGACATTCCGGTATTTTTCGCGAAAGGAGACCATGCGATCATAGCGAAGGGAGTTGATGACCTCATTGGTGAAGTTTTCAGAGGAGAGGTAGGCCAGCCGCATCGCTTTCCAATGCCGCTTCACGGCATGGCCGACAGCGTGCATAAGGTGCGTTTTGCCCAGGCCGACTCCGCCGTAGAGGAAAAGCGGATTGTAGGCGCTCGAAGGAGCCTCGGCGACGGCCATGGCCGCGGCGCGGGCAAATTGATTGCACGAACCCACCACGAAGGTGTCAAAGGTATATCGCGGGTTCAACTGATGGTCGGCGGAATCAAAGTCAAGCTTCCCCTGGAGTCCGGCCACCTCGCTGCTGGTTACGGGTTTCTTCTCGGGAACGTCGTCAAACACGTAATCTACCTGCTGGAAATTGAGCTGCAACCTCTCGAGGGTTTCGAGCACCAGAGGGCCGTAGTGTTCCTGGATCCATTCCTTGAATTCGCGGTTGGGAACGCGTACGTAGAGTGTGTCGCTTTCGACGTGGCTGAAGCGCGTGGGACGCAGCCAAGTCTGGTAACTTTGAGGATTGACGGTAAGCTTGAGATGGTTCAGGACCTTCTGCCAGGCGTTCATGTTGTTCTCGGGGAGGGCGGATATCTTTGACTGATACGCGACGGAATCAGCCGGTCGCGCATTTCACAACTTCGAAAGTGAAATAAGGCGCACTAAATGCGCGCTCGGGAAAGACTGACGGACCGACTTTCAAAGCAGGATCACGCATTCCACGGCGGACCGGGGCAGGATGCATGACCTTCATCTCTCCCTTTTCCTAAGGAAAGCGGCAAAAGTGAGAAGGAGACTTTACGCCCGCGCAAGGAAACCAGCTCGCACAAAGTGACCGCTCGTACTTCGGCCCCAGTCCATGCGGTCGCGTGATTAGCGTTGAGGGCGCCGCAGACCACAGAAGCCTCTCGCTGGGTCTGATGCGCTATTCCGCGACCCGCGGTCCGACTTCTAGCAAGCTCTATTGATTTGAGGCGTAAAAATGAAGCAGACGCGGTTCCCGCCGCCAACTTCTACCAACTCACGAGCGGCATTATAGCACGGAACAAATTCGAGCAAAGTCAACGTCAAGCCGGCGATCGGTCAACTAACGGAAAAAGAACGCATTATATTTTTTTTGGATCCTTGAGCTTGCCTCTCACGAAGTCACGCAGTGAGAAGCCGGGCGATCTCATCGCGTGCTGGCACGCGCAGCGTCCTCTCCTGTCCCTCGTCAACGATGCGAATGCCCTCATTTTTGCCGCGAACTTCGCCGATGATCGCGGACGGTATCTTATTCCGGCTCCACAGTCGCCGCACCCGCTGAGTAGCCTGAGGGCTTGCCACTACCAGCAACGAGCCTGAGGCGATCAGGCCCATGGGATCGAACCCGAGGATCTGGCTGAAGGCTTGGGTTTCAGCCAGAATCGGAATCTTCTGCTTCCAGACGCGCAGTCCTACCTTACCCGCACGGGCTAACTCGTGCAGGCCCGAGGCCAAGCCGCCTTCTGTAGGGTCGTGCATGGCGTGTATGCCGGACAGGCGCGCCGCCAGCAACGCCTCGCGCACCACGCTGAGGTTCAAGAGCAGGCGCTGGGCCCGGCGCACCATGGTTTTTCCGAGCTTGCCGGCGAGCAGCCGGTATTCTTGCCGCGCCAGGATCGCCGTTCCCTCAATGGCGATTCCCTTGGTCAGCAGCACCAGGTCTCCGGGTCGCTGGCTTTCCTTGCGCACCAGCCTGCCCCTTGGCACCTCGCCGAGCATCTGACCGACAAGGATCGGACGGCTGAGGCCGGCGGTAATTTCGGTATGGCCGCCGCACAACGTGATTCCGAGGGCGCCGCAGGCCCGCACGATGTCGCGAAAAATTCTGCGCGCCAGGGTTGCGGTGGTATGCCCCTCAGGGAGCAGGAGGGTGGCGAGAAACCAGCGCGGGCGCGCGCCTAGCGAGGCTACGTCGTTGGCGTTGATGTTGACCACGTACCAGCCTGGGCGCTCCGCGGTCAGTGTGATGGGATCGGTCTTCGCGACCAGGTAGCGGCTGCCCATATCAATCACGGCGGCGTCCTCACCGTAGCGCGGACCGAGAATGACCCTCGAGGACCTCGAGGCGGGGCATGAGCCGAGCAGCGCTTCAAGCAGGCGCGGAGGCAGCTTGCCTACTGGGAGTACCTTCTGCATTTCGGGAGTATAGTGCAGGCCCGAGATGCAGGTACAGCGCGCCTTGCCAAGCGCGGACGTTGCGGCGTAAGCTCGATTTCGTTCGTGCTGCTACCCGTCTCAAAGACTTCTCCAGCAGATTCGATGGGCAAAATACTTGGAGTTATCCCGGCGCACCTTGAATCCATGCGGCTCGCTCGCAAGCTGCTGCTGCCGATCTGCGGACATCCCATGCTCCTCTGGGTCTACCGGCGCGCGCGCGCGGCCGGCTGCCTCGATCAACTGCTCGTGGCCACGGATTCGGAGGAGATTCTCAACTTTTGCGTCACTGACAACATTCCGGCGGTGATGACTTCAGCAGAGCATCGCTCGGGATCGGACCGCATTTTCGAGGTGCTCGAACGAGGGCTGATGTCCGGTAATGCCGAGGATATCTACGTCAACATTCAGGGTGACGAGCCGATGATAACCCGTGAGCATATTGAGTTGCTGGTGCGCCCTTTCCTCTCGCCCACGACCGGCCCTGAGACGCAGGTTTCCACGCTGAAGGTGGCCATGAGCTACGAAGACGCCCAGGACCCCAACAACGTCAAGGTGGCGACGGATCGGATGGGCCGCGCCCTGTATTTCTCGCGCGCCGTGATCCCTTATCAGCGCGAGCCGTCAGGCCACGCGCACTACTTCAAGCACCTGGGCCTTTACGCCTATAGGGCGGGCGCTCTCAGGAAGTTTCACACCCTCGAACCCTCCACCCTGGAACTGAGCGAAAGGCTTGAGCAGCTACGGTTCCTCGAACACGGCGTGGATATTACCGTGATGGAGACCAACCGGGACACAATTGGCGTTGACACCGAAGACGACTTGCGGAAGGTGGAGCAGTATTTTCGACAAGCAGGTATAAGCTTGCCGGAAGAGTGACTCACGAACCAGCGACACGCCGCGGGTGCGGGACGAACCGATATAACCGGGTCTGCTACTTTTCACCCACGATATAACTGCACCCCTGAGGGCCCGTCCTGGCCGAGTGGACCGTGCCGGCCGGAACATCGAACCTTTCTCCGGCCTTGTAGGTTCGCGTCCGCCCGTCGGAAGTGACGGTCATTTCGCCTTTCAGGATGATGTGGGTCGTAGTTCCGGGATGCGTGTGGTCCCGGTAATAGGCGCCAGGGGCGTCGGACCAGGCGAAAGTGCGAGAGAACCCTTCTTCACGCAGGGTTTCCTGCGAAGCACGTGCGTCCATGAAACAGTCTCCCCCGAAGACGGCAGAAATGTGGCCTGCGCTTACTGCATCCGCTGTCTCGCAAGGCGCTCCCAATCGTGCAGAAAGATTTGCTGGTAGTACTCGGCCACCGTCGCACTTTCGACCAGCACCGAGGCATCGCGGTTGCTCAACACGCCTTCGGCTGACCAGTTCTGGCTACCCAGGACGACGATCTTTGAATCCACTACGAAGCCTTTATTGTGAACTCCATGTTGTATTCTGACCGCGCTCAGATCCACGCCCGCTGCTTGCAGACGTTCCAGCCAGCCCTGGCTCACCTGCGCCTCGCTCAGAATAATACGGACGTCCAGCCCCGCCTGGATCTTGGCCGTCACCGTCTCGAGCAGGGCGGTAAATTTGGCGTCTTCCTGCCTGGCGGAAGGATGAATGTACTGCAGCTGGATGTAGAGCGTGTTTTGCGCGGACTCGAGCAGGTTCAGCATGGCAGGCTGGTACACGCCAGGATCGGGCGTGAGCAGCGGCCTGATCGTGAGGCGCTCGCTCGCGACGCGGAGTGGACGGTGGAACTGGAACTGGCCGTGTGCCGCGGCCCGCAGGGTTTCGGGTACCGCCGCCTCCAGCTCCGCCTCCTGCTGGATGCCGCCGGCTTCTGTGTGGGCAACGTCGAAGTCATGCTGCAAGAATGCTTCAAGCTGTCGAGCCAAGCCAGAATCTTCGATAATCATGTGCCAGTCACGGTCGCTCTTGCGGGCGGTTGCCTGATCCGTCTCAGCAGGATGATTTATCGGGTCCATATCGGGCTGGTTGGAGTTGTTCCAGTTTCCGCTCGACAGCCACACGGCCCGGCTGTCACGCACGGCCACTTTGATGTGGTACGCCGAGGGGAAAATCCAGCGCCGAATGGCCTTGCGTGACTGCACGAGCGCCCACGCCGACCGGAACTCCCGGCCAAGTGCGTCACTCAACGCCGCCAGCGTTTGCGAGTCTGTCTGGTCTGCGGTTGGATTCCTGGCGGGATTATCGATTGTAATGTCGAATTTCCGCTTGTTCAGCAGAGCCTTTTCGATTTCTTCCAGAATATGTTTTGAAGTGAAGTCATACATGCCCACCGTCAGTGTGGATCGCGTGCCCGCGAGATATTCCCGAAGCACGGGCCAGCCGGCATCGGGACTGGCATGGCAAGTGATCGGGATGATCCCGGTTACAGGTCTCAGGGATACGCCTCTGGGTGGTGTGTAGGGAATCTGGGGCTTGGCAGCCGTCACTTGAACCCCGAGATCCGTCATCTCCGCCGCTCCGGCTCCTTCGGCCACAGGATCGACCTCGGGAAACGCTCCTCCGCGGAACTCCGCGCGTTGTTCGGCTAACTTGGAGAAGGCCGCGGGATTGCGGAAACGGAGTTCCTCGATGTTCGTTGCGGTCCGGACGTCCACCGGAATGCCGTCTATTTCGGCGGGCAGCGTCACGGGACCGGCGCCCTGGGAAACAATTACCACCGCTGCCGGCTCTTTTGTCGGCCAGCCGTTCCGTAGCTTGTACCCCGGGCGAATCGAGACCACACCGGGCTTTTTCAATTCACCTGCACGCGCTTCAATGACTGCCATCACATGCTTCAGTTGGTCCATGGGGGATCCCACAGTGCGAGAGACATACCCGCACTCTCCGCTATTCTGCTTCCGCGCAGCAATGGGTAACCACGACTTGAAGGGAGTCCATCAATTCACCGACATTATCGCATGTTGCGGGGGGTAGGGAAAAATACGTTCTCGCTGCAATACTTTTGACGGAGCCACGGGGCGTGCGTGCCTTTGCGACTCGGGCCCGGCGCGCGACGATGAGTTGAAGAGTGACATGGTGGGCCTCCATCTTTCCGGCAAGGGCCCGCTGTCTGTGCTACCGTTGCTGTCTGATTACGCCTGACGAGCCACAGACAACAAGCGTGTGTCAGGTTGGCTCAGCCATGGCCGAGCATGCCGCCAGTTCTGCGACCCCAAGGAGATCAAAGATGAGGCGCCGTGAATTCATTCCCGTCCTGGGTTTGGGCGGTTACGGCTGGCTGGCAAGCGCAACGACGCCAGACGCGCCCCAACAGGCCGGTACCGGAGCAGGACAGAAGCGACCCAGGATCAGTTCGGTAAGCTGGAACTTCCATCGTCTCGCTCAGGGCGCCGCGCCCGAGGAGGCCATCGACATCATTGGTGGCCTCGGTTTCGAGGGCGTTGAACTCATTGCGAATTCGCGCAAAGACCTTGTGGAATATTGGACGGACTCGACCATCAGCCGCGTCCGGAAACAGCTCGAGCGGAATCGGCTCCAGCTGGCCCAGTTTCCCCTGTTCCAACCCGTGGTGGAAGGGTTGACCAGCCGGAACTCCGACGAGCGCAAGAGAAACCTGGACTACTTCGAAGCAGGCTGCCGAATCGCGAAAAAACTCGGTGCGCCTATGGTGAATATGGTCGCTCCCTGGGCGCGCGAACTGAAGGCGTCAACCGAATATCTGCCCCGCTATTTCATGAATGATGCCAAGCCGGGCGACAAATTTCATATCGATATCGCTCCTGGCTTTGATTTCGGTGAACTCTGGCAACACTTCGTCGAGACCGTCAAAGCCTGCCTGGAGCGCGCCAAAGCGCAAGGCCTGACATTTTCCATTGAGAACCATACCCACACGATGATGCCCGTCACGGACAGCTTCCTGCGGCTCTGGGACGCAATTCGCGATCAGGCCCTTGGCTGCAATCTCGATTGTGGCTGGGCCATGAACCAGCGCGAGTATCCTCCTGTGGGAATCCATAAACTGAACACCCGTCTTATGAATCTTCATCTGCGCGATATCGACGCCCGCATGCGGGAATATGTGCCCATCGGCGACGGGGTGATGGATTTCAAAGCCATCGCGGACGCGGTGAAATCGATAGGTTTCGGAGGTTTTCTTTCTCTCGAGCAGGACTCCTTCTCCGGCGACATGAAGGCGACATGCCGGCGGTACATCAGCATCATGAAGGAATGTCTTTCCTGAGGCGGCTGGCCTGAAGCGGCGGCGGCGCAGGGGGACTCGCCTGGCACACACGGATCAGGCGGAGTCCTCCCGCCCCAGACTGATGGGCGCGAACCGATTTTAGCCAGATCACCTGCTTACCTGAGGCAAAGCGAGAAGCAGAGGGGGTTCGTTCGGGTTCGAATCCCCTTCAGAGCGAGCGCAGGAAGTTGAGCAGGTCCTGCTGGTCCTGGCCTCCCAGGTTGTTGAAGCGCTCGACCACCGTGTTGGCCTCCAAGCCTGAGCTTGAGTGAGCCTGGATGGCCTGCAGGAGATC
>Ga0066710_100004179_pt1 | contig 12665 bp, 12 predicted proteins | sample GraSoiAngelo_159_FD_79666 | JGI IMG/M metagenome (GOLD analysis project Ga0066710, IMG submission 79666) | Grasslands soil microbial communities from the Angelo Coastal Reserve, California, USA - 14_1009_16_40cm | ecosystem: Environmental > Terrestrial > Soil > Grasslands | place: USA...
ACCTGGAGACGGCTGGCCGTGTTGCTGGTCGCCCCATCCTTGGTCGCTGGAGCCTGTCTCTACTTCTTCTACTTCAAGTCCTATAACGAGCCCCATAGCAGCCTGAGCGCCTTCCGGCAAACCTTTCTGCCCATCATTCCCCCACCGCCGCCCATGCAGTATTCGCTTCAGTCCATCGACCATCTCCTCGACCTCGGCAACGTGATGCTCCTGGTGGGCGCGCCGGCCATCGTTTGTCTCCTCGGGCTGATCCTGATTCACCGCAGGCACATCGACTGGCAGCACCCCCGAGTCGTGTTTGCCACTCTGGCGTTCGCCTACCCGCTCCTCTTCTTCTTCGCGCTGAATCCCGCCCTCTCGATGCCTCGAGACTGGGACGTGTATTCCCTTCTCGGCGGCCCCTTGCTGCTGTTCCTCGCCACCGTCCTCGCCCATGGCGATGAGCGTGTCCCGAGCGCTCCGATCCATGGCACGGCTCTCGCCTTTGGCGTGTTCTCGGTGGGGTTCTTCGCCCTCAACACCTCCCCAACCCCGCTGTCGTTGCGCCTCGAGGACGTCGGCGAGCACGTGTTCAGGACCTATCACTCGAACTCCAGCTACATGATCGCTTCGGCTCAGGGCATGGAAGGAGATTCGACCCGGGTGCTGGCCCGCAGGATTGCCACGGTCGAGAGGCTCGCCCCGGCAGTCGTGGGAGAGGATGCAGAGTACGTGCATCTCCTCGTGATCATCGCCTCGACCTACCGGCAACTGGGAGATCGAACCCAGGCGGTCTCCTGGATGGAGCGCGCGGCGAGAACGGCTTCACACGACCCAAACCTGGCGCTATGGCTCTCGGATTACTATCTGTGGGCAGGGCAGGCCCAGGCGGCGCAGCATTGCATTGATATTCTCCTGAGCAGTTACCCGCGCAATCTGGATGCTTTGATACAGGGAGCTCTTGCGGCCTCGAAGCAGCGGGACTTCGACGGGGCGCTGGCCTACCTCGAGCGTGCGAGGGCTGTCGCTCCCCGGGATCGGGACGTCGCCGCCTGGATCGAGCAGGTCAAGAAGAGGCAGGCTCAGCGCAGGAGCGGGGCGTGAGGCGATCACCGCATGGACAGAGCAAGTCAGAACGAGACAAACTCCCGGAGTACTGACGGGGGCAGGCGCCAAGGGGACGACCACGCCGGGCTGGGAGTGAACGGAGGGTCACGGGTTGCTCGTGCTGGTCACCGGCGGAACGGGTTACGTCGGCTCTCACTCGGTCGCGGCGCTGGCGAGGTCCGGGCATCGGATCCGGGTGCTTGCGAGATCTCCCGACCGGGTCTCCTCCGCGCTCGAGCCGCTCGGCGTCGGGGGAGTCGAGACGGCGGTGGGCGACGTGACCGATCCCGCCGCGGTCGAGCGCGCGCTCGAGGGCTGTGAGGCGGTCCTGCACGCGGCCTCGGTCTTTTCCATGGACCCTCGCAGGGCCGCCGAGATGCGCTCGGTGAACGTTCGGGGCACCGACGTCGTGCTCGGCGCGGCCCACCGGCTCGGGCTCGACCCGATCGCGCACGTGTCGAGCGAACTCGCGCTCCTGCCGCCGGCCGCGGGAGAGATCCTCACTCCCGACTCCGCGGTGAAGCGGCCCCCCTGGGCCTACAGCCGGTCCAAGGCGGATTCGGAGCGAGTGGCCCGGAAGTACCAGGCGCTCGGCGCCCCCGTGGTGAGCGTCATGCCGGCGGGCCTGTGGGGCCCGCAGGATCCGCACTTCGGCGAAGGCGTGGCTCTCGCGACCAACGTGCTGAAGAGGCGGTTTCCCATCGTCCCGCCGGGTGGCATGCACATTGCCGATGTCCGGGACCTCGCGGCGGTGCACGCCGCCGTGATGGAGCCGGGCCGGGGACCGCGGAGCTACCTGGTCGCCGGACACTACGTCTCGATGCCCGAGATCATCCGCGCGCTGGCCGATCTCAGTGGGCGCCGGATCCCCTTCATGACCTTCCCGAAGTGGTTCCTGGCCGCGTTCGGTCGGGTGGCGGACGGCGTGCAACGCCGGCTGAAAACACGGCTGCCCTGGAGTGCCGAGGGGATCTGGGTGCTCAACTGCAACGCCCGCTGCGACGACTCGAAGACGCGGAGGGATCTCGGGCTCGAGCCCCGGCCACTGCGAGAGACCTTCGCCGACACCGTGCGATGGCTGGTCGAGGTAGGGCGCCTCACCTCGCGCGAAGCGGGTCGCCTGGCGTGAAGACGTCGCGCCGTTGACCCGGCGGCAGGGCATCAGTCGTGCTGAACGGAACCGGCCGCGAGCCGGTCCGCCGCCGCCACGTAGAGATCGCCGCCGAAAGCGGAGGGCCGCCGGGCGGTGATGACCGGCGCCGAGAGCCCGGCGGAGGCAACCAACTCCGACACCCGCTCAGCCCAGATCGGATAGGGCACCCACGGATTCGCGCGGCGGCGGTCGTATTCGACCACCACCGCGCGACCGCCGGGGCGGAGCCATGCCGCGAGCCGCGCGAGCACAGGTGCCGGGTCGCGGACGAAATGAAGGGCGTTGGCGAAGAGCATCCCGTCCAGCCTGGCATCACCGAGGCCGGGCAGGTCGAAGGGCTTCGTGAAATCGGCTACCACCGGGATCACGGCGGGCGCCTCCCTCTTCGCCCAGCGCTCGAGGGCTGCGACCGCGCGGCGATCGCGATCGACGGCGTAGATGCTGCTGTCCGGCCCGAGAAGCTCGACCAGCGCCCGAGTGAACGTGCCGTTCCCCGCGCCGAGATCGGCCCATGTCCCTCGGCGCCGGGGGACCGCCGCGCCGACCAGCTCCACCGCGTCCGCCGTATTCACAAGTTCATTCTGACTCTTTGTGGGGGCAAGGGGTTCCGGATAGCCTCGACTTCATGGCCAAGGAAGAAGAGGGCGAGGTTCTCGCGATCGAAGGCCGCGAGGTCCGCATCACCCATCCGAGCAAGCCCTACTTCTCCCGAGAGGTGAAGCTCTCAAAGCTTGACCTCGTGCGCTACTACCTGTCGATCGCGCCGGGGGCGCTGGCCGGCATTTGCGATCGCCCGATCGTGCTCAAGCGCTTCGTCGACGGCGCCGAGGGTCAGCCCTTCTACCAGAAGCGGGCCCCCGAGCGCCGGCCGCCGTGGCTCAGGACGGTGTCCCTGTCCTTTCCGTCGGGCCGCACCGCGGAGGAGGTGGTCGTCGACGACGCGGCGGGACTGGCGTGGATCGTGAACCTGGGCTGCATCGAGCTGCACCCGCATCCGGTGCGGGCCGGCGATCTGAATCATCCCGACGAGCTGCGCATCGACGCCGATCCCATGCCGGGTGTCGCGTGGGCCGACGTGCGCCGCGTGGCGATGGAGGTCAAGGCTCTGCTCGAGGAGCTGGGGCTTCGTGGCTGGCCGAAGACCAGCGGCTCGCGCGGGCTGCACGTGAACGTGCGGATCCGGCCCGGCTGGACCTTCACCGAGGTGCGGCGGGCGGCGCTGGCGCTCTCGAGGGAGATCGAGCGGCGCGCGCCGGGGCTCGCGACCTCGAAGTGGTGGAAGGAGGAACGCCAGGGCGTTTTCCTCGACTACAACCAGAACGCGAAGGATCGGACGACCTGCTCGGCCTATTCGGTGCGACCGCTCCCCGACGCTCGGGTCTCGGCGCCGCTCTCCTGGGACGAAGTTCCCGAGTGCGATCCGACCGACTTCACCGTCATGACCATGCCGCAGCGATTCGCGACGGTCGGCGACCTGCACTCCGGCATCGACGGCGCGGCCGGCTCGCTCGATGGGCTCCTCGAGCTCGCGGCGAGGGACGAGGCGGCGGGCCTCGGCGACGCCCCCTGGCCGCCGCACTTCCGCAAGATGGAGGGCGAAGCCACGCGCGTCGCCCCGTCACGCGCCAGGGGCGCGGCCCGTAAGCCGAAGACACCGCGCGCCAAGATGCCGCTGATCGTGGTGGCGAACTCTCCCGACCGCGACCAGGCGCTCGCCGGGCTCGAGCGCTGGAAGGCGAGACATCCCGAGGCCGCGGAGCATCTCACGATCGAAGACGTGCTGGTCGACTCGATGCGAGGGAGGTCGTCCACCTGGACTTGGATTCGCGTGAACCTCCGCCACGTGCCCGAGGAGCTACGGCCTTCGCCGGAGGCTCCGGACCCTGACGACGATCCCACGCGCGAGTGGCGCGAGAAGTGGCGAGCGATGAAGGCGGCGCGGAAGCCTGCTTAGCCTGGCCCTATCGCATCACCAGAAGCTTTCGCGCCGGCGTCGCGGTCCGGGGCCCTCAGGCGCCTCGAAATATCGCCGCCAGCTCCTCGGGCGGGACCACCTCGAGCTGGGCGTAGGTGCAATCCCGCGGGTCCTTGTCGTCGCGCCAGCGACGGAACTGCGCGGTGTGCCGGAAGCGGCTTCCCTGCATGTGGTCGTAGGCGACCGTGACCACGAGCTCGGGGCGCAGCGGCTCCCACGAGAGGTCCTTGCCCTGGCTCCAGCGGCTCATGGCCCCTGGTCGCCGCTGCCCACCGGCTTCGCGCTCGAAGTCGGCCCAGCCCTTCCAGGGATGAGATTCGAGCGCACCCTCGCGATAGGGAGCCAGGAATCTCACCAGCTCTTGCCGCTTCACGTCGGTGAAGCTCGCGCACACGCCCACGTGCTGGAGGCTCCCGCTCTCGTCGTAGAGGCCGAGGAGCAGCGATCCCACGGCCGTGCCCTCGCCGTGCTTGTGCCAGCGAAAGCCCGCGACCACGCAGTCGCAGTCGCGCTCGTGCTTGACCTTGAGCATGACGCGCTTGTTGGGCTCGTAGATGCCGGAGGGCAGCTTGGCCATGACGCCGTCGAGGCCGGCGCCCTCGAAGCGCCGGAACCAGTCCCCTGCGATGGCCCGGTCGCGCGTGGCGGGGGTCACGTGGAGCGGAGGCCTCGCCTCGGCTAGCAAAGTCTCCAGAGCCGCGCGTCGCTCGCGAAACGGCGCGCGCATCAGATCGCGATCGCCCTCGCAGAGCAGGTCGAAGAAGACGACCGAGGCCGGGATCTGCTGGGCCAGGGTCTTCACCCGCGAGGCCGCCGGGTGGAGCCGGAGCTGCAGGGCCTCGAAATCGAGGACTCCCCGTCTCGCGATCACGATCTCGCTGTCCAGCACGCAGCGCCCGGGGAGCTGGGCCGCCAGCGGCTCGATCAGCTCGGGGTAGTAGCGGGCCAGGGGCTTCTCGTCGCGACTCTGGATAAAGATCTCGTCTCCGTCACGAAACACCAGCGCGCGAAACCCATCCCACTTGGGCTCGAAGATCCACTCGTCACCGGCGGGCAGCTCGCCGACCCGCTTGGCGAGCATCGGGAGCACCGGGGGATTGACGGGGAGGCGCACGCCCCAGGTTAGAACGGCCGGGGCGCTCGAGGAAGCGAGTGTCTCATCCCGGCGCCATGCGGGCCGCACCGGTCTCCGCGGGCGCACCGTTCCCGGCCGGCTCCGGCACGCGCTGGCGGCTGTACTGGAGCTCGTAGAGCCGCGCGTAGATTCCGCCTCGGCTCAGGAGCTCGGCATGGGTCCCCTGCTCGCGCAGCTCGCCCCGGTGCAGGACCACGATGCGGTCGGCGTCCAGGATGGTGCTCAGGCGGTGCGCGATCACGAGCGAGGTGCGCCCCTCCAGCAGGCGGTGGAGCGCCGCCTGGATCGCCCGCTCGGTCTCGACGTCCACGCTGGAGGTCGCCTCGTCCAGAATCAGGATGCTCGGGTCGTAGTGGAGAGCCCGGGCGAAGGCCAGGATCTGCCGCTCGCCCATCGACAGGAAGGCCCCGCGCTCGCCCACCTGCTCGTCGAGGCCGCTGGGCAGGCGCGCCGCGAGCCGCGAGCCCCCGACCTCGGCCAGTGCCCGGTCCACGGCATCTCCGCCGCGATCGCGATCTCCGAAGGCGACGTTCTCCCGCACGCTGCCCGAGAACAGGAACACGTCCTGCAGCACCAGGCCGACCTGCCGCCGCAGCGCCTTCCCCTCGATCTCCCGGAGGTCGATGCCGTCCGCCCGGATCGAGCCCCGCTGGAACTCGTAGAACCGGCACAGCAGGTTCGCGATCGTGGTCTTCCCCGCCCCGGTGGCGCCCACGATCGCCACCTTCTCGCCCGGCGCCACGCGGAAGGAGACGTCGCGGAGCACCCACTCGCCCTCGTTGTAGGCGAACCAGACGCGATCGAACTCCACCTCGCCGCGCAGCCGGCCGATGGTCCGGGGAGCCTCGGGCTCGGGAAACGCGGGCCGCGTGTCGAGCAGCTCGAAGATCCGCTCCGAGGCCACCATGGCGGACATGATCATGTTGTACTTCTCACTCAGGTCGCGCACCGGCTGATAGAACCGCTCAGCGTACTGGATGAACGCCACGAGCACGCCGAACGTGACGGCGCCGGCCAGGATCCCGCCGCCGCCGTACCAGAGGATCAGCGCGATCGCCAGGGCCCCGATCACCTCGACCGCCGGGAAGAACACCGCGTAGTAGAAGATGTTCTGGATGTGGGCGTCGTACTGATCCTTGTTCGCCTTGTCGAACTTCCCGGTCTCCCTCTCCTCGGCGTTGAAGAACTTGAGGATGTCGAGTCCCTGGAGGTGCTCCTGGAGGAACGCGTTGATGCGGGCCAGCCGCGTGCGCACGAGCCGGTACGACACCCTGACCTTGGCGCGGAAGATCGCGGTCGCGATCGCCAGCAGCGGCACGGTGGTCAGAGTGACGAGCGCGAGCCGCCAGTCGAGCCAGAGCATGGCGCCGACGATGCCGAACAGTGTGAAGAGATCGCCAAGCACCGCCACCACGCCCTGCGCGAACAGCTCGTTGAGGACCGAGACGTCCTGCGTCACGCGGGTCAGGATCCGCCCCACGGGCCGGGTGTCGTAGTAGGACGGAGTGAGCGTGCAGAGGTGGCGAAAGATCGCGAGGCGCAAGTCGCGCATCGCCCGCTGGCCCACCATGGACATCATGTAGCTCTGCACGTAGCGGAGCGCGAACGCCGCGGCCAGGACGCCCACGTAGGCCGCGGCGATCGCGAGGAGCCCTCGCGACGCCGCCGCGGGAAGCGCCCCGTGCCCCGAGGCCGGCCTGACGTAGGTGTCGATCGCCACCTTGGTCAGGTAGGGGCCGGCTACCTCGAGAAGGGAGATCGCCGCGAGCAGGATGATCGACAGCACGACTTCCTTCTTGTACGGAGCCAGGAAGCGCAGCAGCCGCCCGGCCAGGCGACGGTCGTAGATGGCGCCCCGGGCGTCGACCTCGTCGGCCGCGGAATCGAAGGGTCCGGCCATCAGAGCGAGCCCTCTCGCAGGGGGTCTCGGGCGATCACAGCGCCTCCAGCTCTTCCACCATCTCCTCACGGCGATAGAGGTCGGCGTAGAGCCCGCCCTTCGCGATCAGCTCCGGGTGGGTTCCCGAGGCGACGATTCGTCCCTCGTCGAGCACGATGATGCGGTCGACGCGGAGGAGCGCGGAGCGCCGGTGGGTCGCGAGCAGGATCGCGGGCCGCCGCTCCAGGGAGAAGAGCGTCTCGAGGATCCGCTCCTCGGTGCCGGGGTCGACGTTGGCGAAGCAGTCGTCGAGGAGCAGCACGGGTCGCTCGAGCGCGAGGGCCCGCGCCAGCGCCACGCGTTGCTTCTGGCCTCCCGAGAGGGTGATCCCCCGCTCGCCGAGCATGGTGTCGAGGCCCTGGGGGAACTGGACCAGGTCGGGCCCCAGGCCGGCGCGGGTGGCGGCGCGCTCCGGGTCGGGCGCGGGCATATCGGCGCTCGCGCCGTCGCCGCTCGGCGCGCCGGAGGCCGAGGCGGCGTCGCTACCAGGCACGGGCCAGCCGTCGTCGAATCCGAAGGCGATGTTCTCCCGGATCGTCTGGGAGAAGAGGAAGCTTTCCTGGGGCACGATGCCGAAGCTGCGGCGAAACGCGGCTCGCGGCCAGCGCTCCGCGGGGACGCCCCCCAGCATCACCACGCCCTCGGTCGGCTCGTAGAGACGCGCCGCCAGGTTGAGGAGCGTCGTCTTTCCCGATCCCGTGCGCCCCACGATCGCGACCGATTCACCGGGCACGAGCGTGAGATCGACGTGGCGCAGCACCATGCGCTCGGTCCCGGGATAACGGAACCCCACGCCTCGCAGCTCCACCGTCACGCCCGCTGAGGGTGCCGCCCGGCGGTCGCGCCGCACGTCGTCCTCGGCCTGGATATCCATGATCTCGCGGATCCGCTCCATCGACGCCGCCCCGCGCTGGAACAGGTTCGTGACCCAGCCGAAGGCCACCATGGGCCAGAGGAGCATCCCGAGGTAGATCTGGAACGCCACCAGCCCTCCCAGCGTGATCTGCCCGCGCACCACCGCGCTCCCTCCCACCCACAGCACGATCGCGGTCGCGATCCCTCCCAGCAGCGAGAGCGAGGGCCACATCGAGGACATGATCCGGATCATGCGCCGGTTCTTCTCGGTGTAATCGTCGTGAAGGGCGCTGAACGCCTGGTACTCGCCCTCTTCCTCCACGTGAGCCTTCACCACCCGGATCCCCGCCAGGGTCTCCTGGGCCTTCGCGGTCAGCGCCGCCATGGACGCCTGGATCGCCTCGTAGTTCTGGAACAGCCGGGCACCCAGCCGCGCCATCACCACCGAAACGATGGGGAGCGGGATCAGCGACAGCAGCGTCAGCCGGAGGTCGATCCGGCCCATGAGGAATACCGACATCACGAACGTGATCGTGGTGTTCGCGAAGTACATGATGCCGGGGCCGAGGAAGTCGCGGACCGCGTCCAGGTCGTTGGTGGCCCGTGACATCAGGTCGCCCACCTTGCGGGTGCGGTAGACACTCGCCGGCAGCCGCGCCAGGTGATCGAAGAGATCGTTCCTGAGCTCGTACTCCACCCGCCGCGAGACGCGAATCAAGCTCATCCGCATGGTGTAGAGGAAGAGCCCCTGCAGAACCACCGCGAGCAGGATCAGCCCCACGTCCCGCGCCAGGGTCGCGCGGGTGACGCCCGCCTGCACGTGGTCGACCGCCTGGCGCACGAGCCAGGGCGACCAGACCTGGAACAGGTTCGTGAGCAAGACCGAAACGCCGCCCAGGATCAGCGGAGTCCTGTAGCGGCGCAGGTATGGAATCAGGTGGCGGAGGGATCCGATGGTTTCTACCTCTGTCCCACCCCGGGTGAGGTCGCTTCGAAGCGGGTGATCGAGGCTAGATTAGCATGGGTGGCCCCGCCCTGATGACACGGGAGCGATAAGAACCCGGCCCTGGCTTGGCAGCCAGGGCGCGCTGCTGTGGCGGCGCGCGTCACGCGCCGGGTCAGCCGCCGACGGCGGGCGGCCGGCGGCAACGCCCCCGCATGCTCACGAGCAGGCAGCCGATCGCGAGCCCGTAGAGAAGCCCCGTCGCGCCGTCGGCGAGATCCGGCGTCACGCGCGGGCAGGCGGGAAGATAGCGAAGCGAGAGCGCGCCGGCGACCAGGAAGAACATGCCCGCGCGCATCATCATGGTGTGGTTGTGAACAACTTTGTGAAGACACATCGTGGTTCTCCCGGTGGTCTCAGTTGGTGAAGCGGTACCAGAGCATGAGTCCTTGCTTGACGACGGCCATGGTGAGCCCGACGGCAAACAGCTCCCAGTTCCAGACGTGATCAGCATAGTAGTGATAGAGGAACAGCCCCATGGCGACCCCCCCGCCGGCGATGCTGGCGATGCTCGTGGACCGGAGCCGATGCATGAGGAACCGTTCGTCGATCTGCTTGCCCAGGACATTCATCGTTTTCCATCCAGTTCGAAGATCGAGTCGGTGGAGCGCCCGAAGACCCGCGCGAAGAGCAGCGCCAGCTCCAGGCTGGGGACGTAACGACCGCACTCGATCGAGTTGATGCTCTGGCGCGAGACGCGCACCGCGTCCGCCAACTGCTGCTGCGTCCACCCCCGATCGAGGCGAAGTTCGCGGACCCGGTTGCGTACCTTTGTCATGGACAAGCTTACTTTACATGAGGCCCAAGCACGTGTCAAGCATGCTTGTCTTCAGGGCACCCGAGTGAGCGGCGGCCGGAGCTCCGGCCGCCGCTCGATCGGGTCGGAGGTTCAGGGAGTATCGATCGCGATCCGCCCGTTCGTCACCGTGACCTTGAGGTTCAGGCCGGCCTCACGGAGCTGCCGCTCGATCGCGGAGGCGAGCGCGGCGTCGCTCAGCGCCTCCGAGCTGGGGATGTCGACCGAGGCGGTCTTGCCGGCGTTCGTCACGCTGAGATGGAGGGTAACCCCGGAGGAGCTCTTCAGCTTCCGGACCTCCACCCTCACGCCCTCGCCGCCAAGCGGCCGGCCATCCTTCGTGAGCTCGACCTGAAGGTTGCCCGGCTCCGGCGCTTGACTTGAATTTCCATCATGATGGGCCTCGACCGTGACCTTGCGCTTGTGGTCGCCCAGGTCGGTCACCGAGACCGTGGCGTTGGTGATCCCGGCTTCGGTCAGGCGCCGCTTGATCTCGGACTCGATCTGGACAGCGGTCTTGCCGTCCACGCTCACGCGGATCACCCGGTCGACGGCATAGGCGTACACGGATCCCGAGACTCTCTCCCGGATCGGCGCCGCGATCGCGCTCGCGGCATAGCCACGCTCCACGAGCCCCTTCGCGAACGCCTGTGCCACGGCGGGAGCGTTTGTGTGGCTGGCTGCGGGAACCGAGGCTTCGAACGCGAGCCGGGTCACTCCGTCCTCCTGGGTGGCGCGCACCGCGACATGGTCGACGTGGAGCAGCGACTCGAGTTGTTCGGCGATCCCATGGATCTGCCCCGCCTCGCGCGCACCTTCCACCGTGAGCGTGACCCGATGCCCGGTGACGCGATCGTAGGAGACCGGGATGACGAGCGCCGCCACCACCAGCGCCGCGCCCACGAGACCGCTCGCGAGCCACGGTCGTGCTTTTGTGCTTGATGGTGGGCTCTTCCGTGTGGTTTGAAGGGAGTGTCGAAGCTCCTTTTGGACCACGCCAGGAGGGCACCACCAGTGCGACGAAGAAAAGCCGACTTGCACGCTCGTGTCAACGGCGATCTGACCCTGCGATTCACCGGCCGTGGCCTCACCTCGTTCGGCGGACTCGAGCTGTTCCGTCGGTTCCTTCACGGTCTGAAGTTCTCGGCACGGCTGCGCCATCACCTGAGACGGTGTGATCCGAGCGGGGACTTCTCGTCGGTGACACGGATCCGGTTGCTGTTGGCGATGATGGTCGTGGGGGCACGCCGGCTGGGACACGTGCGCCACTTGATCGGCGATCCGGTGATCCAGCGCTTCTGTGGTCTGGCGGCGTGGCCCAGCGATCGCACGGTAAGCCGCTGGTTGAGTCGCGGCACCGCTCCGGTGCGCGCGGCACTGCAGGCGCTCAATGCGGAACTGGTCGCGCTCGCGGTGCGGCCGCTTCAACTCGGCCGACTGACGATCGACGTCGACGGCACGGTGGTCCGCACGGGGCTTCAGGTCGAGCGGTTATAACCCGCATCACCGGAAGGACAAGAGCTACTACCCGATCACCGCGCATCTGGCGCAGACCGGTCACTTGCTGCGGGTGCAGAACCGGTCCGGCAACGTCCACGACGGCAAGGCCGGCCTGCCGTTCCTGCGCGATCTGCGGGCGCAGACCGGCCATCAGTTCGAACGCGTGATGACCGAGATGCGGCTCGACGGCGCGTTTTTCCGGGCCGAAATCCTCGCCTGGCTCGAGCGCCGGACCCGCTACGCGATCAAGGTGCCGTTCTACCAGTGGATCGGGCTCAAGTCGCTGATCCACGAGCGCCGTCGCTGGAAGCACGTCGCCTCCGAGGTCGAAGGCTTCGACACCACGCTGTGGCTGGAACCCTGGAAGCGCTTCGTGCGCGTCGCCATCTACCGCAAGCGGGTTCGCCATGAAAGTCCCAAGAACTACCAGCTCGACCTGTTCGATCCCGACGACGGCCACTGGGAGTACTCCGCCATCGCCACCCACCACACCCTCGGCCTCAAGGCGCTGTGGCACTTCATGGGCGGACGCGGCGCTCACGAGAAGGTGCTGGCCGAGCTCAAGCACGGCGATGCCTTCGATACCGTTCCGAGTCGGAGCTTCGCCGCCAACAGCACCTGGCAGATCCTCTCCACCCTCGCGCACAACCTGATGGTCAGCTTCCACCTCGCGGTGGGGGCGCCGCGCCGCCGTCGCAGCCTCAAGCGCACGGCGCTCTACGTCCTCAAAGCATCCACACCTTGCGTTACGAAGTCCTCGGCCGCGCCGGCATCGTCCAGTATCCTCAGGGGCGCGCGACGTTGACGCTCTCCGACAACCTGCCCACGCGCGGCCTGTTCCAGCGCATGGTCGCCAGGCTCGTCTGAGCCGCCGGTTATTGTCGCGTTGAGGCTAGTCCGGGGAAGTTACGGAGGCGGCATCCGGCAGGCTACGGAGAGCGCCGCGTCCTGTTGAGCCGGGGGCGAGCTTCTCGCGAGCATGCGGGTCATGGGCGGGTCAAGACTGGCGTCCCGTGCTTGTATACTCGCTCGTGCGGGAGGAATCTTGGAACACGCTCCCATCCTCGGAGGATTCGATGAAGATCACGCGCTCGATCGTCCTCACGGGCCTCGCCGCCCTCCTCGTCACCGGCTCGCTCCTCTTCGGCTGTTCGAAGAAGAGCTCGAACCCCACTAGCCCGGGAGACGGAGGTGGGGGCGACACCTTCAACACCGGGGTCATA
>Ga0066710_100004180_pt1 | contig 12665 bp, 9 predicted proteins | sample GraSoiAngelo_159_FD_79666 | JGI IMG/M metagenome (GOLD analysis project Ga0066710, IMG submission 79666) | Grasslands soil microbial communities from the Angelo Coastal Reserve, California, USA - 14_1009_16_40cm | ecosystem: Environmental > Terrestrial > Soil > Grasslands | place: USA...
ATTGTGCTTCTGCAACACCTTGGTGATGGCCGCCGTCAACGTGGTCTTGCCATGGTCAATGTGACCAATTGTCCCCACGTTGCAGTGCGGCTTGGTGCGGTCAAATTTCTCTTTCGCCATAAATCAGCTCTTAGCTCCTAGCTCTTAAGCTTCTAGCTCAAACCTTGTACGCAACTTCCCCGCAGCTCACCGCCACGTTTAGTAATACTGATACAATTTCTTAAACTTATGCCGGAGCGCGATGTCGACGCCTTCCAGCTTCGACAGGTAGAACTCGCGCATCTGGGCCTGATCCGAAAGCGTGAGCGACTGATACAACTCTTGCGCCCTCACAGCTAACTGGCCTGCCGCCTCTTCCAGAACCTTCACCGCCAGCACCGCGTCAAAGTCGCGAACGCGAATTCCCTTGCGCGAAAGCTGCTTTAGGAACCGCTCGGCTTTCTCAGGCAAGAACGCCTGCTGCACGACGGCTTGCAGTTGGGCAAATTCTTGCGCCTTCTCAATCTTGATGGCAGCTTGTTCGAAAGTCACTGTCATCGCACCTTTGCATCTATGGAGCGGGAGACGGGAATCGAACCCGCGACCAACAGCTTGGAAGGCTGTGACTCTACCACTGAGTTACTCCCGCCCTAACCAGCGATCGGCTCTCAGCCGTCAGCTCTCAGCCAAACCTCAGCGGCTAAAGCCGCTTGCCTTGCGACTCTAAACAGCACGGGCTTGAAGCCGTGCCCTTTCAAACCTTGCAACAATCCCAACCAAACTTCCTTGCTAACTTCGAACTCATGGAGCCGATGACCAGGATTGAACTGGTGACCTCTCCCTTACCAAGGGAGTGCTCTACCAACTGAGCTACATCGGCTCGAAACCAGCCGTCAGCTATCAGCCTTCAGCTCTCAGCCAAACCGCGCTCACTCTGCGTCGCTTTCCTTGCCCGGATGCATCACGTCTTTGCGGCGCACCCAGCTTTTCACTGCGAACATGGCCAGGATCGCCAGTGTGATGCCTCGAACCCGGTGATCGCTGATCGTGGTCCAGGTCAAAACTCCCAAGACTACATATGCGATCAAGGCTGCCGTTAAGCGATTCACATCAAACCATGGTGCACAGGGAAGGATTCGAACCTTCGTACCTCGCTAGGAGGGACAGATTTACAGTCTGTTGGCTTTAACCACTCACCCACCTGTGCGAAAACTATCGGGCGATGCAGCCGTTCGACTTCGTCCGGCAGAGCATCCGAATGCAGGACCGCGGAACCCACAGATCCCAGCATCAAGCACTACAACCTGTCGCAAGCGATTCCCGCAAATCAGCTTTCGCAAAGAAACAGGGAAACCAAGAATCGCGCGCGCAGACTGCGCGAAGATCACTACACGCCGGAAAACTTCCGAATGGAGTGCGTTGGAAAAACCTGTTGCGCCGCTAACTGAGTCCGCCGCCTGCCGGAGAATTCGTCTCTTCGTTCTCTGGAGCTGGCGAAGGGATTTGAACCCCTGACCCTCTGATTACAAATCAGATGCTCTACCAACTGAGCTACGCCAGCGAACCTGTGGACCGTCCGCGCTGTCGCGCAAACTAATCCCTCTGATCCCTTCCACATGTCCGGGACAATTAGTTAAGTTATCACATGGGAGTTTAGGGGTGCAACTGCCGGATATTGATAGGTTTGGGAGATAGAAAACAGGGCGGATCCGCGGGTCGAATCCAACTCCAGCCCGCTGGGGTGCTATCATTTCACCCCTAGCCGCACTTCATGCGAATCAGGCGCACTCTCCCACTGGCGTTGGCGGTCGTCATCGTTGCCGCGGCGGTGATCCTCGCGGTTCAATTGCGCAAACATGCTCCCCCCGAAGCGGCGCGGCTGCTGCCCGGGGCGGATGCCTTCTTTTACGTGAATCTGAGCTGGGCCCGGAAGGTGAGTGCGGGGAACTCCCTGCCTGCGGTTTCCCATGATCCTGTGTACGAGCGCTTTATTAGGGAGACCGGCATCGAGTTCGAGCGCGATCTGGAGGCGGCGGCGTTCTCGGTTCATTACCCAGCCCGTTGGCCGGGCGGCGGAACTGGAGGGTCAGCGCTGGAACCTCGGTTCTCTGAAGTCTTCATGGGAAAGTTTCACGGCGAGAAGCTGACCAGCTATCTGCGGCAAATCGCCAAATCGGTGGAGGACTACAACTCAGTCGAGATCTTCACCATCCCGCTGGACAATCGGACGTTCCGCGTGGCCGTGCTAAGTGTCGATTCCGTGGCTGCGTCGAATCATGACGACGCAGGAGTGATTCGCGGCATTGTGGACCGATCGCGACGGCTGGCGTCGCCCTTCGGAGGTCCGGCTCTGCTTCGGCGCTATTACAAGCGCGTGCAGTTCGCCAGCCCGGTGTGGATCGTGGCGCACATTCAACCGTCAGCACCGGAGTTCGGCGGGTGGGGCAACGTATTTCCCAAACCGGCGGATGTCGTTATCTCGGCGAGTTACAACCCGCTGCATCTGCCGCTGCGGCCAGGGTCGCTGCATCTTCGCGCCGAGGCGCTGACTGACGATGCGAATGATGCTCATACCATCGCGGAGAAGCTTGGCGTCTTTCTCACCATGTTTCATGCGGCGGAGGCCGGCAGCCAGGGGAATGATCCGGACGTGAAGGCCGCATTCGACAGTTTGCAGGTGCACCAGGACGGAGAGCGTGCCATTTTGAGTGCGACGATTCCGCCGGGATTTCTGCGTAAGATTTTTTCTGAATCTCCGGCTGAAATGTCCCTGCCAGGTAGAGACGTGCCTTCCCCGCCTGCTCCAAGGACGCGGTAAGTTGCCTCGCATATCGGGTTTGCTTGAAACTAAACTAGCCCGGCAGCGTCTTATCCTTAAGCACTCCTAGTCCCTGCAGGTACAATAAAGCTGATGTCGAGTCTGCCACTGCCAATTGCCGCGTTCGTTGCCGGTCTGATTTCATTTCTCTCACCGTGCGTGCTGCCGTTGGTTCCGGGATATCTTTCTCTTATCTCAGGGGCGGGCGTCGAGGAACTGAAGTCGCCGCAGGCTCAACTTATGCGCCGCGTGATGGTAAATTCCATCGCGTTTATTTTGGGATTTACCGTCGTTTTTGTAGCTCTTGGGGCTGCCGCGACTGAAATCGGCCAACTGCTAGGGATTTACAAGCACAGACTGGCCAGGGTCGCGGGAGTTGTTATCATTTTGTTTGGATTGCACCTGATCGGTATTTTCAAGATCAAAGCGCTCTACACCGACGCCCGCTTGCATAGCCTGAAGGGTAGCAGTACCCCGCTGGGTGCGTTCGTGATCGGCTTCGCATTTGCCTTCGGGTGGACCCCGTGTCTGGGTCCTATTCTATCGGCCGTACTCACCATCGCCGGGCAGCTGGACACCATGATGAAGGGGATCATTCTGCTGACGGTGTATTCGCTCGGGCTCGCGGTGCCGTTCCTGCTGACGTCGCTGTTGATGGAGCGCTTTCTCAAGTTCTACAGCCGCTTCCGTTCGCACATGCATGCCCTCGAAGTGGCCAGCGGCGGGTTGCTGATCGCGTTGGGAATTCTGCTGGTGATCGGCCGCTTTACTCTGATATCAAATTGGCTCTCGTTCTTGAACCGGTTTGCTTTGTGATTTTGCATTGACGATGGAGTGATGATTCATGAAACGTAATCCACTCGCACTAGTCGTAGTCGCGGTCGTAGTGGCGGGAATGTTGTTTGTGGGCTTCCGGATGGCCCGGCGATCCGGCGTGAGCGCAGCACCCCGCATCACGCAGGCGACGGTGGCTCCTGACTTCTCCCTGGAGTCGCTGGATGGGAAGAACATGCGCCTGTCGGATTTGCGGGGGAAGGCGGTGCTGCTGAATTTCTGGGCGACGTGGTGTGGCCCTTGCAAGATTGAAATGCCCTGGTTCGTTGAACTGCAGAATCAGTATGGTTCCCAGGGCTTGCAGATTATTGGTGTGGCCATGGACGATGCCAGCAAGGAAGACATCGCCAAGTTCGCTAAGGATATGGGCGTCAACTATCCCATCCTGATCGGGAAGGAAGCTGTGGGCGACGCCTACGGGGGCGTCTCCTTCATGCCGCAGACCTTTTTCATAGGCCGCGATGGCAAGGTTGTGGACAAGATCCTGGGACTCAAGGGCAAGGGCGAGATTGAAGACGCCATCAAGAAGGCGCTGAACACGCAGCCTGCCGCCAGCCAGGCATCGGCGCCAGGAAGTGGGGAATCCGTCCCTGCTCCGAAGTAACGTGGCAGAGAAAGTTTGGGCGTTCTACCATTCCAGTTGGTCGTGAACACATGAGACGCTGGACAATCTGGGCAAGAACTCGTCGGCTTCAGCCGCTCCGGATGTGGCCGTTCGCCATGGTCATCACCGCGGCAGCAGTAGCCCAAACCGGTAAGGCGCCTTCGGTCGTGATGGCGCCGGTATCCCCGGTGGCAGCTCCGCGGACGGCGCAAACCGTGGTGAACCTCAATTTCCGCGTTCCCCACGGGTATCACATCAACTCCAACACGCCCAAGTCGGAGTTCCTGATTCCGACTGCTCTGAAGATGACCGTGCCTACCGATATCGTGCTGGGAAAGATTGATTATCCTGACGGACAGGATTTGAGTTTTCCTTTCTCTCCGGACGAGAAGCTGAACGTCTACACGGGTGACTTCACCATCGCAGTTACGGTGCATCCGCTGCGCTCGGTCGTGCCAGGAAAGTACGTCATGCATGGCGTACTGCGCTATCAGGCCTGCGACAATGCGGCCTGCTATCCGCCAAAGACTTTGCCAGTGAATCTTGAGGTGAAGGTCGTGAAGGAAAAGGCGGCCCCACGGCGCAATCCCGCGCAAAGCCCGCACGTGCACAGATAGCGCCGCACTCCGTCTCAGCAATATCCTTCGACACCCTTCCGCTTCGCTTGCCGGTCCTTCCTGCCAGGCGTCGCGGTTTCTGGTAGATTGAGCGCGTTTGTTCCTGCGACGAGGTGATTCATGGCATGCCGTCCCGACGTACTGAAGCGTGTTCCCCTTTTTGCCCTTCTCGACGACGATGAGACTGCAGTCCTGGCCGGACAAGTCGAAGTCAAAACATTCTCCCCCCGGCAGCGCATCTGGAAAATCGGCGATGCCGGCGGCCGCGCTTACGTGCTCGTAAGTGGCAGGGTTCGCGTGGCCACGGTGGATGAGGATCATCAGGAAGTCGTGGTTGACGAGCCCGGTCCCGGCGAATTTTTCGGCTTTGCCTCCATGCTCGAGCAAACCCCCCACCAGACCAGCGCTACTGCGCTCGATGAGAGCGAGTGCATCGAAGTCGACCGGGAGGATATTACCGTGCTATTGCAGCGCAAGCCGCACGCAGGCATGGACATGCTGGCCGTGCTGGGGCGGCAGTTTCACGGCGCTCAACAGCTGGTGCGCCTTCGCGCCAACCGAAACGCAAACGAGATGATCGAAGAGGAAGCGACACTCGGAGAGCGCATCGCGGACTCCGTCGCCCGCTTCGGCGGATCCTGGACTTTCATTATCACGTTTGGTTTGGTCCTTAGCGTCTATGTGACCGTCAATAGAATGTTGCATGGCTTAGCCTGGGACCCTTACCCGTTCATCCTGCTAAACCTGTTTCTTTCGATGCTGGCAGCCATTCAGGCGCCGGTGATCATGATGAGCCAGAACCGGCAAGATACACGCGACCGCCTGCGCAGCGAACTGGACTACGACGTCAACCGCCGTGCCGCCTCCGACATTCAGGGTCTGGCGCGTAAGCTGAATCTGCTGGGCGAGCAGATTGGAGACGTAGAAGACTTGCTTAGGAAGAAACTTACAGATTCGGCACGTAATATTCGGAGTGAAAGTTGACGATCCCGTTGTGCGCTCCTACCATAGCGGCGAAATGAAGGGACTCTTCTTTTCGATAGTCGTGGGGATGAGATTGTGCGCAATCGCATGGGCACAGTCGCCACCGGTTCCTGTCGTTATCATTCATGATGTGACCGTGATCGATGCGACCGGCGCGCCAGGGCAGCCGCACCGCACTGTGATTGTCCGCGAGGGAAAAATCGAAGAGCTCGGCAGTTCCGCCCTGGGCATGGGAGGGAAATCGCCCGGCATCCATGTCGATGGCAGCGGAAAATTTCTGATCCCAGGGCTGTGGGACATGCACGTCCACATGGTCTTCGGGAACTGGTTTCCGCGCGGGAAAGAAATCACGCTGCCGCTCTTCATTGCCAACGGCGTGACCGGCGTCCGCGACATGGGCGGAGAACTGGAAGTCCTGCAGCAATGGCGCAAGGAAATTGCTGCGGGAACCCTGGTCGGCCCGCGCATGGTGATTTCCGGGCCAATGCTCGACGGGCCGCAGCCGCGATTTCCCAGCTCGATCGCGATCGCAACCCCCGAAGACGGTCGCCGCGGAGTGGACGACCTGAAGCGGCGTGGAGCTGACTTCATCAAACTGCAATCGCTGATTCCGCGCGAGGCGGTTTTCGCCATCGCCGATGAAGCGCGCAAGCAGGGCATTCCGTTCGTTGGGCATGTGCCGGATGCGGTGCGCGCGTCGGAGGCCTCGAACGCCGGGCAGAAGAGTCTTGAGCATCTCATCGGAATTTTCGAAGGCAGCTCACCGCTGGAGGACCAGTTCCTGAAAGGCCCGAAGGGACCGGAAGAGTTTCTTGCCAGTTATGATCCGGCGCGGGCGGCCACACTGTTTGCACTTCTGGCGAAGAACCATACGTGGCAGTGTCCCACTCTGGTCTGGGAACGTGGCGGCAATCTGATTGACGAGACGGACTTCGCACACGATGCCCGCGCCAAGTATGTGCCAGCGTACTGGAAGGACGTGACCTGGAAGGGATTCACCGAACAGATTCTTCATGAATTCAATACTGACAATCTCGTGAGCCGGAAACGTTTTGTGGAAAAGGAACTGGAAGTGGTGAACGCGATGCGCCGCGCAGGAATCCCATTTCTGGCTGGAACAGATACGCCCCCCGGAGTCTACATTTTCCCCGGCTTCAGCTTGCACGAAGAGTTGCAGAGATTCGTGGCCGCAGGCTTCACGCCGATGGAGGCGCTACAGACTGCCACACTCAACCCGGCCAAGTTTCTGGGCATGGAGGACCGGCTGGGAACCATCGAGAAGGGCAAGCTGGCGGACCTGGTTCTGCTCGATGCGAATCCGCTGGAAGACATCCGCAACACGCAGAAGATTGCAGCGGTCATCGTCAATGGACGCTATCTGTCGCGCGCGGATCTGGACAAGATGCTGGCGGGAGTGGAGGCAGCGGCGAGAACGAAGTGAGGCTGCGTGTCTTTTGCGGTCAGTTCAGCGTCCAGGTCAGTGGAAGTTTTCCAGCAGCATGACGTGGCTGTTTTGCTGGTCGAGATGTTCATACAGGACTGATTTACCGTCGGGGCTGGCGCTCAGCCAGAAGGGCAGCTTGTCGAAAGTGGCGAATCGCTTCACCTGTCCGCTGGCGAAATCGAAGAACATCAACATGGGATCACGGGTTGTGTCCGACTGTACAAAGAAGATTCCGCGGTCTACGAGGGTCCAATTGGCCCAATCGTCGGGGCGCACCAGAGAAGAGACCCGAGTTTCCGCGCCGCCTTCGACCGGCATCTTCCAGATCTCCGGATTTGGCAAGTTGGAATTGGAGTAGTAAAGAACCTTTCCATTACGCGATTCGTAAGCGGCGAATCCTCCGTGAGCAGTGACTTGTATCGGAGAGCCTCCCTCAGGAGGAATCTTCCATACTTGCCAGTCGCCCGAGCGGTCCGAAGCGAAGTAAACCCACCTCCCGTCCTGCGACCAGCTCGGTACAAGACTCGACGAATCTCCTTGCACTAGCGGGCGCGGAGGGCCTCCATCGACATTCACAACAAAAATCGCGCCTTCCCGCTGATAGTCGGCGTCGAAGGCAATGTGCCGACTATCGGGAGACCAACGCGGTGTGCCCGTGCGCCCCATCGCGGTTAGTTGGATCGCGTTCGAACCGTTGCGGTCGCTGACCCATATTTCCATGCTTCCGGAGCGGTTGGACATGAAGACTAATTTCTTGCCATCGGGAGAAGCCTGTGGGCCTTCGTTTCTGCCGTTGTCGGTGACGACGACGCCTCGAGCATGGGGACCGGGCGACCGGCTCAAATCCATTTGCCATACGCTCATGGCAGCCGAAATCTTCTGATAAGCCAGACGGTATCCCCGGCGAGATGCTGCCGGATGCCATGCGGGGGCAACCGCTGCCGTTACTTCGGACATCTCCCCGCCGGCGACAGGGACGCGAAACAAGGCCGGTGGGCCCGCCGAGAACAGGATTCCTTGACTGTCAGCGGTCCACGCCGGTGGACCAACAATGCCGTTGAAATGCTCGTGAACTACTCTAGGTTCGCCGCCTCCGGCGGGCATCACCTCGATCATTTCCGGCAAGCCCGTTTCACGAGTTCGAATAAAGGCCAAGCTTTGCCCATCCGGAGAAAAGGTGGGTCCCCAATCTTTGTTGAGAAGGGGAGGTTGTGTAATTTGCCGGAAACCCAAACCCCTCGGCGAAAGCAAGAAAATGCTTGAAGTGCCTCCCTGTGTTTCGCCCACAAACGCGATGGAGTTTCCGTCCGGCGACCAGTCCAAGTCGCCGCGTTTCGAGCCGCCTCCGGACAGAAGCTTGCGCAAGGCACCCCCCGCCGCCGGGACCTCGTAGATCGCCCGCTCCTTGCCTGAGAACCGTGTGAACGCTATGGACCGGCCATTGGGAGACCACGCCGGACAACAGTCCGCGGGATCGTTGGTGAGTTGGAGCAAGTCGCTGCTGCCGATCGCTTTCACGAAGATTCCGGAGGTTTGGGCAGAGGGCCCGTGTCTGCGAAAGGCAATCCGCGTTCCATCGGGCGAAAATGCGGGATCGCTGGTCGGATCAGGCAGTTCGGTCAGCGGATTCATCGTCATGGACCGGGCGCGTTCGGCTCGTAATGCTCCCTCGCGTTGCTCAGGGGAGGAGGTAAGCCAGGTCAACAGCCCGAACACAACTACCATCGTGGACCCGGCGACCAGTACCACTCTGAGCCAAGACTTGCGCGGGCGGGATTCTTGCTCTCGCCTCCAGAGGACCGGGAGTTCGGCGGCGAAGGCCGGTTCGGTTGAAGCGACAGGACGCTCGCTCGAGCTTAGCTCCGGGATTGCTGTCGGCTGTGCCGCCACCGCAGTTGGCACAGAAGGTACCGGCCGCTCCTGGACTGGTGCAGGCGGCTCAACTTTGCCAATGAACCGGTAGCCGCGACGAGGCAGGGTCTCGATGTACCGCGGATCGTCGGCGGAATCGCTGAGGGCTTCGCGGAGCTTGTTCACTGCCGCGTTCAGTCCGTGATTGAAGTCAACAAAGGTGTCTCCCGGCCAGAGCTGAGCCCGAAGTTCTTCCCGCGTAACCAGTTCTCCGGGACGCGCCAGCAGAGTAGCCAGGATTTCAAAGGGCTGCCCCGCCGCTCTGAGCCGCAAACCGTGTTTCCACAGTTCGTGTGTGTGCAAATCGACCTCGTAAGGGCCGAAACGGACGCGATCTGGGACATCATTTGGCATCACTTTGGCTCCGACGTTACCACGAAAATCAGAAATCTTGCAGCTGCCTGGTTTCTTCTTATGCGAAGGAACCCTTGTTGAATTAACACCTTAGCGGATGACCTATTATGTCTCCGGAAATGACGCTCCGGTCATTGAAGTAGTTCTCCCAAAATCTCAAAGTGCGCTCTCATCAGGCCGGTTTTCAAAGCCAACCGAACCGGCCACAAGAGAACCAGCTATGAGAAAGACGTTTCCCATGATCAACGGTGTGTGGGCTCGGCTGTTTATTTTGACTGTTTTGAGCATTGGCATGGCATGTCAACAAATATGGGCCCAGAGCCCGGCGGGCGGCGAGTTTGCGAGAGTGCCATGCAACCTGGCCATAGTTTCCAAAACGAACGGCGCGCGCGGAGGCTCTTGCGACGAGAAAACCATTCGCGACATGGCACGGCATGGCCAGGTGTACGAGCAGAATCAGCTGGGCATCGCCTCCATTCTCGCGATCGCCCCAGACTACAGTACGGCAGAGGCATTGAAATGGTTCGAGAGGGCCGCACGGCGAGGCTATGCTCCCGCCCAGGTCAACCTGGCTGTGATGTACAGCAACGGCTGGGGAACTCCCGCGAGCAATGCCAAGGCGCTGTATTGGCTGCAGTTGGCGGCGGATCAGAAGTACCCTCGCGCCTACTTTGATCTGGGAGTTTTCTACCTCCAGGGCAAATGGGTGCGACAGGACTACGCCAAGGCATTTGAGCTATTTCGAAAAGGCGCCGAGTTAGGAGACACCATCGCCCAGAGCAACCTAGGCTACCTGTATGACCGGGGCCTGGGCGTTGCGCAGAACGCTGCAGAAGCCGCTGCCTGGTACCGTAAAGCTGCGGACGCCGGCGACGCCATGGGGGAGAACAATCTCGCTGACATGTACCTGCGGGGTGAGGGCGTACCTCAGAATGACGCCCTGGCATTCCATCTATTTCAGAAGGCCGCCGCCACGGGACACACCGGAGCAAGGATCAAGTTGGGCTACATGTATGCCGAGGGCCGAGGAACGGCGAAGGACCTGGAAACCGCATTCATGTGGATCAGCGCGGCGACCTGCGCCGGGGATCGGAGAGGTGAATATCTGCTGGCATCGCTCCGGGGGCAGCTGACCGCGAATCAAGTAGAGAAGGCGGAAGAGCTTGCCCGGAACCTGCGATTGTCACCAGAACCACCGGTCTCGGCGAAGATGTTGCTTCCGTGAGGCGACTGCCGGCCGGCGGATCACTTGATTCCCGTGCCTTCGACAATCGTGATGTAGCGGTCGATGGGAAGATCAATGAACGTTTCGGTTTTACCGCTGGGCTGCGGCCACTGAATCTCGAGCCGGTCCAGCTTCGTCCTCGGACCAATTCCCAACACCTCGCGCGGATCGTGTGAGGCGAGATAGCTGCCTCCGCCGGTCTTTAGACGGTGTCGCTTAAGATCTCCGGCCTGCCAAGTGATGCGTGCACCGATGGCATCGAGGTTCGACTTCTTTCCAACCAGCCGTACGCCGAGCCAGTGATTGCCCGCCGCGGCTGAGTTCTTGAGGAGCACCGGAGGGCCGTCGTTCACCGCAACCAGGACGTCGAGCGCTCCATCGTTATTGAAGTCACCAACGGCCAGGCCGCGTGCAGCAAAGCTTTCCGCAAACACAGGACCGGCAGCGGCGCTGACGTTCTCCAGTCCCTTCCCGGTATTGTGAAACAGCAGCAGGGGTTCAAGATATTTTACGTGCGCGTCATGGGCCTCGATCTTGTCATCAGGATGGCCGTTGGCGATGAACAGATCGAGGTTGCCGTCATTGTCGTAGTCGAAGAACTTGACGCCCCAGCCGCTCATAAGGCGCGTAGTGCGCCCAATGCCAAGCGGGCCTGAGAGGTCGTCAAATGTGAGATCGTGATTGTTGCGGTAAATGGAATACATTTCCTGATCGACGTTAGTAACAAACAGATCCTGCCACCCGTCCTGATCGTAGTCGGCGGAATCTACTCCCATGCCGGAGCGGGCGCGTCCATCTTGGCTGTAGGCGACGCTGGACTCCAGGCCCGTGTCTTCAAATTTGCCTTTGCGATTGAGGAAGAGAAAATTGGGGAACGTGTCGTTGGCCACGAACAGGTCCATCCAGCCGTCGTTATTGATGTCGGTAGCGACCACGCCCCAAGCCTTGCCGAGGGCTTTTGCAATGCCGGTCTCCTGGGACACATCGTGGAACGTGCCGTCGCCGTTGTTGTGAAACAACCAACTGTGTGCCGGAGGATAGACGCGCGGAAGGCAGTAATAGCGTTCGCCGCTTGCCTTGTTGCCGCAGAACTGGTTCTTCGACTTGTCGAACTCGACGAAGCGGCATACGAACAGATCGAGCCGGCCATCGTTGTCGTAGTCGAACCAGACCGCACTCGATGCCCAACCGGGCGCGGCCAGTCCGGCCTTCTCGGTGACGTCCGCAAAAGTGCCGTCGCCGTTGTTGCGGTACAGGATGCTGCCGCCATATTGCGTGACGTAGAGATCAGGATAGCCGTCGCCGTTGTAGTCGCCGACGGCTACGCCCATGCCGTAGCCTCCGGCTGCTACTCCGGCTTTCTCGGTGACGTCAGTGAAGGTTCCGTCTCGATTATTGCGGTAGAGGGCGTTTCGCAAGGGTGGTTGTGGATCATAGAAATCGCAATGGCCGCTGTTTACGAGATAGAGGTCCATCCAGCCATCGTTGTCATAGTCGAGAAACGCACACCCTGCGCCTGTGGTTTCAGGCAAGTAATATTCCTGCGAGCGTCCGTTGAGGTGACGCCAGGAAATCCCCGACTTCGAGGCAGGAACTTCCTCGAAAAGCGCGTGGCTCCTTTCCTGTGCAATGGCCAAGCTTGCGGCGTTCCCTTGTCGCAAAGGCAAGCCGCCAAATAGGATCGGAACTCGCGGAGCACACAAGCCAGCGGTCAACGTTCGCAGGAAACCTCGCCGTGTGAGGCGAAGCGGTGTGTTTTTTCGCGGGTCGGATGCCCGGTGAATCAAAGGTCGCTTGACTGGGGCGGCTTCCCTCGATCTACGGCTCGCAGTTGCCCTTGGGATATAGCGGACGGCCGCTCGCCATATCCGTTGGAGCCCGCTTGCGTCGCCGTC
>Ga0066710_100004181_pt1 | contig 12663 bp, 10 predicted proteins | sample GraSoiAngelo_159_FD_79666 | JGI IMG/M metagenome (GOLD analysis project Ga0066710, IMG submission 79666) | Grasslands soil microbial communities from the Angelo Coastal Reserve, California, USA - 14_1009_16_40cm | ecosystem: Environmental > Terrestrial > Soil > Grasslands | place: USA...
AGTTGCTCGACGAAATCTATTCGCAGTTCGGTTATTTTGCGGAGAAAACCAGTTCGCTCGTTTTCGAAGGCGCGGAGGGAGCAAACAAGATCGCCAGTCTGATGAAATCATACGCGGCTGATCCGGTCCGTGAAATACTCGGCTTAAGAGTGGCGAACATTAGAAATTTTGAGACGGATGCGATCAGGGACGTAGAAGGCGATCTGATTCCAAACACGAAAATGTTGATGTTTGACTTGGAAGACGGCACGCGCATCGCGGTGCGTCCGTCGGGCACAGAGCCGAAAATAAAGTATTACCTTTTTGCGCGCCGGCAGCCAGAAAGCGAACGATTCACCAGCGCCGACCTCGACCGAATCAAACCGGCAGTTGAAAAACAACTGGAGGATCTCTGGAGTTGGCTGCGAAAGGATGCCGAGTCGCGGCTGCGATAGTCTGAGCTGAAAACTCCAAGCTCCAGACATGCAATTTTCATCCTGAGCGAAGTGAAGTTGGGGTTTGGAGCTTGCGACCTTAGGCTTCGAGCGCATCCCATGAAAAGAACCGCAAAGCTTTGGCCGTGGCTGGCTACGATCTGTAGCGGGCTTCTTTACGCGGCTTGCTTTGCGCCGTTCAACCTGACGTGGTTCTGCTGGATCGCGCTGACCCCGCTCATGGCAGCAATTTGGTTTTCCGGCACGGAGTCACGTCATCGATGGCTTCGAAACCTGCTTCTCGGTTACGTCGCCGGCCTGACCTTCTTTTGGATCGTATTCTCCTGGCTCACGACGGTCACTGTTCTTGGTTGGTTTGTCCTTGAGTTTTACATGGCAATTTATTTCGCGATCTGGGCGTGGTTTTGCGGTCTGCTGGGGCCACGAGCGGGCAAGCGGCAATCACCTCTTGCGAGCAAATGGGACCAGATGCTCGCCCAAGCCCGAAGCACCGCGGCCCCCGCGCAATCGCCGTGGACAAAATCGACAAACAACCTGCGACTCGCTTTTATCCTCGCGGCGGCGTGGACCACGCTTGAATGGTTGCGCGGCTGGGTTTTCTCCGGCTTTGGCTGGAATGGCCTCGGTGTCGCGCTGCACGATAACTGGCCGTTGATTCAAATTACAGAGCTCACCGGTGTCGCCGGGTTGTCGTTCATGATTGCGTTTGCCAACGTAATCGTTCTCACGACCGCATATCGCCTGATTGTAGAGGCGCGCACACGCGTGATGCGACCGCATTTTGATTTCACCGTTACAATGGCGGCCATTGTGGGCGTTTTGGTTTTCGGACTCCGCGCGCCCCAGATCTCGCCGACCACAAAACCGCTCCGCGTTACCGCGGTGCAATCGAACGTTCCGCAAAATCAAAAGTTCGATCCGCAGTTCACCAGAAAAATTTTCGATCAATTCCGACGGTTGAGCGAATTCGCGCTGCGCTCAAATCCCCCACCCGATTTGTTGGTTTGGCCGGAAAGCTCGATGCCGGGGCCGGTTCTCGCAGACGAGGACAGCTACAAATTCGTGATGGATCTGGCCGCGTCGGCGGAGACGGACCTCCTGTTGGGAACTATCGACCAAGAAAACGGCGACGTTTACAACGCGGCGCTGCTTGTTTCGGATGGCGGCGAACGCGTCCAGATCTATCGAAAGGTCCACCTGGTGCCTTTTGGCGAATTTGTTCCCGTTCGGCATACAGTGCCGCTGCTTGCGCAGATTGTAGGCGATCAGGTACCTGGCGATTTTAAGGAAGGAAGAGAACACACCGTATTCACTCTGACGAACAGCGATGTCCATGTGGCGCCGTTGATTTGTTTCGAAGACACGATTGGTGAGCTCACCAGACAATTTGTCCTTCCAAACGAGACAACTCCCGGCGCAAACCTACTCGTCGATGTGACGAACGACGGGTGGTTTCAGCGGTCCGCGGGGTCCCATCAGCACCTGGCGAATGCAATCTTTCGCTGTGTAGAAACGCGTCGACCAATGATCCGAGCGGCGAATACCGGCGTGACCTGCTTCATTAACCAATTTGGCCGCGTCACTCAGATGCTCCGGGATGAAACGGGCAGCACGTTTACCGAGGGCGTGCTTGCCGGCGAAATCAAAGTGCCCACCGAGCAAGAGCTGACGTTCTATGTCCGGCATGGCGAGCTATTCGCGAAGATGTGCTCGGCTGTAACTGCGATAGCGATGCTGGCAATCTTCGTCTTGCGCAGAAAGTTGTAGAGGCGCTTGTGCCAAGCGCTATTTTCACGTTCGGCGTTTGACACAAACGTCGCTACAAGACTTCGCACGAAACATACGCATGCCTGTGCTACTCCCACTCGATCACCTGAGCGAACTTTGGCCTAACAAGTTTCGCGGCGCGCGGATCGGTGCGCTGCTTCATCCGGCTTCGGTCTCCTCAAAACTTGAACACGCGTCACGAATCCTGGCGCGATACAGTGGCGATTTGTTTCGTCTCGCGGCCTTTTTTGGCCCGCAACACGGATTTCTTGGCCAGACGCAGGACAACATGGTGGAATGGAAAGGTTACGATCATCCGCGTTTGCACATCCCGGTTTACAGCCTTTACGGCGACCATCGCGAACCCACGGCGGAAATGCTGGAAGGCCTGGATGTTTTGCTGGTCGATCTTCAAGACATCGGATCGCGTTACTACACTTTTATTTGGACGCTCTACCTCTGCATGCGCGCGTGCGAGAGGTGCGACGTTTCAATGCTTGTGCTCGATCGGCCAAATCCGATCAATGGCGTAACGACTGAAGGGCCGGTACTTGATCACAGCTACGAATCCTTTGTCGGCATGCATCCCATTCCAGTTCGGCATGGCCGCACAATTGGCGAACTGGCACAGCAATTCCGCGACGAAGCATTTCCCAAGTGTGAACTATCCGTCCTGCCGATGAAAAACTGGCAGCGCGCGATGTGGTTTGACCAAACCGGTCTGCCGTGGGTAATCCCATCACCCAATATGCCGACGCTCGGGACCGCCGCGGTTTACCCTGGAATGTGTCTGTGCGAAGGCACGAATATTTCCGAGGGACGCGGCACGACGCGACCATTCGAAATTTTTGGTGCACCATTTATCGATGCGGAGAAACTTTGCACCGACCTGAACGGTCTAAAGCTGCCCGGCGTTTTCTTTCGCGAAAGCTATTTTCAGCCAACCTTCCAAAAATTTGCCGGTCAACCTTGCGCCGGCGCGCAAATTCATGTGATCGATCGCGAACGTTTCCAGCCGTTTCGGGTCGGTGTAGAAATTATCAAACAAATCCGCAACACTTGCCCTGAGTTTAAATGGAAACAACCACCTTACGAATACGAATGGAAGCGACTTCCTGTCGAAATTCTAATCGGTGGTCCTATCGAATCGGTTTTTGGCGACTGATCCTCACGTTCACGGGTTTTATTCTCATCCCGGAGACCAGTTCGCAGCTCTATGGGGATATCCCATGGGCGGAAGTGGTGCAGCGGCTTGCATATGAGAACGACAAACTGGCTCGGCGTCCGCAGGGACATAACGGCGAATACTTTGTCGTGTGCACGCTCTATTACACACCAAAGGAATCGGGTTTTACTTTCGAGCGGGGCTTTGACGCGACGCTGGTTACAAAACCCGGCTTGCACGGCCGAAAATATCCGCGCGATTTTTTGCGCTCTGTAAAAAAGGAAGGCTTCGGCCGAATTACGACGCCTGTTAACGGACGATACTACATCCGCTACAACGGCAGCGATTCCTACGCGTTTACTTCAAATGCCACAGGTGGAGGCGGTGTTTTGGTGCCGCGCTATTCAGCGGCGATGAAGGGAGGGCACGGTGGCTTGCGCCGCGGAGCGGTTATAGAGACAACTTCCCCGGAGCTTCAGAAAATCTTCGGCAGCAACCGCTGGAAGATCATGGATACCGGCGGCGGCCTTCGGCGGTGGCAAATCGATTGTTATTTCGGCGAAGATGAACCGCTCGGGCCCGGCAAGCTCCAAGGTCGTCCGCGTGCGACGACTTTTGAGTATGCTTACGCCAACGTGCGAATCTTAAATTGACGTGAAGCCGTTCACCGTTCGGCTGAATTTTCAGGGCGATCTTGATTTTTTTCTCGGCTCAAAAGCGGCCGGCGGAATTGTCGAGCGACGGCTCATCGAAAAAACGTCGATTAAAGACATCATCGAATCGTGCGGCGTCCCGCATCCGGAGGTCGATATGATCCGGGCGGATGGGCGGATCGTAGGTTTTGATCACACACTTTCGCAGGACGCAGATATAGAGGTTTTTCCGGTCGGAAATGGTGGCACCATTCCAACGGAAAAACATTTACAAGCCTCTCAAATAAGCGCGTTTGTTGTCGACGGACACTTGGGCAAGCTCGCTCGTAATCTCCGCCTGCTTGGCTTTGATGTTGCGTATGAACAAAAGGCGAGTGACAGGCAGTTGCTCGACCTGATGATTCGCGAAACCCGGGCGCTCTTAACACGTGACCGGCGGCTGCTCATGCACGCCATCGTTCAACACGGATATTGCCCGCGCTCGCAAAACGCCGAAGAACAGACAATCGAGGTTATCCGCCATTTTAGACTTTTTGAATTGATCGCTCCGTTTACGCGCTGCCTTCGTTGCAACGTGCGATTGGAAGACGCAGCCAAGGCCGAGATAATCGAAAAACTCGAGCCGCTTACGAAAATCTATTACAACCAGTTCCGCCGCTGTCCTGGCTGCAAACAGATCTACTGGGCCGGTTCGCATTTCGAAAAACTTCAGAAACGACTCGAAATGATTCGGGAACAATGTTTGTAGTGAGTTGTGTCGCGAATCCTGAGAATCAAGTTTCCGCGTGGCCCAAGTTTGTTGCTGGGATTTTTATTTACCGTTCAGGTTGCGGCTACGGCACAAGCTTACGGCCCTTTGGGACACGAAATTGTCGGTGCTATTGCCGATGAACGACAGGCCGGGACACCGACGGCGGCAAAGATTGCATTGCTACTCGACGGCATCAGTCTGGAGAAAGCATCTCTCATGGCGGATGAGATTAAAGGCTGGGACCAAAATGGCGTGGACGATCCGAGATCCTTCCATTACTCCGCTCGCCGCAATATTGACAAACAGTTGCGTGATTTCTGGCGCGCGAACCAGCCAACGCACGATGCCAATTCGCCCGCGCCTTCGCACCACTGGTTTCACTACACTGATGTCCCAGTGATGCCGGCGCAACGATATCGTGACGGATACGCCGGTCGTAGCAAATGGGACATCGTGCACATGATTCCGTTCTGCATCGATGTCTTGCAAGGGCGAGTCGCTGAACAGAACGAGCGGAAGATCACGAAGCCTGTTGCGCTCATTCTCCTCGCCCATTATGTCGCTGATATTCATCAGCCGTTGCACGTTGGTGCGGCCTACTTCGATGCAGAAGGCCGCGCCACCGATCCCGACAAGGACAAATCAGCCTTGGCGGATGAAGGCGGAAACACCTTTACGCTGGAATTACGCGACGAACCGCCTCGCCGCCGAGGTATTCGCAAGAAGAAGTTCCACGGGTTTTGGGATTACGATGCAGTAAACGCGCTCTTCCCTCAGGTACTCGGGACTTTGCCGAAAAAGGAACTCGAAGTGCAAATCGACCCGCACAAACAGCAACTGGTCCATGACATGGCGACGCATGAACCCCGCAATTGGAAAATGCCCCCGAATATCTCGATCAACGGTTGCGCCGAAATTTGGGCGGACGAAATCCTGCCTATCGCGCGAGAGGCGCATGCACGTCTCGAATTTCGGAATGTAAAAGCGTTGCTGGACGGCGACCGAGTTGTTGCGACGGGCGAGGCAATCGAAAAACCACCGCCAGATCAAACGCTGTATCGCACGTGGGCAACCGGCGTCGTGCGCGACGAGCTTCACAAAGCTGGATGGCGTCTTGCTGACTTGTTGGAGAAAATCCTTTAGCTAAGAAATGCGAGCCGTAGTCCAACGTGTAAGCCACGCGCGTGTAACCGCGGATGGCAGCGTCACCGGAGAAATCATGACAGGCCTTTTGATCTTGCTCGGCGTGGGGCGCGACGACACGTCTGCCGTCGCCGCGGGCTTAGCCGAGAGAATTGCAAACCTCAGGATCTTTGAGGACGACCAGAGAAAAATGAACCGCTCGCTGCAGGACGTAAAAGGCAGCGCGCTGGTAGTCTCCCAGTTTACACTTTACGGTGACGCGCGGGGTCAACGCAGACCCAGCTTTGTTGCTGCTGCGCCGCCGGAACAGGCAAAGAAGCTCTACGAAGAGTTTGGTGAAGCGCTGCGCAGGTTGGAAATCACCGTGGCGACAGGAATGTTCGGCGCAATGATGTCGGTGGAATTGGTGAACGAAGGCCCGGTCACAATCCTCCTCGATTCTGACAAAGCATTCTAGACACCTCATCGCAACAAGTGGATCAAAAACAGCAGCTACGCGGTCGATTCCTGCCGACACTCTAACAGCCGCGACGGCGCGCAGTCTCACAGCGGCATTGCGCAAGGTAACAAGACTGTTACTACATTGTGCTTGCGAAGAGGTCATTGGGGTCAAAACCTTCTACCACCACCTCAAGCTACGATTCTCAAGCTACGATTCATTTGTCCTCATATGCCTACCGCGATGGCATTGATGTTTGGCGAGATATTCAGAAAAGATATGGCGGCAGCGAACCGGATTAGAAGGGCACTTGCGCTGAGCCTTGGCGTCGCGAGTTTGTTCGTCTCAGCTGTCTCCACGACGGGTGCACCGCCCTCATGTCGACCGGCCTGGAGCGAATTGCCCACGCCTCCAGGATCAAATTCTTCCTACGGCACCGCTGCGATTACTTCGACCGATGTCTGGGCAGTCGGGTCACATTACGACGGCATCGACGACCGTCCTCTAGCCGAACATTTCGACGGTGGTCAGTGGGTCACTGTGCCTGTCCCGGCTCCCAGAACCGGCGCCGCCTATCTGCGCGGTGTCGCGGGATCGTCTGGAACTGACGTCTGGGCGGTCGGCTACCAAATCACTCGCTCGGGCGCGAACAAAACGGTGATCGAGCATTACGACGGCACCGCGTGGAAAATCGTACCGAGTCCGAACCCTGCGTCCTTGGCCGGCTATCTCTCAGCCGTCGCCGCCATCGCGATGACCGATGCCTGGACTGTTGGTCACTATCTCGACAACAGTGGTGTTTATCGGACGCTGGTGGAACACTGGGATGGGACGTCGTGGATGATTGTGTCGTCTCCCAACGCGGGTAATGGCGACAATGCCCTGAATGGGATCGCTGCTGCAAGCTCAAACGACATCTGGGCAGTCGGCTACCAATCGAGCGCCCCGGGAGCTGCAAGTTCGACTCTGGTTCTACATTTCCACGGAACAAGTTGGACCATCGTTCCGAGCCCGAACCCCGGCGGCCTAACGAGTTCTCTGGCTGGAGTTGTCGCGATGGCGGACGGACGGATCTGGGCTGCGGGCTTTTATTACGATGGAACGCAGGGACGTACCCTCCTGCTCCATGGTGACACCTCGGGCTTCGAGACAGTGCCCGGCGAAGACTTTCCCGGCGAGGGCAATTTACTGAACGGGATCGCTGCTTCTGGATCGGGTGACATTTTCGCTGCGGGCTATCACTATCCGAACGGCACCACCGACTATCAGGGTCTGATCGAACACTACGATGGCACACAGTGGAGGCGCGTTTCGAGCGCGCAGGGGACTTCCTACACTTATCTTTCCGGAATTACAGCGCAGCCAGGCGGAGCGGCCTGGGCGGTTGGCAACACCCTGGCCGCAACGATCGCTGAATCGGTCTGCGAGATCCAAGTCACTGAAGCCGGCTTCATTCCAGAGGCGGCTTCCGGGGGTTTAGGCGAGACGGCTGGCTGGACCATCATCGGTAGCAGCTCGCACCGTCTGGTTGATGCTTCTGGAATGCAGTTATTCGATTCTGGATCGCGGGCTTCCGGTTCGTCGTTTCAGTTCACATTCGATTCGGCTGGCACTTATCCAGTCATCGATCGCACGGCGCATGCGACCTCAACCGTTGCGGTTCCAGTCGACCTACCCGAAACGGGAACGACTGGCGTGCCGCTAACGGTCACCTGGAGCGCGGCATCACCATCCGAGGGGTTTCTATTTGACGTCCAGATCCAAACGCCATCCAATCCAAGCTTTCGCAACTGGCGAGTCGGGCAAACCGATGTTTCCGCGACCTTCGTCCCGCCAGCAGAAGGCGCGTACGCGTTCAGGGCTCGTTTACGAGACTCAGCAACTGGGAAGTTCTCAAAATGGTCGCCGTCGGCTGTTGTGACCGTCGAGAACCCCTAGGTGTCCCGCTAGACCATGGGATTGTTCTGATTAGAAACGACATATCGCGCGCCTTGTAGCGGCTCATCAGGCCGTCTAAATCAGCGTAATGATTTTATCGCGTGCCGCACCCACGGTTTACTGGCTACTCCAAAGTCAGAGTTGGTAATGAAATTCCTCATATCGGTGCTGGAGGATTCGCCAAAATAAGAATCGCGCCGGGCGGTTCCAGCGGCGCGCTCATTGTCGAGATTTGTCAGATCAAGATCTACAGTGGGATCAAGTCTCTGTTTTCTTGGCGTTCGCAGACCTCTTGCACTGTGCTTTGAGCTCGGCCAACTGCTCGTCGGAAAGAATTCCTTTTGCGTGGGTCAGGAATGTTTGACGGCTTTCCTTTGTGCAGCCTGCCTTCATGCATTCGGCCTGCCACGCTTCGATTTTGGTTTTCTGATCCGGCGTGAGATTCAGCGAGACTAAATTAACACAGGGCATAGAATGCGCATTCGCCGCGCCTTTGGCGCAGCATGCCTTGTCACCTGCAAGCGCGCTGGACGCAGTAAGCAGCGCACCTGCAACTAAAACTGTAGTGATAATTTTATTCATCGTGAATGCTGAGAAAGCCGCGATGCACGAACCGTTCAATTTGTTTTCGTCGATGGGCCCGCCTCAATACAAATCTGTCCAACCTATTTTTGGGATCCTAGCTGCGCCTGCGCGCGGCGGAGATTGTCGGCTGCGCCTGTTAACTCCGGCTTGAGACGCAGCGCCATTTCAAATTCGGGAATGCTTTCCTGCGGTTTCCCGGAAGCGAGCAAGGCCAGGCCAAGATTGGCGTGAGCCTCGGCGTTGTTGGGATTCCGCCGGAGCGCTTTGTGGAATTGCTCGATAGCCTCTGATATTCTGCCCACCAGCTCCAGCGCGAGTGCGAAGTCAGCCTGAATGTCTGCGTCTTTGGGCGCAAGCTGTGAGGCGCGGCGGATCTCCTCGAGCGCGGCTTGATCGCGGTTCTGCTTCCACAGTGCGCGGCCCAATTGCACGTGCGCCGTCGGCGCGTCGGGGTGTGAACGAATTGCGGCTTGGAAATAGTCGATGGCTTCCGGCAACCGGCCTTGGAACTCACGAGTAACGCCCATGCCCACCAAGCCGTCGTAGAAATTGGGATCGATTTGCAATGTCTTCCCAAAATGCGCCGCTGCCTGATCGTATCTACCGCTACCGCCCAAGGCCAAGCCGAGATTGCGTTCTATCTGAATATTGGGTGGAGTGACTGCGAGCGTGTGCTCAAACAAAGTGAAGCTATCACGCCAGCGCTGAACCTGCGCGTTCGTGAGAGTGGCAAGGATCAGTAGGACCCCACCAGCTATTCCTGCGCTGAGCGATGGCGCAACACGCCAGCGCTTGGCGATGTCCGCTAACCCGAACACCAACGCAATGAACAAACCGATCGACGGAATATAGAAGTAACGATCCGCCATGGTTTGCCCGCCCACCTGAACGAGTCCTATAACGGGAACCAGTGTTCCGAGAAACCAAAGCCAGCCCACGATGAGGTACGGCCGGATTCTTCGCTGGAAAAAACAAAGCGCCGTAATTGCAATCAGCAGAAACGCTGCGCCGATTGTCTGCCAGGCGGGTATGCCCGTCGGAGCAAGCGGATAATAGACCGCCAGATTATGCGGCCAGACCGTGAGCAGTAAGTATTTCGCATACGACACAAGCGCGTTTGAAAAGCGAAACGCAATAGGGGCAGCGGCAAATGTGCGCACAGCGCCCCCATGAGATTGTGCGATGAATGTGATAATCACGGACGCCGCTACGAGCGCAAACAGAGGTAATTTCTCGAGCACAAGATTACGGAGTACTGCCAATTGATCTCTCGTGTTTAATCCCTGCAGTCTGCGCAACGGCCAATAGTCGAGTAGCAACATTACCAAAGGCCATGTCACCAGCATCGGCTTGGCGAGTAGTCCCAGTCCGAGCGTAATGGCGACCCATGCGTACCGACCAATCGAAGGCGCTTCCGTGTAACGCACGTAAGCGATCAGGGACAGCAATCCCAAAAATGTGGAGAGGGTATCTTTGCGTTCAGACGCCCATGCTACCGATTCCACGTGGAGCGGATGCAGCGCAAAAAGCGCGGCGACCAGTGCACTCAACCACCGAGCGTGCGTTGTTCGCAACAGAAACCAGAAGACAAGTAACGTGTTTGCCAAATGAATCAGCGCATTGACGAGCAAATGGCGCCCTGCGTTCGTGCCAAAGAGCTGGCAATCGATCATGTGTGAAATCCAAGTGAGCGGATGCCAGTTTGTGGCGTGAAACGTGCTAAACGCCCAGGCGAGTCCTGCTAGCGTCACACCGCGATTCACCAATGGATTTTCCTGGATATATGTGGGGTCATCGAGAGTGATGAACTGATGTCCGATTACTTGCGCGTAAATCCCAAACGTCATTACCGCGAGACCGAGCAGGATGACGAGATCGGGGCGCTTCAACCCTGTAGTTTGGCTAGGAGGGATGACACTTCGTCTGTTTGCCCCAGCAACCAGAGCAGTTTTTCTTTTTCGCGCTGTTCGTTTGGCCATCTGTTCCCGAGACTACGGAGGACGGACAACCGAAATATCTACGGCGTCGAAAGCATTCAAACTTTTTGTGCCGCCCGGTTTATATTGGGGGTCGCATAAGATTGCAGCCGGCATCGTAGCCTCTAGAGTGAGCCAATGATCCTCGAGCCGGTTCACTCAATCGAATTGTCAGAAATACGCGCCGCGCGTGAACGAATCGCAAAAACGATTGTACGCACGCCACTAATCCGTCTCGAACTCGGACCGGAATTTCCGGAGATCCGCCTCAAGCTGGAGAACCTTCAACCGATCAACGCCTACAAGTTGCGCGGCGCAGCCAATGCCGTGGCGATGTTACCTGAAGCTGATCGCAAACGCGGCGTCTGGACAATAAGCGCTGGGAATGCCGGCCAGGGCGTTGCGTATGCCGCGAGGGCGGCAGGCGTGCCGTGTACGGTCGTTGTTGTTGAAACGGCGCCGAAATCAAAGTTGGGGCGAATGAAAGCGCTTGGGGCGACACTCATTCCAGTCCCCTACGAGGTTGCTTGGAAAGCACTCGATGAAAGATCATTTCCGGGAGTTGGCGGAACATTCATTCATCCGTTCGATGATGACGATTTCATTGCCGGTCATGGCACGATGGGATTGGAAATTCTCGAAGACGCGCCAGAGGTGGCCGCTGTCATCGCCAGCATTGGCGGCGGCGGGTTAATCACGGCCGTGGCCAGCGCAATCAAGCCGTTGAGACCGGAAGTAAAAATCTTCGGCGCTGAACCGGAGACCGCAGCGCCGGCAGCGCTTTCGTTCGAAAAAGGTTCGCCGCAGGTTTTTCCAAACTGGAAATCGTCATTCGTGGATGGCGCCGGAGGTCAAAGCGTGTTCCCTCGCATGTGGGAACGCATGAAACCGATTGTAGATGGCTCTCTGGTTGTCACTCTCGAAGAAACCAAAAATGCGATGCGACTATTGGCCGAAAAAGCGCGGATCATTTCCGAGGGTGCAGGCGCATTGCCGTTAGCTGCCGCTTTGACTGGGAAAGCTGGCAAAGGTCCAATCGTCGCAGTTGTTTCCGGGGGGAACATCGACCTTCAAAAATTCTCTGAATTGATAGCGTCGTAAGGGCGCTGGCTGAATTCGCCCAAACGATGTTGACTTTTGCTCCGCGATTTGAAACAAACTTAAGCCAACAACTCAAAGTACAGAGGAGGAAAAGCAAATGAAGATTGGAGATACAGCACCTGATTTCGAAGCACAAACCAGTGAAGGACAGATCCGGTTCCATGATTGGATCGGCGATTCATGGGCCGTTTTGTTTTCGCACCCGAAGGACTTTACGCCCGTCTGCACGACCGAGCTTGGTTACATGGCCAAGATCAAACCGCAGTTTGACCGCAGAAATGTGAAGATTATGGGATTGTCAGTCGATTCGACTGGCGATCATCAAGGATGGGCAAAGGACATCGAAGAGACTCAAGGTCATGCACCGAACTATCCAATCGTCGGCGATGCGGACTTCAAGGTCTCGAAACTCTACGGGATGCTCCCTGCCGAAACAGCAGGCGATGCCAAAGCGCGCAAGCCAGCCGATAACGCGACGGTGCGAAATGTTTTCGTCATCGGGCCGGACAAGAAGATCAAGCTTATCCTTGTCTACCCGATGACGACCGGGCGCAACTTCGACGAAGTGCTGCGGGTGATCGACTCGCTGCAGTTGACGGCCAAGCATCAGGTAGCAACGCCCGTCAATTGGAAGCAAGGGGAAGATGTGATCATTGCGGGCTCCGTATCGGACGAAGAGGCGAAGAAGCGTTATCCGCAAGGCTGGAAAGC
>Ga0066710_100004182_pt1 | contig 12662 bp, 10 predicted proteins | sample GraSoiAngelo_159_FD_79666 | JGI IMG/M metagenome (GOLD analysis project Ga0066710, IMG submission 79666) | Grasslands soil microbial communities from the Angelo Coastal Reserve, California, USA - 14_1009_16_40cm | ecosystem: Environmental > Terrestrial > Soil > Grasslands | place: USA...
GGCGGCCTAGAGGCGGCTCCTGTAGCGTTGGCGCATGCCCAACCGCCTCGCCGCCGAGACGAGCCCGTACCTCCTGCAACACGCTGGCAATCCGGTCGATTGGTATCCCTGGGGTGAGGCGGCATTCGCTCGCGCGCGCGCTGAGGACCGTCCCATCCTCCTCTCCGTGGGCTACAGCGCCTGCCACTGGTGTCACGTCATGGCCCACGAGTCATTCGAGAACCCGATGATCGCGGCGCTGATGAACGACCTTTTCGTCAACGTCAAGGTGGACCGTGAGGAGCGGCCCGACGTCGACACGATCTACATGCAGGCGGTGCAAGCGATGAGCGGGCATGGCGGCTGGCCCATGACCGTGTTCCTGACACCGGGCGGCCTGCCCTTCTTCGGCGGCACGTACTTTCCACCCGAGGACCGCATGGGGCTGCGCGGTCTTCCGACGGTGCTCACAGCGGTGGCCGACGCGTACCGCTCCCGCCGCGACGACGTGGAACGCGCCGGCGAGCAGCTTCGCGCTGCGCTGGTCCCACGCCCGTTCGTGTCGGAGACGGCGCTCAGCCTCGCGCAGCTCGATGCAGCTGCGCACGAGCTGGTGCGCCAGACGGATCAGCGCCACGGCGGGTTCGGCGGTGCCCCAAAATTCCCGCATCCGATGGCGCTCGACCTGTTGCTGCGCCGCTTTCGGGTGACCGGGGATACGGCGTTGCGCGCCGCGGCTGAGGTCACGCTCGATGCCATGGCTCGCGGCGGCATCTTCGACCAGGTCGGTGGTGGATTCCACCGCTACAGCGTCGACGAGCGCTGGGCGGTGCCGCATTTCGAGAAGATGCTGTACGACAACGCGCAGCTTGTCCCCGTGTACCTGCATGCGTTCCTGCTCAGCGGCCGCGACGACTTTATGCGCGTCGCCACGCGCACGCTCGACTACATGTCGCGCGAGCTGCTGCTGCCGTCCGGCGGGTTCGCGGCGTCGCAGGACGCCGACAGCCCCGGAGGCGAGGGCGCGTTCTTCGTCTGGACGCCCGCGCAGCTGCGTCGCGTGCTCGGCGACGAGGACGCCGCCCTGGCAGCGCGCGTGTTCGGCGTCGTCGACTCGGGGAACTTCGAGCACGGAACGACCGTGCTCTCCCTTCCGTACCCGCTGGAACGCGTCGCCGAGGCGACGAAGGTTCCGCTCGTCGATCTGCTGACGCGCGTGGAGCGAATCGCCGAGCGGCTGTACCTGGCCCGCGGCGAACGCCCGGCACCCGGGCGCGACGACAAGGTGATCACCGCGTGGAACGCTCTCGCCATACACGCCTTCGCGGAGGCCGGCGCTGCGCTGCAGCGCGATGCCTACATCACGGTGGCCAGGCACGCAGCCGATTTCCTGCTCGACGCGCTGGTGCCGGACGGCGCCGTGCTGCGCAGCTGGCGCGATGGTGAGGCCAGGGTCGCAGGGTTCCTTGAAGACAGCGCGCTGCTCGCCGGCGCGTTGCTCACCGTGTACGAAGCCAGCGGCGAATCGCGGTACTTCGTCAGCGCGCGCACGCTGTGCGAGCAGATCGTGAGCCGCTTCCGGGATGGCGGTGGCGCATATTTCGACACCGCGTCGGATGGTGAAACGCTGATCATCCGGCCGCGCAGCATCGACGACAACCCCGTGACCGCCGGGCAGTCGGCGGCGGCAAGCGCCTTCCTGCGCCTGCACGCGCTCACCGGCGAGGACCGCTGGCACGACCACGCCACCGAGATCATCGCGCCGCTGGCCGACGCCGTGGCGCGGGCGCCGCTGGCGCTGAGCAGCCTGGGGGCGGCGATGGAGATGGCCATCGGCCCGGTGCGCGAGGTGGCCATCGCCGGCGACGCCACAGGGCCTGCCACCCGCGACATGGTGAATGCGGTGTGGCGCCGGTTCGACCCGCTGCGCGTCCTGGCCTGGGGTTCCTCAGGCGACGTGCCGCTGCTCGATGACCGGCCGGCGCGTGACGGCCGTCCCACCGCCTACGTGTGCGAGCGGTTTGTATGCAAGGAACCGGTGACAGACGTCGCCGCGCTGGAGACTCAGCTCAATTCTCAGAGGTAGGTTCCGCCTCGGTCAGCGAAGGCGACTTCATGTCGCCGTAGCTGACCACCGCTTCTGCGCTGAAAAAGCGCGGCGGCCGGGGGCGGCCTTTTCAGGGTTAAAATTGTCCACAGCCCAGTGCGTGGCCGGAGGCGGCAAGAGAGGGGAGGAAGGGGAAGGTGGGGAACGTGCGGCGATCGTCCACCGGCTCGTAATCACCGGTGGCCCGGTCCTCGACGTACACCAGCTTCGGTCCCTTTTCGAGGAGCGTCTGCAGCCCGATGACCAGCCGGTCGACGTGCTCGACGGTGGTGCCGAGACCGAAGGAAGCGCGCACCGCGCCGGGGATGTCACGGTGCTCACCCCGGCGCAGCCGCTCGCGGATGTCGTGCGCCTCGGAGATGCTCACACCCAGCAGGTGCGTGATGTACGGATGCGCACAGAAGCAGCCGTGGCGCACCCCGATGGCGTGCTCGGCCGACAGGGCGCTGGCCAGCAGTGCGTGGTGCATGCCTTCGTAGGTGAAGGTGGCGACGCCCAGGCGGTCGACGTCCTTGCCCTCCCACAGGCGCAGCCGGCGCAGCTGGGGCAGGTCCTCGAAGTGCGCGTCGAGGTACGCGAGCAGGCGCTTCTCGTGCGCGGCGACGTGCTGCATGCCCACCTGATCGAGCGCCTCGCAGGCGGCGGCCAGCGCCACCGCGCCGATGACGTTCGGGCTGCCCGCCTCGAGCCGGTCCGGAGGCTGCGCCCACTGGACGTCGTCGAGTGTCACGTACGTGACCGCCCCGCCACCGGCGAGCATCGGCTCGGCGTTGCCGAGTATGGCGGAGGGGCCCACCAGCGCCCCTGCGCCGAACGGCGCGTACATCTTGTGTCCCGAGAAGGCCAGCATGTCGATGCCCATCTGCACCATGTCGATGGCACGGTGTGGGGCCAGCTGCGCGGCGTCGACGGCGATCATCGCGCCGTGCTCGTGCGCAAGACGCGCGATCTCGGCGACCGGGAACACCTCGCCCGTGACGTTGCTGGCGCCGGTGACGGCGACGATGCCCACGGGTCGGAGCCTGTCGGTGAGGGCGCGCCGCACCGAATCGAGCAGCGCCTCGGGGTCGGGTGGCGGATCGAGGTAGACCACCCGCGCCAGGCGGCGCCAGGGCAGCATGTTGGCGTGGTGCTCCACGGCGGTGCTGAGCACGACATGGTCCGGGCGCAGCGGCAGGCAGTGGACCAGCAGGTTGATCGCCTCTGTCGTGTTACGGACAAAGATGACTTCATCACTAGGCCGCGCACCGACGAACCGGGCCACGGTCGCCCGCGCCGCCTCGTACGCCCGGGTCGACACCTGGGAGGCGAAGCCGGCCCCGCGATGCACGCTCGAGTACCACGGCAGGATGGCGTTGACCGCGTCGGCGACGCGCTCCATGGGTGGCGTGCTGGCCGCGTAGTCGAGGTTGACGTACACGCGGGTGGTGCCGTCGGCGAGCGGGACCTCGAGGTCGCGCCCGAGCAGCGCCGGGAGCGGCGTGTGCCTGGATGCGACGGCGAGGGGCTCGGCTCGGGGAGCAACGGGCGGGTCGGTGAGCATGCTCACCGCAGCGTAACGCGCCTCACGTTCCGGCGGCGAAGACGCGGCCGTCGCGAATGACCGTCCGCACCACGTCGCCGCCGAGGTGGTACGCGACGTCGAGCCAGCGAGGGCTGGCCAGGATCACTGCGTCGCAGCGCATTCCGGCGCGCAGCGATCCGCGGTCCATGAGGCCCAGCGCGGCGGCGCCCCCCGTGGTGGCAGCGGCCAGCGCCTCCGCCGGGGTCAGCCCGGCGAGCGCGACGGCGAGTGACACCATGAGCGGCATCGACTCGCTGTAGCAGGTGCCCGGGTTGCAGTCGGTGGCGACGGCGAGGCGCGCCCCCGCGTCGAGGATCTGCCGCCCCGGCGGTGGCGGGCCACCGAGCACGAGCGCCGCCCCGGGCAGGACGACACCCACCACCGATGCGGCCGCGAGCGCGCGCAGATCGGCCTCGCCGGCGTGCTCGAGGTGGTCGGCGCTCACCGCCCCAAGCCGCGCGGCGAGCATGGCGCCGCCGCTGTGGCTGAGCTGCTCCGCGTGCAGCTTGATGCCCAGCCCCCGAGCTCGTGCCGCGGTGAGCACGCGCTCGCACTCAGCGACGGTGAACGCACCCTCGTCGCAGAAGGCGTCGACGAAGCGCGCGCGCTGCGCGGCCGCGTCGATCCCCTGGATGCACACCGCGTCGATGAACGCCTCACGATCGCCCTCGGGCGGCGCGTGCAGCGGCAGGTACGTGGCGACGACGTCAGGCAGCCCGGGATCGGACCGCAGGCGCAACGCCGCGTCGAGCTGGCGCATCTCGGCGGCCTTGGTGAGCCCGTACCCGCTCTTGATCTCGACGGTGGTCGTGCCGTGCCGCAGCATGCGGCGGGCGCGCTCGCGCGCTGCCGCGGCGAGCGCGTCGACGTCGCCGCGAGCCGTGTCGCGAACGGTGGCGCGAATGCCGCCGCCGGCAGCGGCGATCTCCTGGTACGTCCAGCCGCCCGCGCGCTGCGCGTACTCCTCGCTGCGCTCGCCGAGCCAGACGATGTGGGTGTGCGCGTCGATGAAGCCGGGGACCACCGCCAGACCGGAAGCGTCCACCTCGACGGTGTCCAGCGGCAGCGCGGAGGAATTGAGGTCGGTCTCGCGGCCGGCAAAGGTGATCACGCCATCGCGTGCCGTCAGCGCGGCGTCCTCGATCACGCCGGGCGGCGGCCCCACCTGCGGATCGCACGTGCAGAGGCTGCCGATGCGGCGCACCAGCAGCGTGCTCATGGCTGCGGCCGCCCCCCGCGCGCGGCGATCCCGCTGCAGAACCACATGAACGCCGCCGCGGCCAGGCGCACGGTCATCCCGTTGACGTCGGCATTGGCATCAACTTCGGTGATGTCGGCGGCCCGGACCCGCGGCTCGCGGCCCAGGGCGTGCGCGGCAGCGAGCAGTTCCCCGGGCGTCAGGCCGCCCGGCAGGCTCGCCGGGCACGCCGGGGCGAAGGCGCGATCCACCGCGTCGATGTCGAAGTCGACGTAGAGAGCCGACACGCCCGCGTGCGCGAGCGTCGAGACCGCGTCGGTCACCACCGAGCTCATGCTGGCGGTGAGCACACTGGCCCGGGAATAGACGCGCACGCCGCGGGCGGCAGCCCAATCCGCGTGCTCGCGCGCGTTGCCGAACGCGCTGATGCCGATCTGCGCCACTCGGTCGCCGGGCAGCCCCGCCTCGATGAGCTCGCGCACCGGCGTGCCGTTGCGTGACCCCCGATCGGCGGGGCGGCAGTCGTGGTGCGCATCGATGGTGATCAGTCCCCACTCCTCCTCGGGGCGTGCCGACATCATGCCCAGCATCGCCGGCCGGGTCAGCGAGTTGTCGCCGCCGATGACAAATACAGCCGGGGCGGCGCGGGCCGCGCCAGCAGCCGCCGCGTCGAGGCGGGCGTGAGCCGCCGAGGCGTCGGCGTCATCGCGATCGCCGGGGACGTCGCCGAGGTCATGCGGGAGCAGCGACGCGACATCGATGCCGTGTTCGGCGTCACAGGTGGGAAAACGGGCCAGCGCGTCTCGGAACGCCGGCGGGGTGGACCAGGCCTCGGATGGGCTGATGGAGGCTCTGGAGATGGGAGCTCCCAGCACAGCGATGTCAGGGGCAGCCGGGCCACCACTGCCCAGCCATTCGCGCGCGTTCATCAGCCGGGCGCGCCGCCGTCGAGCATGGGAACGCGCACGCCGCGCTCGCGGGCGGCGGTGCGTGCCTCGTCGTACCCGGCATCCGCGTGGCGCATGACCCCGGTCGCCGGGTCGTTGGTCAGCACGAGCTCGGCACGCCGCGCCGACGCGGCCGATCCGTCCACGCACACCTGCGCGCCGGCGTGGATCGACAGCCCCATGCCGACGCCGCCGCCGTGGTGCACCGCCACCCAGGTCGCCCCGCTCGCGCAGTTCAGCAGCGCGTTCAGCACCGGCCAGTCGGCGATGGCGTCGCTGCCGTCGCGCATCGCCTCGGTCTCGCGGTAGGGAGAAGCGACCGAGCCGCTGTCGAGATGGTCGCGGCCGATGACCAGCGGCGCAGCCACCGACCCATCGCGCACCAGGTCGTTGAAGCGCAACCCGGCCAGGTGGCGCTCACCTGCGCCCAACCAGCAGATGCGCGCCGGCAGGCCCTGAAACTGCACGCGCCGCGCCGCCAGCTCGAGCCAGCGGTGCAAGCCGTCGTGCTCGGGGAAGAGCTCGAGCAGCGCCTGGTCGGTGCGCGCGATGTCGCCCGGCTCACCGCTCAGGGCCACCCATCGAAACGGACCCCGGCCCTCGCAGAACTGCGGCCTGATGTACGCGGGCACGAACCCGGGGTACGCGAAGGCGCCGTCGAAACCGCCGAGGCGGGCCTGCTCGCGCAGCGAGTTGCCGTAGTCGAACACCTCCGCGCCGCGGGTCTGATACGCGGCCATCGCCCGGCAGTGCACCGCCATCGACTCGCGCGAGCGCGCCACGTACGCGGCCGGATCACGCTCGCGCAGCGCCGCGGCCTCGTCCAGTGACATGCCGGCCGGGACGTAGCCGTGGAGTGGGTCGTGCGCGCTCGTCTGGTCGGTGACCACGTCGGCGGCGAACGCCGACTCCACCAGCGCGGGCAGCGCCTCCGCGGCATTGGCGCACACTGCCACCGAGAGCGCTTCGCCTCGCTCCCGCGCCACATCGCAGCGCTGCAGCGCGTCGTCGAGCGAGGCCGCGACCGCATCGACGTACCCGGTCTCGAGCCGGCGCTGGATGCGGTGGGCATCGACGTCGATGCAGAGTGCCACGCCCTCGTTCATGGTCACCGCGAGCGGCTGCGCGCCACCCATGCCGCCGAGCCCCGAGGTGAGCACCAACCGGCCGCGCAGGCTGCCGCCGAACCGCTTGCGGGCCACGGCGGCGAACGTCTCGTACGTCCCCTGCAGGATTCCCTGCGTGCCGATGTAGATCCACGAGCCCGCCGTCATCTGCCCGTACATGGTCAGCCCCATCGCCTCGAGCTTCCAGAACTCGTCCCATGTCGCCCATTTCGGCACCAGCATCGAGTTGACGATGAGCACGCGTGGCGCCATGTCGTGGGTGCGGGCCACGCCCACCGGTTTGCCCGACTGCACCAGCAGGGTCTCGTCGTCGCGCAGGTCGTGCAGCGCGGCCACGATGGCGTCGAAGCTCGCCCACGAGCGCGCGGCGCGGCCGGTGCCGCCATACACGACCAGCGCGTCGGGATCCTCCGCGACTTCGGGATCGAGGTTGTTCATCAGGCAGCGCAGCGGTGCCTCGGTCTGCCAGCTGCGACAGGTGATCGCGCTTCCGCGAGGAGAGCGCACGGGACGGGCCCCGGTGCTCACCTCGGGTTCGTGACGACGTCGCGAATCGCGTCGCGCCAGCGCTGTTCGCGCAGCCAGCCGGCCAGGACCTCCAGGTCCGGGGCGATCACGCGATCGTCGGTGAGCGGCGGCACCACCTCGCGCACGGAGGCGAGCAGGGCGGCGGTGGCGGGCGCGGGCCGCAGGGGCGCGCGAAGCTCCAGGGCCTGGGCGGCACACACCATCTCGACGGCGAGCACCGAGCGCAAGGCCGCCACGGATCGCCGCGTGCGCAGCGCCGCCTCATATCCCATCGAGACGTGGTCCTCCTGGCCGGCACTGGTCGAAGCGCTCAGCACGGCCAGCGGTGTCGCCGACGCGCGCAGCGTCGCCACCAGTGCCGCCGCGCTGTACTGGGCGATCATGAAACCGTTGTTCAACCCCGGGTCGCGGCTGAGGAACGCGGGCAGGCCGCGCGAGCGGGCCGGGTCGAGGAGGCGATCGACGCGGCGCTCACTGATGGACGCCACGTCGGCGCACACCGAGGCGAGCAGGTCGGCCGCGTATGCCATCGCTTGCGCGTGGAAGTTGCCGGCGCTGACCAGCTCGCCGTCCAGCACCACCGGGTTGTCGACAATGCTGGCCAATTCGTGGTCGACGGTGGTGCGCACGAATGCCACCGCGTCACGCGCTGCGCCGTGCACCTGGGGCGCGCAGCGCAGCGAGTAGGCGTCCTGCACCGCGTGATGCGACTCGCGGTGCGAGGCGACCATGGGGCTGTCGCGCAGGAGCTCGCGCAGGTTGGCGGCGCTCGCCGCCTGCCCGGGTGACGGACGCAGCGCGATCACCGGCTCGCGGTACGCCACGGTCGTCGCCAGCAGCGCCTCGGCGCTCATCGCGCACGCGCAGTCGACCGCCGACAGAAGGCCTTCGACGTCGTGCGTCGCCAGCGCCAGGATCGCCGTCAGCGCGTCGGTGCCGTTGATCAGCGCGAGCCCCTCCTTGGGGCCGACCTCGATGGGGTCGATACCACGCGCACTGAGCGCGTCACGTGCGGCGATGCGGGTCCCGTCATCACCCCGGACGAAGCCCTCACCGAGCAGCACGGCTGCGATGTGTGCCAGCGGCGCCAGGTCGCCCGACGCTCCCAGGGAACCGTGCTCCGGCACCCAGGGCACGACGCCGCTGGTGAGCAGGCGGAGCAGCGCCGCCACCAGGTCGGCGCGGACGCCCGACATGCCTGCCGCGAGCGTACGCGCGCGCAGCAGCGCGGCGCCTCGAACCACCTCGGCGTCCAGCGCTTCACCCACGCCGGCGGCGTGGCTCAGCACGACGGCACGCTGCAGCGCCGACCGGTCGGCCGGCGCGATGGCTCGGTCTGCGAGCGCGCCGAACCCGGTGGTGACACCGTATACCGCGGCCCCCTCCACGTTGATGCGCTCGACTACGGCCCGCGATCCGGACATGCGCTCAGTGACCCCCTCGCCGACCCTCACCGGCTCACCGTTTCGCGCTACGCGGACCACGTCCTCGATGCGCAGGCTGCTGCCGTCGATGGTGAGCATGCGCAGGCGACACTATCAGCAGCCCGATCGAAAGTCGCCGGCGAAGGCGGATTCACTCCGCCGATAGCCGGCTCCGATCTCAGCGCTGAAAAGCGCAGTGATCGGGTGCGGCTTTTCAGCGCACGTCTCGCGCGATACCCCGAACGTGCGGTGGCCGTTATCGTCCGTTGCACGTGGAGCCGTTCGACACCGCGCCCAATCCCCCACCCGCGCCGCTGCCCGGCGCCGGCTGGCGGGCGCCCTACACGCCACTGCCGCCTCCCGTCGAGCCGTCGGCGCCGCTGGTGGCGCCGCGCGAGCCATCTGCGTTCGAATCGCTGCGTGCCGAGCCGGCTCGGCATCGCCGGCGCTGGCCGGTGGCACTCCTCGCGTTCCTCGGCTCGGGTCTCGCCTATGTCGGGGCCGCGGCAGGTGTGGCCGGGGCGACCGCGGACGCCGCCGAACGCGCGGCCCTGCTGGCTCGTCACGGCGATTACGGAGGCGCGATCGCGCTCGACAACCGCATCGCGTCGCTGGGCGGGCCGCTGCAATTCCTGAATCGATCCGACGTCGAGCAGGCGCCTGTGAAAGCCCAGCGCAGCATGCTGGCGTGGGCGAGCGCGCTCGCCGCCCAGGGAGAGGTCGATGCTGCGGTGACCCTCATCCGCAGTGTCACGGACCCCGCGCTGGCAGCCGACGCAGCCCGCGAGCGCGCGACGCTGCTGCTGCGCGCGGCCACCGCCGCCGCGCAGAAACCGGACTACGTCAGTGCCGTGGGCAGGCTGGAGCAGCTCATGTCCAGCGATCCGACCTCGAGTGAAGCCGTGCAGGCGGCGGCGCTGCTGCCCGACTACCAGGTCGGCGAGGCAGCCGCACTGGTTGCAACCGGGCGAGGCGCCGATGCGCTCGCCCTACTCGACGCGGTGCTCTCGGGCACGTCCGCGCCGGCGAAGCAGAAAGCGAAGGCGGCGTATCCGGCGGCGCTGCTCAGTGCCGGTCGCGAGGAGGTGAGCGCCTTCTCGTTCGTCGAGGCGCGTACCACGTTGCAGCGCCTGGTGAGCGCGTACTCGCGGAGTGCGGAAGCGCAGCGTGCCCGCGGGATGCTCTCCGCCGGCCAGCCTGTGTCCGGGACACTGGTCGACCGCACCGGTCATCCCATCGGTGGCCGAGTGCGGTTGAGCAGTCATTTCACCGCACTCGGTGACGGCTACATCACCAGCGGTCCGTTCTATCCGTCGACTGCGGATGCGAAGGGCGATTTCACGGTGGAAGCCGTGCCGGTGGGCGGGCCGTACGTCCTGGAGGTGTTCCACAACGGGGACTGGACGACGCTGGTCGACCCGGGCAGTGGACAGCCCGCGGACCCGGTCACGGTCAAGCCGCTGGAGCCGGCGGCGCTCGCGTTCATCGTGCTGCCGGCGTAAGCAGATCGCCCTGGCGATACCGGAAAAAGAGGGCGGGGTCGCAGCGCTACACTAGCCGGCACCATGGAAGGCGATCGTCGCGCCATGGCGTGTGAGTGGGGGAAACGCTCGATTCTCACGCTGCGGCGCATTGCGCGTGGCCAGGCGACACTCGAGTTCGCGTTTGCCGCACCGCTGTTCCTTCTCGGTCTGTTCGCCGCAGTGGACTCGGCGCTGTGGTCGGTGCAGACCAACGCCGAGGTGGCGGCGGTGCAGAGCGCAGCGCGCGTCGCTGCATCAGCCGGATCGACGCCGCTCGGCCGCGCGGCCCCGGACGTGCGCACGGTCACCGCCGGGGTCGAAGCACACCTCGGCCAGGCCCTGTTCGCGACCCGTCTTGTGGCCTGGTGCGACCCGACTCCGGGGGCGCCGTGCGTGCCGCCGGTGAGCAACGCGGGCGTGTGCAGCGGGCCGGCGTGCAGGTTTCTCGCCTGCCCGTCGACTCCGCAAGACGTGCAGGCTGTCTTCGGTCCGCGTGTCGTCGCGGTCTGCGTGCACGAGCAGGATGCGCAGCCGTGCGCGTCCGGTGCGGACGCTGCATCGGCGAGCGATCCGTACTGCACGGATTCACCCACCATCACGGTGCGCGCCGTCGGCTTCCTCGCGTCGCTGGTTCCGCCCGGTTTCGGCGCGGGCGAGGTCGGCGGGGAGTTGCCCACCAGCGTTTCGGCCACCACGCACACGTTGCGCTTCGCCCCGTGAGACGCCGGGCCCGCAGCGGGGACAGCGCGCAGGCGGTGCTGGAGACAGCACTGCTCATCCCGATCATGCTCTTGCTTGCGTGCAACTTCATCGCGCTCATGGTCCAGGCGTCGGTGCAGGAGCAGCTGGACTCGGCAACGGCTCTGGCCGCGTAGTCGCGCTTCCAGGCACCCACCAACTCGCTCGACGCAGCCGGCGCCGAATGCTGTCCGGATCCACGCTGCTGCCAGTCCCGGAGTGACGCCACGTCGCTGCGCACCGGTGGCCTGCCGGTTGGATGTCGCTATGCCGCGGAGAGCTTCTACGGAACCATGCGCAACGCAGCGTTCCTGGAGTGGCACAAAGGGCCGCTGTGCCTCAGCGGTGGCGACAGCGGCGCCGGGTCGGAGCCCGCGCGGGCAGCCCAACCGTACCCGAATTCGCCGCTGGGCTCTGAAGTGTCGTGTGTCGTCGCATCGCGGGGAGGCGACGGAACGTTGCATCACGGCTTCCTCGATCGCACGCTCAACCCGCCCTTTGGGCTCGAGGTGGTGGTGTGCGACGCCAGTGCGCGGCTCGACTTTTCGCGTACGCCGCTCGCCTGGGGCGTGTTCTGGGCGCCGATGCTGCACGCGCATGCGGAGGCACTGCCGCCGCCATTCCGGCAATGACGCGCGCAGCATCGCGTGCGCTGCGTCCGCGCAGATCTGCGGCGACGTCGGGTCAGATGCTGATGATCTTCGCGCTCGCCTTTGCACTGTTCCTGTTCGGCGTCGCCTGCCTGGTGGCCGACGCCGCAGCGCTGTATCGATGGTCGCAGCGCGTTGACGCGGCCGCGCAGCTCGCGGCGCAGTCCGGGGCGGACGCCGTCGATCCCCGGTTCCTCTACGGCGAGACGCAACCCTGCGCGCCGCCACGGCGGGATCAGCGCTGCGCGGTGCCGCTCGTCGACATTGCGGCGCAGGACCGGCGCGGCGACCTGTTTGCGTTCGAGCGCGCCTGCATTCAGGCCGGCGACCAGTCCGCGCAGGTGCCCCGCGGCGGCGGGGAGGGCGCCCTGAAGATGGTCGACGACGCGCAGTCGCCGGAGGGAACACGCTGTGACAGCGACGGCTGCCGCGTGTACGCGGTGGTCACCCGTGTCGTCGAGCTGCCCATACCGATTCCGGGTTTCCCCGCGCGCATCCCCGTCACCGGTCGCCAGTACGCGGCGCCGGTCGTCGGCTCGACGTCGCCGCTGTCCACCTGCGGCGGATCTGCGTGGGTGCCGGCCGCGCCGTCATGAGAGAGCCGGCGCGGCGGCCGCCGGCGACCCGAGGGCGACGCCCAACACTGCGGCCAGCCGCACGCCGTCGGGGCTGCCCCAGCCACTAGCCGGGTCCCAGCCCGCGCCTGCGCGGTAGGGCCCGCCGGTGTCGCCGCGGAGCACATCGTTGAACCCGCGCCCGCGCGCCGCATACAGGCGCGGGTGGGGCATGCCAAGGCGGCGGCGGCGCTTGGCGGCGATCAGCGTCCAGAGTGCGGTGTACATCGGAGCCACCGCCGAGGTACCCCCGGTGACCCGGA
>Ga0066710_100004183_pt1 | contig 12661 bp, 9 predicted proteins | sample GraSoiAngelo_159_FD_79666 | JGI IMG/M metagenome (GOLD analysis project Ga0066710, IMG submission 79666) | Grasslands soil microbial communities from the Angelo Coastal Reserve, California, USA - 14_1009_16_40cm | ecosystem: Environmental > Terrestrial > Soil > Grasslands | place: USA...
CCCCGCCACGAACCGGGGTTCCGGCGCGGGCGGATTGGCGCGCGCGTTATCAAGTACAGCCGGGTCACAATCCAAACCCACCAGCCTCCCATCCACCCCTAGCGACTCGAGAATTGCGGCAGCGTGACCGCCGCCCCCCAAAGTCGCATCCACGTAGGTCCCGTTCGGATCTGTCAGGAGCAACTGGACGGCCTCCTCCTTGAGAACCGGGACGTGACCCGGCATTCAGCTCCTCTGATTCTCCCGCTTACGACCGAATTTCGCGGCGGCCACCAGGGAATTGCATCGTCGTGCTCGCAAACCCCGGCGGCTCGCGGTGCGGCGCTACGGCCTCCTCCACCGGCATCCACTCCAGGCGGCGCAGGGTAGGTCCCAGCCCCGCTACGTCGAACAAGCCCTTGAGATAGGCGCTCAGGCCCGCGAGGCACACATTCGCGCCTCGGTTTCCTTGCCGGGCGAGCGCGCGCGTGAACTCGGCGAGCGCGCGATAGTCAAGATGGGTGACCTGCTCGAATTCGAGGCAGACGAGGTCGCGCGGCGAACGGCCCCGGTCCGATATCGCCTCGGCGATCTGCCTGAGCTCCCGTTCTCCCAGGCTCCCGAATAGCCGCACGACGAGCGCCCCCGCCCCGCGGCGCACGTCCCACTGGAGAACCGGACGGTCAAATGCGAACGGAAGGCGCGCAGCCCCTTGAGCCGTGATCACAGGAGCAGCTCCCCGGCCATGTCCTCGTAGCTTCGGTTCGAGCTTTGGAGGTATTCCTCGAAGCGCGCCGGATCCCAGATCTCGATGTGGTCCACGACGCCGTTCACCATGGCCTCCCGCTTGAGCTGCGCATGGGCGAGAAGCCGAGGAGGGATCGCGACCCGTCCTTGGGCGTCGAGGGTTCCTTCGTTCAGATCCAGCGACATGATCCGCAGGAAGCGGCGATTGGTTTCGTCGTGAAAGGAGCGGCCGCGGAGGCGTTCCTCCATCCGCCGCCATTCATCGAGCGGATAGAGTGCCGCGCACGTTTCGAGGCCCCGGAGGATGATGAAGGTGTCGGAGGCCTCGCCGGAGAGGAGGCGGCGAAACCGCGCGGGGATGCTGATCCGACCCTTGTGGTCGATCGAATGCCGGTAGCTCCCCCGAAACGTCGCCATCCACCGTCCCTATCCGCCATCGGGCTGGCCCCCGTGGCAGTTCGGATTCCCACTATTCCCCACAAATCACCACGGCGGCATCCTACAGCCTGTAGGAAAAAGGTGTCAAGCCGATTTCATGGACAGGGCAAAATTTTTATTTCGTTGAAAAATATAGAGTTGGGCGAGTAGGGCCGGGTGGGTCGAGAAAGGCTTAGTGGGGGCGGATGGGTAGAATTTCGGAGAGAATCTCCGCGGCGTCTGACACCATGTTCCGCCGCTCCCATACGGAAAGGGATTCCTCCTGGAGGTGGGTGGAGAGGTCGGCCCCGCCGCGCCAATCGCGAAGCCACTCGAGGATCGTCCTCGCCGCCCCCTCCTCGTCCCCGGGCGGGATCACGGCCCCGGCGTTCGAGCCGCGGATCAGAGCCGCACCGGGGCCTGCATCGAGGATCCCGAGCACGGGACGACCGCTGCTCAGGTACTCGTAGATCTTCCCCGTGTAGAGGAGCGAGTCCGCTGCCCCGCCATGCCCCAGCAGCAGGAGCGCACCCGCGCGCCGCATCGATACGAGCGCCTCCACGTGCGGCTGCGAGGGGTGAAGCTCGAGCACCTCGCCCAAGCCGTATCGCTTCCGATCGCGTGCGCTCAGCTCTTCGTTCCCGCCGATGAACCGGATCCGCAGATCATCGCGGGCGCCGGGATCGCGCTCGAGCACGCGCCGCGCCGCGCCGAGGAGGGTTCGCACCGTCGGGCGGTGGGCGAGCTGCCCGGCGTGGAGAAGCACGAATCGTCGAGGCTCCCGCAAGCCGCCGGCGATCCGGTCTTCCTCCTGCGCCGCGCGCGCCGCGCGACGCCAATCATCGGAATCGAACCCATTGGGCAAAAAAATGAAACGCGAAGGGTCGACCTCGCGGTATCGCTCCCGATAGAGCGCCACCATCGCTTCGCTCACGAGCGTGACCCGGTCCGCTTCCCGAACCACGCGGCGCTCCAGGGCGCGATTCCTCGCGTCGTGCCAGGGCGTCGGAGGCCGATAGGTAACGCGCCCCACCCAGGGATCGCGAAAGTCCGCCACCCAGGGCACGCCGTGCGTCCGCTTGAGCGAGAGCCCCGCCACGTGCGCGCTCTCGGGAGAGGATGTCGTCCAGAGCGCGTCGATGCCGCCGGCTCGGATGCGCGCGTCCGCGGCGCGGCGGGCGGCGTCCGCCCACCCGCGATATCCGTCCGGGAGGAAGACCCAGCGCTGGAGCGCGCGCAGCGCCCGGAACGAGGCGGGGCGACGAGAGCCTTGCGGCTCCTGGACGGGGACGCCCGCGCGCGTCAAGAGTCGGAGGACGCCCAGCGCCGTGAGCCCTCCGACCCGGATCACCTCCGCGCCCGCGGGGACCTCGGGGAGGAGGCTCGGGTCGAGAATCCAGTAGTCGCGATTCCGGGTGGTGACGACCGAAGAGCACCATCCGAGAGGCTCCAGGTAGCGCACCAGCTTGAGCGTGCGCTGGCACCCCCCGCCTCCCAGCGGTGGAAAGAAATAGGCGAGAAGAAGGACCCGTCTCAGCGCGCGCTCCCCGATCGAGCGAGCGCCGCGAGCTTTGCCTCGAGTTGCTCGAGCGTATCCGCAAAGCGCGCGCGCGCGCTCACCGCAGCACGGGCGCGGGCGCGATAGGTAACCGCCTCCGGGTCCCGCGACGCCTCGGCGATCGCGCACGCGAGGGCCTCGGGATCGCCCACCGGAACCAGGTAGCCCACGCGGCGGTGCGTCACCCACTCGCGATTTCCCGCGATGTCGCTCACGATCGGGAGCAAGCCCGCGGCCATGGCCTCGAGGAGGGACTGGGAGGTCGAGTCGGAGCGCGCGAGCGAGACGTAGAGGTCTCCTTCGCGGTGGAGCGCCCGGAGCCGGTCCGGACCGACGAATCCTTCGAGCACGACATGACGCGCGACATCCTCGGCCCGAATCCGCGCCTCGACCGACGCGCGGAGCGACCCCTCCCCCGCCATGGTCGCGTGGAACGGGAGGCCGCGCCGCTTGAGGATGCCGAGCGCGCGAACGAAGGTCTCCGGGTCGTAAACCGGCTCGAGCTGGCGGGTCCAAAGAAGGCGGATGGGCCGGGCCCCGTTCCGCGCGGCGCGGAATTCGCCCGCGGGCCCGAACGCGCCGGCGTCCACACCCCAGGGTCTCGTCCAAACCCGCGCCGGAGGCGCGCCCAGCGCGACGGCGGCCTCGGCGAGCACCGCCGCGTCCACGTGGATGAGCCCCGCGCGGCGCAGAACGTAGCGGGCGCGCGCCCGGTGGAGCGGCGAGAGGCGCGCGTTCGTGAGGAGATCGGAGCCCCAGCAGACGAGAAGCCACGGGTGGGCTTGCGCGAGCGCCGCGAGGAACCCGTAGTTCGGCAGAAAATGCGCCACGGTCACGTCGGGCCGAAAGGCCCGCATCTCCCGCCGCACCGCGCCGAGAGCGCTCCAGTAGCGGAGAGCCTTCACGGGCCAGGGGCTGCCGACCACCCGCGCGGGGATCCCCGGGTCGGCGCATTCGTGGGCGGTCAGGAGGAGCATGTCGTGCCCGCGCTCCCGAAGCGCCGAGGCCCAGCGGCGGGTGTGGACCGAAGGCCCATGCGCGAGAAGGAGGATGCGCACGGCCGCGCTACCCCCGGAGCTTCCGGTGCGCCGAGCTCCGCCGCCCGGCCACGACGAGCGGCCGCGGTGTCGCGCCCCAGCCCTCCTTGAAGCGGATCAGGCCGGCGGCGTCGGAGGGAGAGCCGCCCAAGTCGTACTCGAGGTATCCGGCGTCGCACAGGGTCGCCAAGATTCCGGCGATAAGGAAGTTGTTGGGACGCAGGGGCCAGCTCGCCTCGGAGGAGACGGTGAGCCAGTTCATGGCGACCCCCTGGTGGAACAGGTGAAGGCTCCCGGCGACCGGCGTCTCGCCGTGGTGGACCAGGTGATACCGGGCGAGCCCTTCGGGCCCGAAGGAACGATAGATCCGCTCGTAGAGGGAGTAGGGCTTCGCTTCGCCGCCGCGGCGGCGAACGGTTTCCACCGCCATATCGTAGTACGCGCGCACGTCCGATTCGTCGGCCGCGGAGCGGATCGTGAGGCCGCTCTCGGCGGCTTGCCTGACGAGGCGGCGGGTGGGCGGCGCGAACCCTTGGGCCAAAGCCTCGAAATCGCGCTCCAGCTTAAGCACGTGCGTGATTCGCTCGACGGCCGGAAGCCGCGCCGGGATCTCGGCCCGGTTCCCCCGATACCAGGTCAGCTCCGAGCGCAGCGTCCAACTCCCTCCGGCGAGCTGCGCGAAGGACCCGAGCAGCTCGCGCCGCACGGACGCAGGGTCGGGATGGTCCGCGCGCACGAGCGGCCCGCCGTAGGTGCCGAAAGGCATCGAGAAAACGGCCCGGCCGATGCCCCGGTTCCGGACGATGGCGGGAACCCCGCCGGCGTATCCTTTCTCGTCCTCGAGGACGAGGGCGACCCACCGCGATCCGCGCCACTCCGCCACCCAGAGCTCCGCCCACGCCGAGGTATGGAACACCGTCGCCTCGGAAGCGCTCGCGACGAGGCCGTCCCACGCCGCGCGGTCGGGCGGCGACAGACAGGCGACCCGCGATTTGAGCTTCACCGCACCACCGCGACGCGCAGGATTCGCGATTGGCTCTTGTCCCGAAGCACGACGAGATAGACACCGGGCGGGGCGAGGCCGCCGTCCCGCTTCCTCAAATCCCAGATCTCGTTCGCGGCGGGATCGCATCGGAAACGGTGGATCACGTTTCCCGCTAGGTCGCGGATCTCTCCGTCGATCGCGTTTCGGATGCCGCCCACCTTCAGGGTTCCGAGGATCGCGCGCGAGGGGTTCGGATAGAGGTAACTCTGATCGGTGAGGCCCGGCTCTCCTCCCGTCGTGGGAACGACGCGGGAGACCCCATGGGCCGTTCCCACCCAGAGCGCCCCTCGGGCGTCATCCCAAGCGAGCGCGCGGATATCGTCATCGACCAAGCCGTCCCGCGACGTGAACACCTCGATCGCGCCCGCCCCGGCCGCGTCCGCCCGCGCCAGACCTCCCGACGTCGCGATCCACACGCTCCCCTTGGAGTCGAGGGTGAGATCGTTCACCTGCACGCTGGGAAGCCCGGGACCGCCGAACGAGGGGGCCAAGGTCAGGACGCGGGTGAAGACCCCGTTGTGGATCCGGCCCGCCCCTCCCTGTGTGCCGATCCAGGCTGTCTGGGGATCGAGCACGGCGAGCGAGGACACCTGGTCGCTGGGCTGCACGGTCACATGGGTCCAGACATCGTCCGAGTGATCCGGAGTTCCTCGGCCGTCCCAGATATCGACGCCGTTGAAGGCCGTTCCGAACCATGCCCTCCCCGCGGAGTCGAAGCGCACCCCCCGGAGGTTATTGCTCGTGAGACCCGAGTTCATAGGGGTGAGGGAGTCGAGGAGGGCTCCTGTCCCCGCGTCGAGCTCGTAGACTCCGTTCTCGTGCTCCACGCTCACGGCGTAGACCCTACCGGAGGGCGACCGGTCGATGGCCCATATGTTGTGCACCGCGGGCAGGTCCCAGGTCCCGGTTCCCGGATCATACCGATCCACGCGTGGACGCGGGCTCCCGTCCGAGCAGCAATGGCCAATCCAGAGCTTCGAGGAGCCATCGTAGAAGATCGCGAAGACGTCGGCCTCCTGCAGCGCGCCGCCGGTCGAGGCGTTCGTGAGCGCGTTCCACGACGCCCCGTCGAAATGGAGCACGACGCCGCGTCCTGAGCCGGGCGGGAAGGCGTTGCCGGTCGAGAACCAGACTCCGCGCGGATCCACCGCGGCGCGCTGCGTTCCGTTGACGAGCGGCCCGTCGGAGAGATGAGGCTCCCATGCGGCTGTCGTGGGCAGGAGGAGCCGCGCGGCGCCGCCGAGGGTGCCCACCCAGAGCCTCCCATCGGGGCCCACGCGAAAGGAGGTCACCCGCAGGCTTGGAAGCCCGGTGTTGAGGGAGCCCCACGAGGCGGTCTGCGGGTCGTACTCGTAGGCTCCGAGGGTCGTGGCCCCCGAGAAGAGGCTCCCTCCGGCCGTGTACAGAACTTGGCTCGGGAACCCGTGGCCGCTGTTCGCCGCCCGGAAGACGCCTCCGGCGTATTGATAGGGGCCCAGCGACGTGCCGGCCCAGAGCGTGTCCGCGTACAACGCGAAGGACGTCGCCGGGGACGAAAGCGTCGCCGTGCGGTCGAGCCACGCGCCGCCGGCGAAGCTCGAGAGCCCCGACATCGTCGCGCACCAGAGCGTGTCCCCGACTTGGATGAATGCCCGCACGTCGTCGCCGACGAGCGCGCCCGACGTACTCGCGTTGGTGTAGGCGCGCGTGAGTCCGATCTGTCCGGTCGACGGGTTCTCGGTGAAGAGCGCCACCCCCGCGCTCGTGCCGACCCATACCGTATCCCCGCGGACATAGATCGTCTGGACGCGGTCGCCGGGGAGACCGTCGAAGGAGCTGAGCGTGCGGCGAAACCTCCCGTCGGGCCGGAGCCGGGCGATACCAGACTCGGCGGTCCCGGCCCACAGCGCGCCCGAAGGGGAAACTTCGATCGAGAGAACGCGGTTCGAGGGGAGCCCTCCCGGCGAGCGGAGGATTTTCGTCGCGGCGCCGGTCGCGGGATCGATCGTCACGATCCCCCCGAGGGTCCCCATGGCGAGGAGCCCCTTCCACGCCGTCAGGCTCTGGATCTCGTTCGAGTTGACGTAATTCCTCACGAAGAGCGATGTCCTGGATGCGGCCGACGCGGCTTCGCCGAGGCAGCAGGAGGCTATCGCCGCGAGCGCGAGCGCCATCCCCGGGGCCCGTCCGGAAAGGAGAGACAGGATCCACCTCAAAGGATGGTTCCCCTCGTGGCCCGGAGAAACACACGCAGGTCTTCGGCGAGCGAGAAGCGCGACAGGTAGGCGAGCTCGGCCGCCACCTTGGCCATGGGATCGCCGGAAGCCCCGTCCGGCGGCGTCACGACGCCGGGGCGGACCGACTCGAGCGCGAGCCTCGCCCAGCCGGGGACGCCGGCCCACCGGTCCGCTTCGTAGGCGCTCCGGCCGACCCAGCTCAGTCGTCCCGACCAGACCCGCCCCCAGGCTTCGGCGGGACCGTAGCGCTCGCCGCGCCCGGCGAGATACGCCCGCAGCGCACCCCAGCGAAACGGAGCGACGAAAATCGAGAGCAGAAGATCGCTCGCGCGTTTCCTCACCCGGAGCGAGAGGCCCCGGCTCGGGGAATGGAGCAGCACCGCGCGCAGCCGTCCGAGCGAGCCGAGGCTCTCTTCGGCGGCGAGCTGGGCCACCGAGCCCGCCCAGTAGACCGCCGCGCCCGAGTCGCGCAACGCCGTCGCGGCGGCGAGCAGGTACGGCACCTCGTCCGGCTGCGGCACCACGCAGACGATCTGGATCCGCTCGCTCTCGACGAGCGTCTTGAGCCTCGCGGCGGCGGCCTCCGGCGGCTCGCCGGGCTCGGCGGGCGCCGCGGTCTTCAGCGGCTCGAATCCCTCGCCGCGCGTTTCCTCCAGCGCCTCGCGGGCCCGCTCGGCTTCGCTCCCCGACCCCACGACGAGCACCCGGCGAAAGGCAAAGCCCTGCCGGCGCGCTCCGGCGCCCAGCCGTCCGACCAGAGTCCTCGTTGCGAGGAGGGCCCCGTAGAGAAGCGGGGCCAGGAGAAGCACCAGCACGCGCGAGTACCGCGGGGTTTGGAACAGAAAGGTCGCCGCCATCAGGAAGAGAACCGCTTGGATCACCGCTTGCCCGATCGAGAACGCGCGCTCGATCGCGTCCAGGAACGTGGACCGGCGGTAGAGCCCGTTGGCGGTGAGCGCGGCCAACGTGACGGCCACCGTGAAAAAGAGAAGCCCGCCGTAGCTCGGCAGCGGGTAGATCGGCTTGGCGAACACCGGCGCGAGCGAAGCCCGAATGGCGTAGGCGCCGAGGAAGGCGAGAGCCGCCGACAGGACGTCTGTCGCCAGGGTCGCCAGAGCGAGAAGGCGCTTGCGATTCTGGCTCACGGCGTAGAGGACGGCGCTCCACTTCTCGGCGAAGCGGAGCAGCCCGGCCGCGTGCGCGCGGATCGAGCGCGCGCGGAGCTGGGCGCTCCCGCGGGTGTACTCGTGCACCATCGAGGCGTCGGCACAGTAGAGAACCTCGTACCCGTGGCGCCACATTCGCTGGCACCAATCCACGTCTTCGAAGTAAAGAAAGTAACGCTCATCCATCAGCCCCACGTCCCGCACCGCGCGCTTTGGCGCGAGCATCGCCGCTCCCAGAACCCAGTCGACGGCGCGGGTTTCCGCGTGGTCCCAGTCGGCCATGAGGTGGTTCCGGAGCGTGCGGCTCCGGGCCGCGTACGGCCCGAGCGGCGCCCGTCTCAAGAGGAGGGTCCTCCAATTGTAGAATCGGCGGGCGGAAAGCTGAAGCGTTCCGTCCGGGTTCAGGAGCCTGGGGGCGAGGATTCCGGCCCGGGGGTGCTCTCCGGCGCACCGGACCAGCGCTTCGATGGAGCCCGGCAGGACCTGGATGTCCGGGTTCAGGATCAGGACGGCCTCCTCCCGGGCCGCCCGGATCCCCTCGTTCACGCCGCGCGCGTAGCCGAGATTTCGTCCGGGGACGAGGATTCTCGCCGGCACCCCCTCCACCAGATCTTCGATCGGCTCTCCGGAGTTGTTCACGATGAGAACCTCGCGGAGCGGCTCGGGAGGCGCCTCGCGGAGCGATTGGAGCAGGCGTCCGAGCGCCGCGCGGGTGTGATAGTGGATGACGATCAGGGAGAGGTGCATGGGGCGGTCCCGGCTAGAGCGCGCCGAGCAGGTCGAGGATGCGGAGCCGCCAGACCATCCATGCGGCCTCCCAGACGATCCGCCGTGACATCTTGGATTCCCCCGCGCGGCGGTCGACGAAGAGGATCGGAATCTCGCGGATGCGGAATCCCTTTCTCCACGCCTTGAAATTGATCTCGATCTGAAAGCCGTAGCCGTCCGATTTGACGCGGCTCAGGTCGAGCGACTCGAGCACCTGCCGGCGGAAGCACTTGAAGCCGCCGGTGGCATCCTTGATCGGCATTCCCGTGATGACGCGGCTGTAGACGTTCGCAAGGTAGGAGAGGATCAGCCGCTTCAGCGGCCAGTTCACGACCGTGACCCCGTGCAGGTAGCGTGATCCCACCACGAGGTCCGCCTTTTCGAGCTCCCTCAGAAACTCCGGAAGGGAATCCGGATTGTGCGAGAAATCGGCGTCCATCTCAAACACGGCGTCGTAGCCGTGCTCGATGGCGTGTCGGAAGCCGGAGACATACGCGGAGCCCAAGCCCATTTTCCCGGGACGGTGCATCACGTGGACCCGCGGATCCGCCGCGGCCAGCGCGTCCGCCGCCGCGCCGGTTCCATCGGGCGAATTGTCGTCGATGATGAGCACTTCGAGCGGCAGACCCTCCGCGAAGATCCGCCTCAATAGCTCGGGCAGATTCTCCCGCTCGTTGTAGGTGGGGATGATCACGAGCGCCCTCACGCGGCCGGTTCCCCCGCGGGCTCGCCGTTTTTCGGATTCGACCGGCGCGCGGACCGGCGCCGGATCAGGCCCGCGCCCGCCAATCCCACCGTGAGCGCCAGCGACACGATGGAGATCCGGACCCCCGCTTGGAGCGCGGACGGCTCGTAGCGGAAGCGAATCCGATGCACCCCCGGCCCGACCAGGACGCCCCGCATCAGGTAATCCACGCGATGGATCGTCTCCGGGACGCCGTCCAGGGTCGCCCTCCAATCCGGGTCGTACTGATCCGAAAGGACGAACAACCCCGGCGCCGAGGTCGAGACGAGAAACTCGGCTTCGTTGAAATCGTATCGAATCACGCCGACCGAGTCCGGCACCCCCGGCTCCTCCATCGGGGGCAAGGGATCTGGACCGGTCCAGAGCGCCTCACCCGCCGGATTGAAGTTGCCGGTCCGGATGATCGCGAGCGTGACGGAGTCGTTCCGCACCGGTTTCAGCCGGTGCACCACGTGGGCGCGGGGCAGAGCGCCTTCCAGCTCGTAGACTTTCACATCGCCGTCGTGGCGCAGGGCGAGCCCGGGCGCTCCCTGCGGAATGTAGCCGTCCGTGAGCACGTACTTCACGTTCAGGAAGCGAAGCATGTCGAGGCTGGACAGGATCTGCGCGGTGTCGGCCAGCGCCTGATACAGCTTGGGCTTCGCCGGGTGATACCCCAGAACCGACGCGATCCCGTAGGCCGCAAGCCGGCTGTCGTTCCACTGGAGCGGGTAGACGCGGAAAAGGCTCCGGTCGGATTTGAGGAAGGTCACCTCGGGCGTTTCCTTGAAGTACTCCGCGTATTCCTGTGGGGATCCCACCTCGGGGTCGATGATCTTGCGGTCGATCACCCAGAGATCGACCGCCGTGACGGTGAGAATCAAAACCCCGGCCACGAGCCGGCCGATCCGTCCCCGCCGCGCGAGGGCGATGACGAAGAATCCGAGCCCGAGCAGGACCCCCGACTTGATCGCGTCGAGCGAGGCCAGGTCGAGCGCCTGTCGGGCCGCCTCCGCGCTGAAAGAGGGACGGCTGTGGATCGCGGCGATCTCGAGCGGCCCCGAGAGCGCATGAAGGAGCGCGACCACCGCGACCCCGCCCGCCGCCGACAGCACGGCCGCCCGCATCCACGAGGCGCCGGGGTCCGCCGCCTCCCTCCCCTTGGTCGGAGCCCCGCGCTCGAGGGCCCTCGTGAGACCGAAGGCGGCGAGAGCGCCCGTCGCGAACTGGACGAGCACCAAGACCATCACCGGGACGCGGAACTTGTTGAAAAACGGGAGGTGGTCGTAGAGAAGCGCGTACAGCGGTTTCAGGTGCTTCCCGAACGACATGGCGAGGGCGATCCCCGCCATCGTCACGAGGTACCACCGCACCTTCCCGCGCCATCGCATGGCGCCGTAGATCGCAAGCGCGAGCGGCACGATTCCCATGTAGTTCGGGTAGTCGGTGAAGGGCATGCTTCCCCAATAGGTCCGGCCCCCGAAGCCGAACATGCTGGGGATCACGAACGTGAGGATCTCGCGCGGGTGAAACGACCAGGAGGTCGCGTACTCGAGACCGGCGCCACCCCCCTCGCCGCCGCCGCGGACCGAGAGCTTCGCGTACTCGTGCGTGGGAAGGTAGAGGAAGGCGCTCATCCCGAAACCGAGGGCAAGCCCCGCGACAAGCCCGCCGAGGGCGCGTGCCGCCTCTCCCCTCCGGCCCTCCCGGACCCATTGGACCGCCAGAAAGACCGCGTAGCCGCCGAGCGCGAGCCATGTGTAAAAGACGATCTGCACGTGCCCCCGGAGCAGCTGAAGAGCCGCGGCCAGCGCGAACCCGGCCAGCGCGGGCGGAGATCCGCGCCGCACGAACCGGTCGAGCAGGAGGATCAGGAGCGGCAGGTACGCCGCGGTCATGATCTGGCTCCCGTGCCCGAACACGCCCACCGCCACAAGATTCGGGGTGAGCGCGAACGTGAGCGCCCCGAGGGCCGCCCCTTCCGCCGAGGCGCCGAGCGCGCGCAGGAGCGCCAACATGGAGACCGCCAGCAGGAGGTAGTGCGCGAGAAGCCACGTGAGATCGGGAAAATGGAGCGTCTTGTTCAAGAATCCGAAGACCAGATCCAATGGATAGACGTAGGGCACGAACGTGAGGCTCCCGAAGGAAGGCATTCCCAGGAAGTGATACGGATTCCAAAGCGCGTACACGTGCCGCTTCTGGAGCGCGTCGAGTGCGATTCGCGCGAATCCGGCGGGAGCGACCGAATCGGGAGTGAGGAAGACTTTTCCGAACGCAATCGGGTAGAAGAAGACGAGGACGAGGAGCGCGACGAGCGCCCAGGCCCAGCGCGAAAGGTCGGCCGCGTCCTTGGGTTCGCGGGGACCCGCCTGCCGCGCTCCGATTTTTGCCCCTCGCGAGGGGCGCGTCACGCGGCGTCCTCCAGACAAAACGCCACGAACTCCCGCGCGATCTCGTCCCAATCGTGGGCTCGCGCGAACGCGACCAGAGGCGCGGGATCGGGGGGCGAGCTCGCGAGCGATCTCACCGCGGCGACAAAGCCCTCTTCCGAATCGGCGACGCGCGCCGCCTCCCCCCACGCGCCGACTTCATCGGTGAAACGCGTCGTGACACACGGGACGCCGGCCGCCGCGTACTCGTAGAGCTTGACCGGGTTCACCGCCTCGGTCAGCGGGGTGCGCCGGAACGGGATCAACCCCACCCGGAACGCCCGCACGATCGATGGAATCTCGGAGTAGGGCTTGGGGCCGAGCCAGAAGAGATTCGGCGTCGACTCGGAAGCCCGCTCCAGCTCTCCGCGCGTCGAGGGGTGTGCGGGACCGACCAGAACGACCCGCGCCTCCGGGAGCGACCGGGCGAGCGTCGCGACGAGCGGCACGTCGAACCAGGAGTGGAGGGATCCAACGTAGCCGAGAACGGGCGCGCCGGCCTCCCCGGGCAGGAAATCGGCCGGCGGCGCCGCCTGGAACCGGGCGACCTCCACCCCGTTCCCGATCGGACGGGG
>Ga0066710_100004184_pt1 | contig 12658 bp, 16 predicted proteins | sample GraSoiAngelo_159_FD_79666 | JGI IMG/M metagenome (GOLD analysis project Ga0066710, IMG submission 79666) | Grasslands soil microbial communities from the Angelo Coastal Reserve, California, USA - 14_1009_16_40cm | ecosystem: Environmental > Terrestrial > Soil > Grasslands | place: USA...
ACGTCTCGGTGAGCGTATCGAGCTCCCGGCTCGATCCGAGGAGCGGCAAAGGGACGCCGACGGCGTGCGACGAGGTGATGTGCGCGAGCGAGGCGGATAGCCGGCCAATCGGCTGCGTCAGAATCTGCGCGAGCGAGACACTACCGAGGAGCGCGAGTCCGAACGCGCCCGCGACGATCGCGGCGAGGCTCTGGTTTGTGGGCAAAGGCTGCGCAAAGGGGACCGTCTGCCGAAAGTCCGCTGGAACCACTCCAGCGATGAAGCTGTCCGCTGTCGATCCGTTTGGAGCGACGATCTGCCAGAGCCGAGTGTCATCTTCGTCGCCGACAACTCCACCCCTCTCCTCGACGAACTCCACTCGCGTCACCCGCTCCCCAGGACAGAGGACCACTCTGATCTCGGGTTGCCCACCCGGGACGGACAGCGTGACGCCCACGGCTCGACTCGGTCCCAACGAGGGGTCGCAGGCGGAGACGAGAAGCCCGATGAAGACGGCCACCAGCGCACGGCGGCTCGGGAGCTTCTTGTGGCCGGGCCACACGGGTCTCACCGACGCCCGGCTGCCGCGGTCTCCTCGAGCCGCATCTTCACGATCTTCTTCACCAGCGCCGGGGGGATGGGCTTCTCAGGCGTGAATCGGAGCGTTCCTCTTCCCGAGAAGTACGGCTTCAGCTCTTCGCCGAGCGTTTCCATGACCGCGTAGCTCGCAGGGAAGAGGCTGCAGTGGTCCTTGAACGCCGCATAGGACACCAAGAACCGGCCATGCATCTTGAACGCCGGCATCTGATAGCTGATCGCCTCGGTCGCCTCGGGCGCGGCAGCCCTGATCGTCTTCCGGAGCTTCTCCAGCGCCGCCCGCTGAGCCTCCGGGAGGGCTCTCAAGTATCCATCGACGCTGGTTGCGGCCATGCTCGCTCCTTTCGAGCCAGACTACCGTCGTCGCCCGCGTCGCTCTACCATCCTCTTCCCATGAGCGGCAGGGACGAACAGCGAGACGCATATCTCCGAACCCAGATCGATCCCGGTGAATCGATCCTGGCGGCCGGGCGACAGGGTTTCGTGACGGACCGGCGCATCCTCTTCGGCTGGAAGCTCGACTTCGGATCGCATGCCGGTGAGTGGACGCACGACTCACTCACCTTCGGGGAGGTAGTTCGGTGGAGCAGGGGTCGACGTCACGACGATCGACCGATGCTTCGGATCGAGCACCCCACTCACTGGAGGCTGGAGTGGGTCCCTGCGCACCGGTTCCTCTGGTTCCGTTGGGGCAACGAGACGGGCGAGGTTGCACACCGGAAGACCACGTTCTCGTTCTCGAGCCGCCGCGATCCGGTGTTCTGGGAGTTGAGCGAGCGCCTCCAGCTGACTGGCGCGCCCCAGAGGGAGCCGTTCGTCGAGTCGCTCCCTGGCACTCGGGAGGAGAGAATGGCCCGCGGGCGGCGCTCGGGCGTGTACCGCGTGCAGGCCGGCCCTCTTGGCGCCCTACAGAGGCTCCGTTGCCGTATCTCCGGGCTCGACGAGGAGCTCCACCACGGGAGGATCCATTGGTGGATCCGAGTGGGAAGTTGGGCCCTGCTCGCCGTCCCTTTGGCGTTCGTGAGTCCCTGGCTGGTCCTCCCAGCCATTCTGGCGGTGGAGATCCTCTGGGTGGTGGGATTGCAGTGGTCCTGGCGGCGCACCCGCTATCCCGCCTGATTCCGGTCGCGTTGATTTTCGCCGGGTGAGCCTGATTGCTCGTTTGCTAGCAATCTGCTAGCATTCTGCGACATGCGCATCCTGTACCTCCGCAACGTTCCCGACGACGTCCTCGAGCGTCTCGAGCGACTGGCGGCACACGATGGGATGTCGGTCAGCGCGGTCGCCGTCCGGGAGCTGGCCGAGGCCTCCCGACGGGCGGACAACCCCGCCCTCCTCGGCTCCTTGCCCGACCTGGACGTCGAGGTGGGGACGATCGTGCGCGACCTGGAGTCCGAACGCGTCGCACGATGATCGTGGTCGACGCGTCGGTCGCCCTGGCTGCGCTCCTGAATGCCGGTCCCGCCCGACGGGCCCTCGGGTCGGGGCAGCTCCACGTGCCCCACCTGATCGACTCCGAGATAGCCAACGGGCTCCGCCGCGGCGTAGCCGGAGGTCGCATCGGTGCCGATGCTGGTTGGGCCGCCCTGGCTACGTGGCAACGTCTTGCCATGGTCAGGTACCCGGTCTTCGGGATCCTCGATCGCGTGTGGCAGCTTCGAGACAACCTCTCCGCGTACGACGCGACGTACGTCGCGCTCGCCGAGCAGCTGGACTGTCCCCTGGTCACGGTCGATCGGCGCCTCAGCCGGTCGCCGGGCCTGCGTTGTCCGATCACCGTGCTCCCTCGCTGATCGCAAGCATCCCCTCGGTTGACCGTCGCTCGGGCGGCAGGCGATGATTCGGCCGCTCACCCGACCCAGGAGGCGGCGATGGCCCCGATCATCGACAGCATCGAGATCGCGCGAAGCCCCGAGGACGTGTTCGCCTACCTCGATGACCTGGGCCGGCACGGCGAGTGGCAGGAACAGATCGTGAGCGTGAAGGTCGAGACGGAGGGCCCGACCCGGGTGGGCTCACGGGCAACCGACATCCGGCGCGTGCCCGGCGGCCCTCGTCCGATCACCTACGAGATCACCGAGCACGAGCCTCCGCGTAAGGCATCGTTCCGAGGGATCAACGGTCCGGTGCGCCCGGTCGGGACGGTGACGGTGGAGCCCGCTGGTAGCGGTTCGCGCGTCACCGTGAGGCTCGACCTGGAAGGCCATGGCATGGGCAAGCTGGTAGCGCCCCTCGCCAGGATGCAGGCCCGGAAGCAGGTTCCGAAGGATCAGGCGCGCCTCAAGCAGCGCCTCGAAAGCGGCGCCTGAGCACCTTTCCAGCTCTCGATCTGCCGAGGCTTGCGCGCCCGGACGACCCTGAACTAGCATCCGGGACTCGGTTTCACACCGTGCGGAGCCTGTCTAACGAGGAGGTCGGGGGATGCGGAAGTTCACGCTTGCGCTGACGATGCTCGTCCTGTTGCTGTCCCGTCCGACGCCGTCCTTCGCTGCGTGGGGCGGCAAGCTCGACGGTGACGACCATCCGATGGTGGGTGCCATGTACGGCGACTTCGACGGCAACGGCATCATCACGTGGGACGAGCTCATCTGCTCCGGGTCCTACGCCGGTCCCTCAGTCGATGGACAGTACGACGTGTACTTGACCGCGGCGCACTGCGTGGCGCCCGCTGGGCCGTTCGGGTTCGACACCCTCTATGTCTCCTTCGACACCGACGCCCAGGACAACGGCGGCATTCCCGAAGACCTCATCGCGTCGAAGAACTGGACCTGGGATCCGCGGTTCGGACACGACTCCGGCAACCTCTACGATTCTGGCTTGATCCTGCTGCCTGCCGGGTCGGTGCAAGGGATCGACCCGGTACAGCTGCCCCCGGCCGGACTTCTGGACCAGATGAAGCGTGAGGGCACGCTCCAGCACTCGGTGATCGATCTGGTGGGCTACGGAGTGATCCCGATCTGGAACCAGCGCGGCGGCACGCACTACGAATTCGATGCGAAGCGGCGGGAGGCCCAGTCGCAGGTCACCGGGTTGACCCGGTCCTGGCTCCGCCTCCTGCAGCAGCGGCATGCCACCCATCGCGGAGGGTTGTGCTTTGGGGACTCCGGCTCGCCGCAATTCCTGGAGGGGACGACCATGGTGGTCTCCACCACCACGGGAGGCAACAAGAACTGCAACTCGATCAACTACGACTACCGCTTGGACACGACCGGAGCGCGGGAGTTCCTCGGCCAGTACCTCCCGCTCCCCTAGGCCGACCGGTCCTCGTCGCGGCGTAGGACGCCATGGACAAGGCGCCCTCGAGGGAGGATCTCGAGGCAGCGCACTGCTGGGAGGCGGTCGACCGGGTGCAGGGGCGGCCGGAGATGACCGCGTTCCGTCAACGGCTCCGCTACCACCAAGCTCGATGGCGCGAGTCGAAGGGCCACCCGATCGGAACCGAGCCGATCGTTCCTCGCAAGGCGAAGCAGTCCCGTCTCGTGGGAAGCCGACTCCCGTTCGACTACGCGCTGGAGACCGGCGCGAACTTCGTCACGCGACGCGCCCTCGCCGCGGCGAGAGCCCGAACCTCATTCATCGAGCCGCACCAGAGCTTCGATCACCGGCGACTGTGGGCCGACCTGCTGTGGTCGCCGGCATTCGCCTTCAACCTCTTCGGCGACCCGGCCGCCGACCTCGAGCTCGCCGATCGAGCCGTCCACACATGGTGGCCCGATGTGCCCGGGACGGTGTCGGACGTCCGTTTTGCGCACTCGCCGGGCCGGCTCGATCCCACCTGGCTCGGCAACCTCGTTGACTTCGACGTCGCCTTCGCGCTCGACCTCGGCAAGGGAAGACAGGGCATCCTCGGCGTCCAGACGAAGTATCACGACCGGATCGAAAGCCGGGAGCCGAAGCCGACCCGAGCTCCGCACTATCGCCGGATCGCCGAGCGGTCGGGCGTGTTCGAGCCGGAGGCGATCGACGCGGTCAACCGGAGGAGCCCCCTCCTGGTGATGTGGCTCGAGCACCTGCTGGTGCATTCGATGCTCCAGCATCCGAGTGGCGCATGGACCTGGGGCCGGCTGGTGGTGGTCCACCCCGCGGGCAACACCGACTTCGCCGAAGCGTGCGACCGGTACCGAGAGCTGATGGCGGACCGGGCGACCTTTTCCTCGATGAGCCTGGAGGGGCTCCTCGACGCGGGCGACCTGCCGGCGAAGACGGATCGTGCCCTCCGCCGGCGGTATCTCCCAGGCTGACTTCGGCCGCGGGCCGGCGGCTATTCCCCCGTTTCGCCGTCCACCGACTCCCGGATGAGGTCGGCGTGGCCGTTGTGCCGCGCGTACTCCTCGATCATGTGGCAGAGGATCCACCGCAGGGTCGGCGCGCTGCCGTCGGGCCAGGTGCGCTTGGCCAGCCGGTCCAGGCCGTCGTCGGCCAGCGCCTCGGCGACCAGGGAGCGCGACCGGGCCACGGCGTCGTCCCAGATCGCGAAGAGCTGCTCGGGCGTGTCCTCGGCGGCCGAGTGCCATTCCCAGTCGGGGTCGGCCTTCCAGTCCACCGCGTCCCAGGGGGGTTCCCAGTCTCGCCCGTACAGGGACCGGGAGAACCAGTCGGACTCGACCAGGGCCAGATGTTTGAGCAGCCCGCCCAGGGTGATCGACGAAGCCGCGGTTGTCGCCCTCAGGCCGGCCGAGTCCAGTCCCCTGCACTTCCACGCCAGGGTCGCCCGCTGGTAGTCCAGGAATCCCAGGAGCGTGGCGGCCTCGTCGGCCGCAAGGGGAGGCTCCGGACGGCCGTGCTCGTCGACGTCGGTCATTGGGGAGTGAGTCTAGGTGCTCAACCAAATGGGCAGCCCAAGCACCTCCAACGGCAGTTCATCCTTTCGGGGTGATGCGGTGTCAACACGCTCGACCCGATGATTGGCTGGCGAGTGGACGAGTCTCGCCATGGAGAGAGCCTCCAAGGAAGGGGGACATGATGGGTGACAAGGACACCGTCCTTGTGTTCGCGGCGGCCTACGACAACCTCAAGGACGCCGAAGCCGACTACGAGGCCATCCACGGGCTGTATCGGGAAGTCCAGACCTCGCACGACTTCGACGCTGCCGTCATCGAGCGCGACGCCGAGGGGAACGCGAAGGTCGTCAAGAAGCACGAGCAGCCCACTCGGCACGGCGCGGCGAAGGGTCTGAAGTGGGGCCTCGCCATCGGGGCCGCCACCGCACTGTTCCCGGCGGTCGGGCTGGCCGGGGGCATGATCGCCGGTGGTGGCGCTGGCGCGGTGATCGGCGCCGTCAAGGGGCACATGAAGGACGGCTTGAAGGACGACGACCTCAAGGCGATCGCGGCGACCCTGAAGAAGGGGCAGTACGGCCTGTTGGCCGTCTACGAGACCAACATGGCCGACCAGGTCGCCGCCAACGTCAAGGCCGTGAACCGGTACGTTTCCCAGGAGGTCGAAGCGCAGGCCGACAAGCTGGCCAAGCAGATCAAGGCCGCTGACACAGCCGCCTGACGCGGTAGCCGCCTCGGCTTACGGCCGCGCTCAGGCCCGGCGCGGGCTCGAAATCAGTAATCCTCCCGATCCTTCCTCCGCCCCCTCGTGCCACCCTCGGCTCGATCCGGAGGAGAGGAGGCGAGGACCATGGCCAGAACGGACGTCGGATGGGCCGGCACCGCGCGCCACGGACGGAAGGGAGTAGAAGAGACCGACGATCGGTGGGAAGGTGTAGCGGCGCTGTCCGGCGTGGTCGTCGGCGTACTTTTCTCGGTGATCATCGCGCTGGCCGGGGAGCTGCCCAAGGCACCGGCTCCAGGCCCGGATGTCGCAGCGTACTTCTCCCACCATCACTCGGCCTTGCTGACGATCGCTTACCTGGAGGGCTTGGCTGGTGTGCTGATGATCTGGTTCTGGGGCGTACTGCGGAGCGTGGTGGCCAAGGCGGAAGGTGGGACTGGACGGCTGTCTGCGGTCGTGCTCGTGGCCGGTACCGGACAGGCCCTGCTCTACACCTTGAGCGGTGCTTTCTTGGGGACGCTGGCGTATCACGCCCCGCGGACGATCGACTCCACGTCGGCTGCCCTCCTGTACCGAATGGGGTCGGTGGCGTTCCAAGCAGGTGCCTTCCCACTCGGAGCGGCCCTTCTGGCCGCCGCGATCGTTGGCCTGCGGTCGCGGGCCCTCCCATCGTGGCTGTCGTGGATCTCCGGGGCGTTCGGGGTGATCGCCCTGGCCCTCAGAGCGATTCCGGAGGAGACCTATGGACCGGAGCGGGTCGGGAGCGTGGCGTTCTTCCTCGTTCCGCTGTGGTTCGCAGTCACCGGAGTGGTGATGACCCGCCGTTCGACCGGGGGCAAGATCGCCATCACGGTCTGAGTTGGGGTCAGTGGCCGTCGGTGCTTAGCCCGGCCGACCGGGTTTCATACGGCGACTGGTTCGTTGACCTGGAGGATGCCGCCTCTGGAGACGAACGGATGGCTCTGCAGGAGCGCGACCGCAGCCTCAGCGTTCTCTGCTTCGATGATCGAGTAACCGCTGACATCGACTGGTTCGTCTGCACCTGAGTTCGAGACCTGGGCCACCATGCGCAACGGAGCCCCCGGGTCAACGACGGCATCGCCGACGTCTGCCACCCATCGCTCGAACGCTGCCTTCGCCTGAGCCATGATCTCGGGATCGTGCGGCATCTCGGACCCGTGGTAGATGACCAAGAACCTCGCCATCGGCGCTCCTCCTCCTCGGATCGTCGCACCGGACTCTACCCTGACCGTCCGTACCGACGGAATCGACCAGTCCGAGGAGGTATCGCGTCGACCGTGGCGCGAAGGACGGCCAAGCATGGGTGACGACTGCGGGCGCAGGGGCTTCCATCCACAGATGGTCGGAGCGGGTCGTCCCGTTCGATGAAGTACTCCAGCCGGGATGGACTTCCGATAGGTGCAAACGGCCAGCTCTCCACAGCCAGCTCGCCAGCGCCAGTGGACCTGACCGGATTCGAACCGGCGACCTCTTGCCTGCCGAGCAAGCGCTCTACCAACTGAGCTACAGGCCCTCGGACGAGCGATTCTAACAGCGGACCACGACGGGACGGATCAGCGGCCGGTCGAGGTCGAGGATCTCACGACGCTTGTCGGAACCCCGTCTGACGCTGGCTACGGCAGGTCAACCGCGACCCACACCCGATCCACGCCATACGTCAGACCGACCGGCTTCCCGTTCAGGGGAACCCTGTCCACACCCTGGCGAGAGACCGTAGCGATGACCGAGAGAGTGCCATCGTCGGCATTGGTCACCCACAGGTACTGTCCGCCCACGGCGAGCCAGATCGGGTCGCATCCCGAGCCGTGACTCTGCGTGGTGCCGACAGGGATTCGGTCCGAGAACTGCTTGCTCGACGGGTCCAGCGACGCCACGCTGCCCGGGGACCCGTCGCTGGCGAACCAGATGACGCCGTCCGCTTCGTCCACCAGCATCCCTGCGACTGCCGATTCGGACGAGGCGAAAGGGAGCACTTTCCCGGACGGCTCCAGCTCACGCACCTTACCGAACGCGTCGGCGGCCCACCCCTGCGCGGACCCCGTACCAAGGATCGGTGGACAGTAGGGTGCTTCGTGGAATCGAGTGCTGTCGATCACCCGGTCGGTGCCAGGCTCGATGGTCGCCAGGCCGGCGTCAGCGGTCGGGCCGAAGATGCCCTTCTCGGAGACCCAGACCGCGTGCTCGTCGGCCGCGATCTGGGCGGGCTGGAAGTCGATCGTGATGGTCTTGGCCACCCGGTTCGACCCCGGATCGATCCTGCTGACGCTCCGCCCGGATGCGTTCGCGACCCAAACGCTGCCAGCACCGATTGCGATCCCAACGGGATCCTCGCCCACCGGGATCTGCGCCTCGACCTTGCTGCTGACAGCGTCCACCCGCACCACGCGGTTCTCCGAACCGTCCAGGATCCACAGTGACCCCTCCGTGAACGCGACCGCTCCGGGATGGAAGTCAAGGGGAACGATGGTCGTCGGCTTCCGCGTGATCGGGTCGATCACCTCGAGCTTCCCGTTCGGCGGAGGCGATGGATTCCCAGACTGTGTCGATGGATGGGCCCGGCCGGCCCTGAGTGCGATCGGAACGACCACACCAACCACGACGATCACACCCAGGAGGGATACGAGCGGCGACCGGACCCGCCGAGGGATCCTTGGCGACTGGATGGCGGCCAGTCGTTCGCGCCGGCTCTGCTCGCTCAGGGGGGCCGGTCGAATGTCGCCGTCCACCGTGGTGAGAGCGAAGATGCGCCACTCCCCCGGAATGCCCTTGAGTTGGCGAGCGCCACGGTCTTCGAACCCCAACCTCGCTCCGGGAACGAGGTCCGTGAGCACCCCGGTGACCAGGACCTCGCCTGGGCCGGCCAGGGCCATGGTCCGCGCGGCGATGTGCACGGTGATCCCGGAGATCTTGTCCCCGAACGCCTCGGCCTCTCCCACATGAAGACCGGCCCGGACCTCGATCCCCACCTCTCGGACCCCATGACTGATTGCGGCGGCGCACCGCACTGCCTCGGCTGGTTTGGTGAAGGCCGCGAAGAACCCGTCCCCGGCCGTGTCCAGCTCCCTGCCGTCGAAATGCTTGAGCTCCCGCCGGACGATCGCGTGATGGCGCGCCAAGAGCTCCCGCCACCGGCGGTCCCCCAGCTCCTCGGCTAGCTCCGAGGACCCCACGATGTCCGTGAACAGCAGCGTGGCCAGAAGGGTCCGTCGGTCGCCGGGCATGGGCGTAGTGTGGCCAGCGATCCTCGCTGGCACAAGCGGGGCGGGCCAATGTCTGGCGAAGGCCCACGAACGCTCCCGGTCGACAGGCTCCAGGCGAGGCCGAACGAACGGCCGACGACCGGCGTCTCGGCGGCTAGGTCCTGCGCCGGTTCAACGGGATCGCTTAACCGGAACGGACCTGGGCGCCTTCCTCCCACTCGACCAGCGGCGCGTCCACCCACAGCCGCTCCAGCCGATAGTGATCGCGCTCCTCCGCATGGAACACGTGGACCACGAAGTCCACGAAGTCCAGGAGGATCCATCGGGAGGTGGCCTCTCCCTCGACCCGGGCCGGCTTGATGCCTCGATCCCGAAGGGCCTTGGCCACCTCGTCAGCGATGGTCTTGACGTGGCGATCTGAGCCGCCCGAGGCGATCACGAAGTAGTCGGTGATCGTGATGAGCTCTCGGACGTCAAGGACCAGGATGCGTTCGCCTTGCTTGCCGCTGGCGGCTCGGGCCGCGAGGCAGGCGAGGTCGATGGATTCCGTCACCTCGTCGCCGGCCGCTCCGGCCGCTTCGCGTTCAATGCGCCTTGAAGTCCTTTCCCACGACGATCGTGATGTCCGCGATCCCTGTCGGCTGAGAGTCAACGTACACCATTCCCGCCCCCAGGAGCGCCTGAACCTGCTGCGCCTTGGCCATGAACGCCTCGCCGGACGCTGCGATCTGGGTCGAGTGGACGATCCGCTGGGCCGCCTCCTGAGCAGCCACGATGCGGAACCCAGCCGGGGCCAGCAGCGCGCTCACGTCCGAACCCAGACCGCCCCGGCCCGTTCCGTTCAGCAGCACCACACGGACGAGCTGGCCGCCCGCCCCGCCGAAGTTGCGCTGGACGAGATCGCTGACCGACTTCGTGTCGATGGCCACGGCCCCCTCAGGGGTCGGGGCAGTGGGCAGCTCCAGGACGAGGGCGCCGGCCGCTCGTTGCAGGGTGGTCCGCACCGTCGCGAGGGCGTCGCTCTGGCCACCGACGTCGGCCCACGCCTTCGTCGCCCGCTCCCCCCGGACCGAGAAGATCCCGGCCAGCACGTCCTCCCACCGGGCGGTGAGATCCTCCGGCTGCCCGCTCTCGAGATACGCCAGGACCGCTCCCCCGGTGAGGCGGACCGTGCCCGGACCGAGCGACTGCCCCTGGAAGAGGAACGACGATTCGGCCTCCACCTGCACCCCGCCCAGCTCGTCCACCAGCGTCATCAGGGTCGACGCGTCGCTGGCCACGTAGTGGTCGACCTTGCGGTCCAACGCCGCCTGCACCCCGGCCACCATGAGGGCGGGCGAGAGCGTGGCCGCGTCGATGGTCGGGGGGCCGCCACCGGGGATGTCCACCTGGGCCACTCCCGGGATCGCCACGGCCACGGGAGGCCCGTTCGCCGGAACGGCCACCACGGTGACCAGCCGGTCGAAACCGAGATCGACGGACCAAGCCAGCAGCTCGGGCCGAGGGCCGGCTGGCCCCGAGGCCCGCTTGTGCGGGCTGGCGGCACGCCTGTCGACCCACATCGCCCCCACGATCAGAGCGGCGATCACCACGAGCGACAGGAGCGCCTTGCGGCGAAACGACCGGCGTTGCCGCTCACGTTCGCGCCGCTCCGCCCACCGGGCCTTGATCTCCGGGGGCGGCCAGTCCTCCAGCGGAGGAAGGTCCTCCTCTTCGTACGGATTGGGCGGCAGGTTCCGCCAGAGCGATTCCTGGTCCGCGGGTGGGCGCTCCACGTCCAGGCCTCCCGACCGCCTCATCCCTGGTCCTGGTAGAGGCCGACCTTGCGGATGTAGGTCTCCACCCCTTCCGGCACCAGGTATCGGATGGGCTCGCCCTCACGGACCCGCCGGCGGATGTCCGTGGAGGAGATCGCCAGGGCCGGGACGTCCAGCACGGACACGTTCGGGTGCCTGGAGGGCGCCTCCTGCTCGAACCGGGCGATGTCGTACCCCGGCCTGGTGGCCGCGATGAAATGGGCCTGGGACAGGACCTCCTCCGGGTCCTTCCAGTGGAAGATCTCCAGCATGGCGTCGGCTCCGGTGATGAAGAACAGCTCGATGTCATCCTCGGCCTGCCGGCGCAGCTCCTGAAGCGTCTCCACGGTGAAGGTGGGGCCCCTCCGGTCGACCTCCAGGCGGGATACCGAGAACCGGGGATTGCTGGCCGTGGCGATCACGGTCATCAGGTAGCGGTGCTCGGCCGGGGTGACCTCCCGGTCCGCCTTCATCCAAGGTTGGCCGGTGGGGACGAACAGCACCTCGTCCAGCCGGAACGCCCACAGGGCGGCCTCCGCCGTGACCAGGTGGCCGTGGTGGATGGGGTCGAAGGTGCCGCCCATGACCCCCACCCGCTTGGATTCGCCCACCACCGGATTGTAGGGGCGGTTCCGGCGGCTTCCTACCGCTCCTTGAGCTCGGCGACCCAGTCCCGGAGGCGGTCCATGTGCTCCTCGTAGTGGTCCGGGCCGGACTCCGCGAACCACTCCTCGGCCTTCGAAGTCACCTCCGGCAAGGCGTTCCATTCGGTGAGCATCCGGATCCGGGCCGACCAGCTCTCCGCCCGCACCACCGGCAGGGGCAGATCCTTGTTCGCCTCGAAGAACCGCTGGTTCATGGCGTCGACGTCCACCGGGTCGTCCCGGAACGTGCCCAGGCGGATCTGCTGGAGGACGAGCCCCGCCTCCGCCTGCCAGTTTCCGATGTGGGCGAGCATGTCCTTCACCGACCAGCCCTCGGGGTAGTAGCCCTCCTGCTCCACCTGGCGCGGGGTGAGGGACTCGACGAGGTCGAGCATCGTCTTCCAGCCGGCGTCCTCGGTGGCGGCGAGCTCACGCTTCGTCTTCATCGTGGCCATCATCGCCGCCTGCCCTCGCCCGCATCTTCGCCCGGGCCCACTCCCGGCAGGAACTCGAACGTCGTCCCGCCGATCACGACCTCGTGTCCGCGCCGGGCACCCGCCTCCGTCAGCCGGCGCTCCACGCCGGCCCGGGCCAGCCGCCGCTGGAGATCGACGACCTGGCTCGGATCCTCCATGTCCACCTCGGCCACCCACCGCTCCACCCGCGGTCCCTCCACCCGAAAGCGATCTCCCATCCGCCGGACCACGAACGACTCGCGTGCGGGGCGGATCACCACGTAGGGGGTGCGCGGCCCCTCCGCCTTCCGGGCCTGGTCCACCAAGATCTGGAGCCGGGAGGCGAGCTCGTTGAGACCCTGCCCGGTGACCCCGGACACCACCGCATCGATCTCATCCGACACTCGATCGGGAGCTTCGAGCAGGTCGACCTTGGTCCCCACGACGATCGAGGGCCGGACGGC
>Ga0066710_100004186_pt1 | contig 12656 bp, 14 predicted proteins | sample GraSoiAngelo_159_FD_79666 | JGI IMG/M metagenome (GOLD analysis project Ga0066710, IMG submission 79666) | Grasslands soil microbial communities from the Angelo Coastal Reserve, California, USA - 14_1009_16_40cm | ecosystem: Environmental > Terrestrial > Soil > Grasslands | place: USA...
TCGTCGCTGCAGTCGGCGGCGATAGCGACGGCTTTTACACCGTGCTCATTGATCCCTCGAGCGACGCTAGCGAGTTGGGGCTTCATTTTTTCCAGGTCCACCAAGACGGTGCTCGCGCCTTCCCGAAAAAAGCTATGCGCGATCGCTTCGCCGATGCCGCGCGCGCCGCCGACAATGATTGCAACTGGACCGTACAACTTCAATTCAATCCTCCTATATACCTTCATCAGCCACGGGCTTGCCTGAACGACTTGAATAGATTAATCGGTTCAAAGCTTCCACACATTCCAAACACGCGACTGGTCTCGAGAAGAAATGATTGTAATTAATTAGTTTCTTTTAGCAATGTCCGGGCGTCACTCGTCTGACCAGCTCTGATTGGTAGACCGTGGCTAAAGGGACACCGTTATTTTTTTCATTGTTGTTGGGGACGGAGCCGTGGTAGAGCCCCGTTATGCTGGGAATCCGGCACGGAAACAAACCGGTTACCTTCATCATGTGATCAACAGAAGAAGCGTCGGCGAATCGGGAGGCGGCTCTGGCGGCAAGTCTTGACCGTATAATTAGGAGGGTCAGATGAGCGGCAATGATAAAAAAACTATCGTGATATCTAACGGCACCATGATTGATGGCACAGGGAATTCTCCGAGTCGGAATGAGGCTATTGTGATCCAAGGTAGTCGCATCAAAAGCACCGGGCGCTTGCCCGGCGACATAAAGCTGGAAGACAGTGACAATGTGGAGGTTATCAATGCCACCGGACAGTGGATCATGCCGGGGCTCATCGATGCCCATACCCACCTGTCGTATGGCAACCCCAGGGTTCCGGGCGAAGCCAGAGGTAGAGGGACAACCAGACCTGAATTCAATACCCTACGGGCGGCAAGGAACGCTCAGATAGTATTGCGGTCCGGGGTGACCAGCATCTCGGTGCCGGGCGGGACTTGGTTCACGGACGTCGCGGTTCGAGACGCCATCAAACTTGGGTTGATCGAGGGCCCTCGCGTGTACTGTGCCGGTCGCATGATCGTTACCTACGGCTCGATAGAGGACGAAGAACCTTCCTGGGTGGGCAGCCCGGAGCACTCAATCGGCGTCCTCTGCAACACCGCGGCGGACATGGTCACCGAAGTGCGACGGCAGTGCAAACACGGCGTCGACTTTATTAAGATGGCCGATAGCCGGTCCGGCGAAACCCAGACCATTGCAAAAGAAGAGATTGCGGCTGTGGTTCAAGAAGCGCACCGCCGAAACGCGCGGGTGGCGATTCACTCGAGAGGCTCGGCCTCGACGCGCGCTGCGGCGGAGGCAGGTGTTGACTGGATCATGCATACCGACTTGGCAACTGAGGCTGACCTCGAGGCCGTCGCCAAAGCGGGCGTCCGGATCGTGCCGACTGCGACATTCGTGGCGCGGGTGTTAGAAATCGGTCGTGAGGTTGGACAGGAACAAATTCAGATCGACCTGGACCGGATGAAGCGAAATATGGACGGGCTTGTGAATGTGCTGGAACGGGCGCGCGCTCTGGGGATCAAGGTCATGTGCGGTACGGATACTGGCAATTACTCCTGGATGCCCTATGGAAAAACGCACGCCAAAGAAGCGGAGATCTTGGTCCGTTACGGCGGCTATACACCGATAGAGGCGATTACGGCCTGCACTAGAGACAATGCGTTTGCGGTAGGGTTGGAAAACGAAGTGGGCGCGCTTGAAACAGGAAAACTGGCGGACATCGTCATTCTCAAACAAAATCCGCTGGCGGATATAAGAGTGTTGCAGGATCCTGCCAATCTCGCGATTGTCATCAAGGACGGCAAGAAAGTAAATCTTGAAAATCATTCCTTGGAGGAGGCTCCGCTGATATTCCAAGAGGCAGTTGCGTAGGCGAGCCTAATTCCGGAGCAGTTAAGACTTCGATATTTTTACTTTCTTTGGCAGCGTGGCCTTTGGTGGGCCCACGAACTCTCCATCGCGCTGGCTCTCAAAGAGTGGAACATCCCCGGGCAATCCGTAACACCCGCGAGGCTTGCACCGCTGGGCGTTAACTTTCCTCTTCGACCCAGCGGACTCCAACGAAAGTTATCCGAGTAGCTTGGAATATTTCTCGCGTAGCTTGGCGAAGCGCTGGCCGCCTTCCGTTGCCGCTTTGACGAAATTGTCCGGCATGTAGTTATACGGCGGCCGGATCGGGCCGGGCTTGCAGTAGCCGGAAGCGCCCATCAGGATTTTTTCCATTTGGATGTTGTAAGACGCAAAAACCTCTTGAGAGCCGGTGATCGCGTGATGCGGCTCGTTGGCCCAGGCGATGTCATCGGCGACGGCTTTGGCTTGCTGCGCATCGCGCGCTGCCAGTGCTTTCATGAGTGCCAGACCGACCTGCGGTCCGACCGAGGGAATCCAACAAGTGGTCTGAGAGTCGGGCGAAATTTGCGCGAATTCGTAGGCGAGACCGATGGGCGGCACCAAGTTGACCCGTCCTTTGGTGACGGCCACAACTTTTTTCAAGATCGCTTTGCTGGAGAATTTAGCCGACATTACTGTCGGCGCCTTGTCGACCACCGGCCCCCAGAAATCGGCGTCAAAAGCAAAGCGAAAGGCGCGCGGATTGGCGTAAACCATGATTGGAAAATCAGGGAACGCTTGCGATACGTCTTTGTAGAATTGCACCGCCATATCGAGCGTTGCCGGCTGCCACATCGGAATGCCCAAGAGAGTTCCGGTGGCGCCGCGTTCCTTGACGAACTTGATACGCCGGGCGATTTCATGGCCGCCTAACGCGGTTGTGCCGACAAACGTGGGAATTCGGCCGCGCACGGTCTTCAATAAGCAATCGACGTAGGCTTCATAATCGCTTTGCGACGTGGTTGCGCATTCACCCATGGTGCCGAGCGCCATGATCCCGGCGGCGCCGTCGCGGACTAGATTTTCAGCGAGGCGAGCGGTTTCGTCCAAGTCTACGGTGTTCGTGGCATCAAGACGTTCAGCGCCATCCTTAGCCGGGGTCGGCATGATCGCTAAAACGCCTCGGAGATCTTGTGCGGTCATCATAGATATTCCTCCTCGTACAAAATTATTCGACACGAAGGTCGACGATATCGGCGGCTTAGCTTCTCTCTGTAGCATGTAAGGCGGCGCGCCGCCAAGGCCGGCGGCGACTTCGCTTTCGCTGTGTTCCCGCCCACGATGATTCGATTGGCTCTCGCGACTGAGGCACCCGGGTCAACAACAATCAGGCTGCTAGATCTGGACTGGCAATCGATCCGCCAAGATGATTTCTCGTGGCGTGACTTTGGCCTGGTAAGGCAGCGCTTCGACTCCCGCTTTTATCGCTCGCCGTAGCCACCGGCCGTATTCCGCGTCGATCTCGTCGGCGGGACGAAAATAATCGCAGTCAGCGCGCTGAATGACAAAAACCACGGCGGCGCGATGGCCTTGGCGTTTTAAGCGCATCAATTCTTTGAGGTGTTTTGTCGCGCGCTCGCTGACCGCATCGGGAAATGCGGCGGCGCCGCCAATGGCGAGTGTGACGTTTTTGACTTCGACGAAGCAGCAACCGTCGCTACCTTGCAGACAAAGGTCGAGCCTGCTGTGAGTGTTGACTTTGACTTCCCGTCGAATGGTTTCATATCCGCATAATTCTCGGATCCGGCCCGATTGAACGGCTTCGGCTACAAGTCGGTTCGGATGCATGGTGTTGATGCCGACCCAGATGCGATCGGTGTGAATCAATTCCCAAGTGTAGGCGAGTTTTCGGTTGCCATTGGCGCACTTGGAAATGTAGACGGCGGAACCGGGATCTTTACACCCCATCATGCTGCCGGTGTTGGTGCAGTGTGCGGTGACGATTTCGCCGCTGGTGAGACGCACGTCGGCGAGAAAGCGTTTGTAACGTTGGACGAGGGTGCCGCGGATGAGTCGAGAAGGGAAGCGCATGGGGACGGTTATAGCCGAAGAATCCTGAGATTCCCAACGCACAAACTAACGCAGGCCGTCGAGCAAAGCACCTTCTGCAATCGATGGTTGATTTCCATCGTCGTTTCTTGAACTGGTATAACGGCTTTGTTAGGTTCGAATTTAAATTTAACGGCGGAGATTTCATGGCGAAACGAGAACTCAAATATGTCGGTCACAGCGTAGCAAGAGTGGACGGCGTGGAGAAAGTGACGGGCAAGGCGAAGTTTGTCGGCGATCTGATCATTCCCGGAATGCTTCACGGCAAAATTTTGCGCAGCACTTATCCGCATGCGCGCGTTCGTTCGATCGATGCATCCCGCGCCGAAACGCTGCCCGGCGTCGTTGCGGTGCTGAGTGCGGCCGACATTGCGGATCTCAATGCCATCTACAACGGCCGGCCCGTGATTGCCATGAACAAAGTTCACTACGTGGGCGAGCCGGTGGCGGCGGTGGCGGCGCTGGACTTGGCGACCGCAGAAGAAGCGTTGGCGCTGATCGAAGTCGACTACGAAGAATTGCCCGCGGTGGTGGGTATCGACGCAGCGATCCGGAAAGATGCCCCGCTGATTCACGAAGAGAAGAGCAGCAATATCGGCACGTATGAAAAAGTCGAGCGAGGCAATGTTGAGGAAGGGTTTGCCCAGTCCGACGTGATCGTCGAGGACACGTTTACATTCCCGATGGTCTATCACTACGCCATGGAACCGCATTCGGTGATTGCGCAGTACGACGACAATGACGAAATTACGGTTTGGTCCTCGGCGCAACATCCGTTCCAAGTGCGCGGTGATATTTCCAGGTTGTTCAAAGTGCCGCCGTCAAAAGTGCGCATGATCATTAATTATCTGGGCGGCGGGTACGGCAGCAAGTCGTACACGAAATTCGAGCCGCTGGTGGTCGCGCTGGCGCGCAAAGCGAAAAGGCCGGTGCGTATTTGCAACTCCGTCGGCGAGTCAATGGTGACGGTTCGACGCCACGGCGCGCGCGTGCGCATTAAGACCGGCGCGAAGCGCGACGGCACGATCATCGCGCGCGAAGCGGAAATTTATTTAGACACCGGCGGCTATGACGACAACGGGCCGCAGGTGACGGCGCGGTCGGCGACGCGCGTTATCGGTCCTTATTGGATTCCCCATATCCGCACGGACGCCTACCAAGTCTATACTAACACCGGTTCGGCCGGTTCTTATCGCGCGATCGGCGCGCCACAGGTAATTTACGCCGGCGAATCGCAGATCGAAATGATCGCAGCGAAGATCGGCATGGACCCAGCGGAAGTGCGCCTTAGAAACTTGCTCAAGAAGGGCCAGGAATTACGGCCCGGCTTAAAAGGCATCGACGCCAATCTCGCTACGAGTCTCAAAAGCTTGGTCCGTGTAAGCGGCTGGAAAAAGTCGATCAAAAAGAAAAATGCACCCATCGGCATGGGTTGCGCGACCAGCAACGCCGGGGCGACGCCGGTGTCCGTGGCGATGATCCGAATGCAGTCCGACGGCATTGCCAATATCGTTGCCGGCAGCACCGAGATGGGGCAGGGAGTCCGCACCACTTTGACGCAAATCGCCGCGGAAGAATTGACGCTGCCGATGGAACAGTTCCGCGTGGCCGGAGCGGATACGAAAGTTACGCCGTACGATAGCTCGACGGGATCGAGCCGGTCGACCACGCTCATGGGAACCGCCGTGCAGAAAGCCGCGCGCGATCTTAAACAGCAGTTTGTCAAGATCGGGGCCCAGACGATGGGCGTAAAGGCCGGCCAAATTCGTGTCGTTGACGGCGCCTTAGTTTGCGGCGAAGCGCGCATGACGTTTCAAGAAGCGTTTGAGCGGCGCTTCGGTAAAGGGTCCGGGGGTGAAATGATTGGCCGCGGCGAAGCCGGGCCGGAAATCACCAACAATCGGTTGCCGGTCTTCTGGGAAGTGGGTATGGGGACGTCCGAGGTTGAGATTGATCACGAAACCGGCGAGGTAAAGCTGAAAAAATTTATCTCCGTGGCGGACGTTGGCAAGGCGATTCATCCGGAGCACTGTGTCGCTCAAGAGGAAGGCGCCGCGATGCAAGGCATCGGCCATACGTTATTTGAGCAACTGGTCTACGACAACGGTCAACTCATCAATCCGAATCTTGTCGATTATCGGATTCCTACTTTTGCTGACGTGCCGGAGGAATTTCATACGGTATTGGTCGAGAATGGCGACGGGCCGGGGCCATTCGGCGTGCGTGGCATGGCCGAAGGCGGCATTCTTTCCGTGGCGCCGTCGGTGTGCAACGCCATCGACCGAGCTACCGGCGTGCGCATCAAAGATCTGCCACTAACGCCCGAACGAGTCTGGCGGGCGCTTAGAAACGTCAAAAAATAATGTGGATAAAGAACGATTTCCGGCAGCGTTCCAAGTACACTGGGTCGTGCATCGTCCAGCATTCGTGTAAGCGTTGATCGTACATGGAGCAACTATGAGATCATCGATAGAGATTCCCAGTTTTCAGATTCGGCCCGCTACCAAGGCGGACGTGCCGGTGATTCTTTCATTTATCAAAAAGCTCGCGGACTATGAGCGGCTCTCACATGAAGTCACCGCCACGGAAAAGACTTTGCGTGAGACACTCTTCGGCCGCCGTCACGCCGCGGAAGTTGCCATTGGCTACTTCAAGCGACAGCCGGTCTGCTTCGTAATATTCTTTCACAACTATTCAACGTTTCTCGGTCTGCCGGGGATCTATATCGAGGATCTCTTTGTCGACGAAGCGTTTCGCCGACGCGGCTTCGGGAACGCTTTGCTTCGTTACGTCGCAGGAGTAGCCAAAGAACGACAGTGTGGCAGATTGGAATGGTCGGTGCTCGATTGGAACGAGCCAGCCGTCAACTTTTACAAAAAACTCGGCGCCGTGCCGATGCATGAGTGGACGGTTTTTCGCCTGACCGGCGAAAACTTGACGAGGTTCGCCGTATCGGAAACTCGGCGCCACCAGAGTCGCGACTAACTGGCTATTGGATAGCGCCGCGTCATTGCGAGTTCGTCGGCAGCACGTCTTTAATTTGCGAAAGGAATTCTGATCTTAATCTCTGTGCCTTTCCCTGGCGCTGTGTGGAGATCCAGCTCGCCGCCGATTTTTCGGATTCGTTCTCTCATCCCTTTGAGCCCGTAATGATTGCTTCCCTCGCTCGAAGCGGCGTCGAAACCTTCACCGTTGTCGCGCAAACGGGCTGCGCAGCCATTTGCGGTTTTCGTCAGCAAAAGGTGCAGCTCGGTCGCGCGGGAGTGACGAACCGCATTGAGAATGCCTTCACGCAGAGTGAAATACAACTCTCGCTCGATGGCCGCGGGCAATTTGTGGGTATCGATGGCGCATCGGAAATCGAGCTTGAAGCCGGTGCGAGCGCGAAAAATATCCAACTCTTGTTTCAGTCGTCGTTCCAGGGAACCGGCCTGGAGATCCTCCAGGCTCTGATTTTCCGTGAGCAAGTTTCGAATTTCGGTAATCGCCTTGTCGATGTTTTCTTCGATGGTATGAAGTTCGTTCTCGAGCGCGCCCCGGTTACCGGGAAGACGGCGGCGGCAACTCTCAGCCCGCATCCTGACGCTCGACAACAGTTGCAACACGCGGTCGTGCAGCTCACGAGAGATTCGTTGCCGTTCCTCGACGACCGCATTCCAAATTTCGTGGTTTTGTTTAGGCGGTTTTTTTCCCACGGTCCTACACGACCGGTGGCAGATGAACCAAACCGGTTGTCGGTCGAAATGATACGCAAGATTTCATAAGGGTTCAGGCTCGCAATAAGCGCTTTTGACTAGCTCATTATCTCTCTGCAAGATGCCGCTGTAAAAAATCCAGTGTTCGGGGCCAAGAAGCCTCGTCGGCATGACGGCGATAGCTCGCCTTGGTGCTGTCCATGAAAGCATGACCGGCGTCGGGATACGCGAAAAACTCATGCGGCTTATCAAACTTGGTCAGTTCGGCGTCGAACTTCGCCACGTCTTTCGGTGAAGGATTTTTGTCATCGGCGCCGAAATGGCCTTGAAGCGGACAATGGATTTCGGCGGTGCGTTCGAATGGCGACGGAAGGTCGCGCCCCCAAGCGCGAAAGGTATTGCCGGGGTAGTAGGCCACCGCCGCCTTAAACACCGGATTGGCCGCGGCCATCAGATAGACGATGCGTCCACCCATGCAAAATCCGATGATGCCGATACGATTTCGGTCGACGCAGTCGTGGCGTTGCATGAAGGCGACACAGGCGTTTACATCATTGATGATTCTCCGGTCGCCGAGGCGGGATCGGCGCGTCGCGATATCATCTTGGCAGTCCGGGCCGTCGCGGTGATAGAGATCCGGCGCAGCAGCAACGTAACCCGCGTCGGCTAATCTGATGGTCATCTTCTCGACGAACTCATCGACGCCGCCCTGATGTTGGATCACGACCACTGCGGGAAAAAGGCCGGCATCGGCGGGCAGGCTGAGATGCATGCGCATCGAGCTATTGTCGCTTTCCGTCTGTTGCCAGCTTGATGAAGTCATCAGATTTTCCACTGAGATCGCAGCCGTGTACCTTAGCTAAACAAATGTGTCAAGCTTCCTCAAGTTAGCCCAATCAGTCATCGAGCATCGAAACAATCGCCTTGAGGCTGGTCACGCAATCACGATCAGCTGGCGATGTTCCATTAGCGCGGTCGACGAGAACACCCCTCAGTCCGGCGTTGTTGGCGCCATGTAAATCATTGGTTTCGCTGTCGCCGACGTGTATAGCATTTTCGGGCTTCAGGCGATAACGGTTCAACGCAGCATGAAAGATTCTTGGATCCGGTTTGGCGTAGCCAACTCGGCTCGAAACGAAAATCTCTTCGAACGATGAGCCGGCCCCGAGGCCGTTGAGAACTCGCACCAGCCGCGAATCGAAGTTCGAGATCACGCCGAGAATCAAGCCCCTTTCTTTGAGCGCCGACAGCGTCTCGGGCACTTCCGGATAAAGAGACCATGCCCCTGGCTCGGCAAAATAAGCGAATAGCTCCGTAAAGCATTCGTCGAACTTTTCAAAGGGACTCCACGGTTCGAATACCCGACGAACTAGTTGCTTCCACCAATCTCGTTCCAACGCGCCGAGACTCTGTTCAGTGACTCCAGGAAAAGCGAGGCGCGGCGCCAAATCGAAACAGATCCGAAAGCGCGCCGCGACGTCGGAAGCCAAAACATCCTTGCCATGCTTGGCGGCAAGCGCCGCGTAACTTTCGCCAACCCGCTTGGCGGGCTTGATAAGGGTGCCCGCAGCGTCGAAAAAAACGGCTTTGATTGTCATGCTGATAATCGGCTTAGAGAATGAACCCGATTGCAACCAAAGTACCATGATTTATAATTGAAATCGATGCAGGCAAAAGACGCGCTGATCATTGTCGACGTGCAAAACGATTTCTGCCCAGGTGGGGCGCTCGCCGTGTCGGGTGGAGATGAAGTAGTTCCGGTTTTAAATCGCGCGATAGAGAGATTTACCAAGGCCGGATTGCCAATATTTGCGACGCGTGACTGGCATCCGGAAAAAACCAACCATTTCAAAACCTACGGCGGCATCTGGCCCGTGCACTGTGTTCAGGGAACCAGAGGCGCAGAGTTTCACGCCGGATTGGAACTTGGCAAAGATACCGTTGTCGTGTCGGCAGGAATGGTTCCCGACGAAGATGGCTACTCCGGATTCCAAGCCCGCGATCCATCTGGGGCACGTCTCGCCGAGCTGCTCCAGCGCAAGGGGGTCGAGCGGATAATTGTCGGCGGCTTGGCCACTGATTATTGCGTCAAGCACACGGTGCTGGACGGTTTGAAGGAGGGCTTCAAAGTTCTGCTCTTGGCTGACGCGATTCGCGCCGTTAATCTCAAGCCGCACGATGGGGAACTCGCTATCGCTGAAATGATTCGCGCCGGCGCCGTCAAGGTTCTCGATTTCACAGAAATTTCCGCATGAAAGCCGGCGCGCGCCCAGTCCCGCCTCGGCTGCAAGTTGCTGTCATCCAGCTTCTGGTGTTTAATACTTAATCGATCTGCGAATCGCAGTGTGAGTGTGAGCTTGATGACGACGTTTCAATACGAAAAGGAGTTGGCTATCGCCGAACAGGCGGCCCAGGAGGCCGGCTCGATGGTGATGGGCCTTTTTAAGGGAAAGTACGATGTCCATGAGAAGAGCAAAAATAACCCGGTGACTACAGCGGACATCGAGGCTAACCGCATTATCCGCGACAATATTCAAAAATCGTTTCCACAGGACGGTTGGCTGTCCGAGGAAGATGTGGATAACTCGCGCCGATTGGCTCTCAAGCGCATTTGGGTGATCGATCCGATCGATGGAACGAAGGAATTTATTGAAGGCGTGCCGCAGTTTGCGATTTCCATCGCTTTCGTCGTCGAGGGGCGCCCGAAAATCGCGATTGTTTACAACCCGGCGAAGGACCGGTTTTATAAGGCGGCGGCCGGTCAAGGGGCTTACTTGAATAATGAAGCCATTAGAGTCAGCCCGCGGCAAGACGTGCGCGGCGCCTCGTTGCTCGTGAGCCGGTCCGAACCGCAGAAAAGATTTCAAGTCTTCGTCGAGCGCTGCGATCTCAGGCGCGTCGGCAGTATTGCCTACCGGCTCGCTAAAGTTGCCAGCGGGGACGGCGACGGCACCCTTACGTTTCGGACCATCCATGAGTGGGATATTTGCGCCGGCGTGCTTATGGTGGAAGAAGCTGGCGGTAAAGTCGTCGACGGTGACGGTAAGCCGATGATCTTTAATCGCGAGCTGCCGAAGCATCGTGGCGTGGTGGCGGCCAATGCGGGGCTCACCGGCGACTTGCAAGCGCTTTGGGCGGATGCGATGAACGCGCGGAAATAAATCGGCAGTTTTTTGGGTGGGCTAACGATGAGCAAATGTGTTTATTGCGGAGCGCGCTCAGGATTCTTCGGGCGAGTGTGCGGCGATTGCAAGAAACTTCTCGCTCGTGTTCAGGAACTCCGCGGCAAGGTGAGCTATGGACAATTTCTTGACGGCCTCGAGCAGACAGGAGTTGACAAGGAGAAAGTCTTGAGGTTTCTCACCGCCAATCCGGACGGAACGGGCAGCATTCAAGACCAGGTGACAGCTGAGATGACCACCGAGCTCATGAAAGTCATGGGCATCGCCGGGCAGCAAACGGCGCACGGAGTCAAGCGCATCCGCGATCTCGTCGACAAAGACTCTGAATAAATCGCTTCCTAAGCGGGCGTATGGCGATCACGATTTACCTTTCGTTGGTCTTTTTGGCGCTTTATCTCGCCGCTCTGGTAATTCACCGCTTGATATTTTTGCGCGATAAGCGGCGGATGTGGGAGGAAAGTCGGGAAGAATCTCGCGTGATTGCTAAGGTCGATGAGCTCACGCCAGGAACGGTGAGGAAGTTCTGGCTCATCTGCCAGAAATATCGCTTGGATGGTTTTTTGATCAACGATCGAGGAAGCTTTCACGCTTACGTCAATCGCTGCCGGCATATGCCAACGCCACTCGATTTTGTTCGCGACGAATTTGTCAGCGACGATGGTCGGTTTCTAAGATGTTACACGCATGGCGCCCTTTATGAATTCTCGACCGGTCTTTGCGTCGACGGCCCTTGCAAAGGCGAGTCACTCTTTCGTTTGCCGGTTCGCATCGATCGTGGCGAGGTCTTGGTGGGCTGCCCGGAGGGCGACTTAAAGCAGCTTGCAGACTGAGGCCCGGCACGATGGCGAAGACGGATAAAAAATCCAATCGGAAACTCGTCGGCTCCGCGGGCGAGCTGGCACACGGCACGAGTAAAAAGTTCACGCTCCGGCGCGGCTCACGGGAGCTCGAGGCTCTGCTCGTCAACTACTATGGGAATCTCTTTGCCTATGTCAACCGTTGCCCGCATACCGGCATCACCCTTGACTGGGTCAACAACCAATTTTTCAGCGTCGATGGCCGTTACCTCATGTGTGCCACCCATGGCGCCGTGTTCGAACCGCCGAGCGGGGAATGTATTTGGGGTCCTTGCGTGGGACTTGCTCTTCAAAGCGTACCCATAGAGATCGAAGACGGACAGGTCTACGCTCGTCTTCCCGGCGCGGCCGACAACGATTGATCGGTTTGCTTTTGCGGAGGAAAATTTTGATGAGTGATTGCCTATTTTGCGGCATTGTCGAGGGAAAAGTTCATGCGAATATCGTCTATCAAGACGATTCCGTGGTGGTCTTTAAAGACATCAGGCCACGAGCGCCGGTGCATTTTTTGATTATTCCCCGTAAGCATATCGTCAGTGTCCTCGATATCGACCCGAACGACGGCGCGCTGGTCGGGCAAATCTTTCAAGTCGCGGCGCGACTTGCGCGCGAGCATGGCGTCGCCGAGAGCGGCTTTCGCGTGGTCGTCAACGTCGGGGCGGATGCCGGCCAGAGCGTCTTTCATTTGCATTACCATTTACTTGGCGGCCGCCAGATGAGTTGGCCGCCGGGGTAAGAACTAAGTATCGCTTTGCATCGACAAATTCTCTAGAGGAAATCATGGCGACCGAGGAATGGCGCAGCGCGACGAGTGAAATGGCCGTACAGCAGTTCGATATCGCTGCGGACAGGCTGGTGATCGACCCGAACGTCGCGGGACGGTTGCGACGGGCCGATAGAGCCATGATTGTGAGCGTGCCAACTCGAATGGACGACGGCCATATCCATGTTTTTACCGGCTATCGAGTCCA
>Ga0066710_100004187_pt1 | contig 12656 bp, 6 predicted proteins | sample GraSoiAngelo_159_FD_79666 | JGI IMG/M metagenome (GOLD analysis project Ga0066710, IMG submission 79666) | Grasslands soil microbial communities from the Angelo Coastal Reserve, California, USA - 14_1009_16_40cm | ecosystem: Environmental > Terrestrial > Soil > Grasslands | place: USA...
CGGCTCGCCCGTCCGCCTGAAGCCCGGCGCGCGGCCCGGCGACAATCACGTGAGCTGGCTGCAGGTGCCCTCGATCGCGCCCTCGGCGCTGGCCGCGCTCGAATTCATGGCGACGGTGCGCGAGAATCGCACCGGCATCGTGCGCAACAACCAGGGCCTCGACGCCGACAGCCTGAACAAGACGGCGAGCGGCATGAACATGCTGACGCTGACGACTGACGGTGGTTTGCTGGCCGCGGGAGCGCGACAGTTTCTCTCGAGCGCGCGCCGGGGACCGGCGGCAACACCGGCCTGACAGTTCGCACGTGACCGACGATCGATGTCATGCGAGGAGGTCGACGACCGCGCGGGTCACGACCTGCACGCCGATCGAAATCGCCTCCTCGTTTGGTTGGAAGTCGCTGTTGTGGAGCGTGTGCGTGCGCCCGTCGATCATCGACCCGAGCCGAAAATATCGAAAGCGAGCTCGGGATGCCGAAATGTTGCTGCGGATCTTGCCTTCGCCGGTGCCGGCCCAGATCACATTGGCATCGGAGCGTGCGACGGCGAGCGACCCGATCGATGCGACCGGCTGGTCGTCGAAGATCGCCTGCCAGTTCATGCCGCCATCGCTCGTCTTGAAGATGCCTCCCGAAGGCGCGCCAACATAGTAGACACGAGGGTCTCCGGGTACGCCGACGACTGCACTGACGCGGTTGCCCTCGGGACCGATGTGCCGCCACGTGAACTGGCGGTACACGTCCGCATCCGCGCGGGCGCTTTGCTGGGCGGAGGTTGGCGCGATGTAAACCGCCACGCACACGAGCGCGGCCGCCACGCCGTCGCAACTGCTCTCTTCGTCACCGTCGACATCGCCGAACCTCCGGTTCGAACCGTCGCGTCCGCCCTTCAGTTCGTGCCGCGAAGGGTCGCTACTGGCTTCCGCGAGCGGGCACGAGCGTCAGCCGATCCTTCGTGTTCTGATCAATCTTCGTTCGGCTGAACGCCAACGGAAAGTGCGTGCCCTCTCCCCAATGCGGTGTCAGGTCCTGGTAATGCGGGCTGAGCGGCTGGGCGGAATTTCCGGGCACGCTCAATCCCGTGGAGTTGTCCCACTCCTTCACATCCATCACGAACATGAACGACGCGCCCGAGGTTTGTTTCGTGCTCGTCTCCGTCGGGCTCGAGGCCGCCTGGACGGTGAAGCTGTCGCCTCCACGCCGAACAGGCTCGACGTAGAAAATGTCCTTTGGTCCGGAGGTGCCGGCGAGCGGGTGCACAAAATCGGTCGTATGGATGTCGCCCCACTTCCATGCGTTCACGTCATTGCCGAACCGCTTCCGAAGGTCGGCCACCGCGTTCACCAGCGCCTGCGCCAGAATGCGGTTTCGCCCTTCGGCGGCATTCGGTCCAGATGCGGGATCCGGTTTCTTCATCCACGCGATCACCCGGCGCATGTCGTACTGCCGCACGCTCGACCGCGCCTGCTCGGGCACTCTGGACGCAAACGCCAGCGGGCCGAGCTTCAGCACCCAGAATTCGTAGATCGTCGCCGGCACCGAGTCGCGATCGAGCACGAAGTTCCAGTCGAGGAGCCGCTTCCGCGCGTCTTGCACCACCGGATCGGGACCCGTGACGTTCTTCAGCAGCGGGACCAGCTCGCGCGCCGGCAGCGAGAGCACATCGTGCTGGAGTCGCTCCATGTCGGCCATGGAGAACTTCTTCTTCTCGCTCAGCACCTCGTGGACGCGGTCGTATCGATACGGTGCAGAGTATTCGTACCCGAGCGGGATCGGGTAGCCCGGCACGATCTTCGGCACGACATCGTTGTTCGACGAGTTGTAGAAACCCGCAGCTCCGTTCAGCGACTTCGGCAGCTTGTCGAACGGCACGTATCCGGCCCACTCGTACTTGCTGTCTTTTCCGGGCACCGGCAGCAAGCCGTCCCAGTTTTTGCGGATCGGCGTCTGCGCCACGCCGATGTAACCGTAGTTGCCTTCGATGTCGGCGTAGACGAGCGAATGTGACGGGATGTACCAGGCCCGAGGCAAGGCGTCGTTGAATTCCTTCCAGTTCTTCGTCTGCAGCACATTCAACGACCCGAGATATCCGGCGCCACCCGGTTCGGCTCCGACCCACCGCAGTGCATACGCGCGATGGCGGGCGGTGTTTTCGTGGAGCACTGGGCCGTGCCGCGTGAACTTCAGGTCGATGGCCATCGGATCGGCCTGACCTTTCACGGAAATCCGGGCGCGCTCGATCTTCATCTCGCGCCACTGGCCGTCCGCGAGATAACGATTCGGATTCTGCGGATCGGTCTCCTCCACATACAGGTCCTGCTGATCCATCCCGAGAATCGTGAAGCCCCACGCCAGGCGATCGTTGTGGCCGATGCTGACGCCCGGCAGACCCGGCTCGGTGGCGCCGATGACGTTCCATCCGGGCGCGTTGAGATGAACGACGTGCCGCAGCGCCGGATTGACGACCTCGCGATGCGGATCGTTTGCGATCATCGGCATGCCCGTCACCGACTTGCTCCCGCCGATCACCCAATTATTGCTGCCGAGATCCGGCGCGGGGAGCCACGGGTTCGGCGTGACGAGCGGCGCCAATGCGCCTCTCGGCCCGATCATCGACGCCGACGTGGGCTTCTCTGGCGCAAGACTCCAGCGCAGGTTGTTCGCGTCGCGCGTGACGTCGAGGATGGACGCGTCGATATCAGCAAGGTCGAGACCTTCGGGAACGACAAACGCCTTCTCCGGATCGGTGGGCTTCAGCTCCAGCACCTTTTGAATGCCCATCGTCTTCACGTCGAGCGCGCGCTGCACTTCACTCGCCGCGTTGCGAGAGAGAGTCCAGCCGGGCATGCGCGTGAGGATCGTCCGAGCCGTCCAGTCCGCAGCGGGACGGAATCCCATGATCTGGAATTCGACCGGGATCTTGTTCTCGTCGAGCGCCTTCTGAATGGCCGCGTTGACACCTCGGGCGAATGACTCGAAGATCGCGCGACCTTCGGGGTGATACTTCGTGAACTCGTCGTCCCAGTTGCCGCGGAATGCGAGCAGCCGTGCGAACTTGTCACGTGTGACGTAGTCGGGGCCCAGCACCTCGGCGAGTCGCCCTTCACCGTTGCGCCGCCACATCTCGAGCTGCCACATCCGGTCCTGCGCGACCGTGAATCCCTGTGCGAAGAACAAGTCCCTGGTGTTCTTCGCGAAGATGTGCGGTACGCCCCACGTGTCCCGGAGCACTTCGACGGACTGCGTCAGACCACCCACGCTCAGCGTCCCCGAAACTTGCGGCAAGGCAGCGTTCGCCGCAGCAGAGAGATTGGGAGGTGCGGCCCGATATTGAGCGAGAAGTCCCGCAAGCGCGCCGCACGCCAGCGTCAACACCACGCTGACGAGCGTCACCAGCCGGCGTGTGTGACCGACATGTTCGATCGAAGTCATTTCGGGTGCTCCTCTCAAGCCGCGCGAACCGACGATAAGCGTGAAACTGGATAGAATCGGAGTCGATCTGCATAGCGCGACGGTGACCACGCACCGCCGCACTATGCGGATTGGGATCGATCGCTAGAAGCGGTAAACGATCATGAGCTGGAACGCTCGTGCGGACAGTTTATTGTAGGCGGACAGGTACAACGGGCTGTAGAGCTGATTCGCTCCATCCGCGTACTGTGTGTTCGAGCCCGAGTTCAGGATGTTGTAGATGTTCAACGATGTCATGAGCCGGTTCCGCCCGTACTTGAACTCTCGTCCCACCTTGAACTGCAGCGACCTGGTGGCCTCGTTCAGCACCTGACCCTCCCCGCGCGTTGGAAACGCTAAGCGGATAGTGGTGGCGAGAGGGTTCGTCTGAGTGGTTCCATTCGCAAGGGTCACTCTCGCCGGTCCGAAGATCGGATCGGCCGCCGCGATCCTGGTGACGATGGGAGCTGTGTAGTCGCCAGCCGACACTTCATAGCTGCCCGCCAGCGTGAGGCCCCAGGGGGCGAGGTACTGACCGGCCGCGCGAAGCGCGTATGGCCGCCATCCCGCAAAGGCCGGAATCGTCGAGGCGCCGCCGTCCAAGCTGTTGGTGTCGGTGTTGCCGGTTGTCGCTGGGAGTTGATGATTGTTCGGAAACGCGTCCGGTTGAATGAAGCGCGCCGGGTCGGTCGGGTTCCACGTGCCCTCGAGATGCTGCCACTGGCGGTTGAAGCTCACCATCGCCTGTAAATTGTGCGACATGTTCTTGGCTGCGACCGCTTCTATCGCGGTCGCCACCGGCCAGCTCCAGGTGTTGTTGCGCTCCTGATAGAGGATTCCGCGATTCGGGTCCACCAGACCAAAGCCACCGAAGGGCCGATTCGGTCCGCTCGGGTAAATGCCGTTGATGTCCACCAATCCGAAAAGCTCCTTGTAGTAACGCCTGCGTCCCGACACATCGAGACTGAGCTGCCCGGGGAACTGTTTCCGGTACCCGACGATGAACTCGTCGACGTGCGGCTGATGCAGATTCTTGTCGAATTGAAGGGCAGCCAGGGGGGCGGTAGGCGGCGGCGTGATGACCGTGGTCTGAATGCCGTTCCTGTCGATGTACACGTCGCGGGTGATCACCGGAGACGTAGTGGCAAACGATTCGACGACGTCGTTACCGGCCATCGCATTGTGCACGCGGCCGACGAAGAAACGCACGACGTTCTTCGCATCCTTGCTGAGCATGTACGACACGCCCAGTCGAGGACCCATCTCGGTGCTTTTCATCCGCTGAACGCCCAGAATGGCATCGAAACGGCGGATCGCGTCGACGCGAAGGCCGGCGCTGATCGCCATCCGCGCGGTGGGCTTCCACGAGTCCTGCACGTAAATCCCGATGTCCTTGTCCCGAGCCGCAATCGTCGGCAGCGAACTCGGCGAGTTGTATCGCATGTGGAACGCGGTGAGGCCCGCAGTGAAATTGGTCGGATCGATCTGCCGCATCTCCTGCAGGACGAAGCCGTCGTTGACGTAGCGATTCGTCTGGTCGAAGTGGCTCCGTGGCGCGGCCCACATGCCGGTTTTGATCTCATGAGAGCCGAGCCACCCCTCCTTGAAGTAGGTGACATCGCCTTGCAGAACGATAAACGACGAGGGGGTCAAACTCGTTGTCTGCGGGTTCGTCATCCGCACGAGTACGCCAGTGCCGGTCGGGATACCACCGGAGGTGAAGATGTCGTTGTGCACCACCACCTGCGGTCCGGCTTCCAATGTCAGCTCCGCGAACGTGGCTTCGGAATTATTGCCCTTGTTGCTGTACGCCACCGACATCTGCGACGTGAGGTGGTTGCCCCACACAGAGTTCAGTCTGGTTTGCGCCAGCGAACCGCCTCCCGATTGATAATTAATCCGATCCTCGTCGTACTCGAGGTTCGATGTGTAGTACGCCCGGTCGTACACGTAGAACGACGACAAGAGGTGGTTCTGATTGAGCTGACTGGTGACCTTGACGAAGGGATTTTTGGTCCGCCACGTGTTGTTGAACGGTTCGAAATCAGGCCTGACGGCCTCGAGCTGCGTGACGTTCAGTGGTGTTCGGCTGATGCCGTTGGTGTCGTAGGCCCAGCGAAACGTGCTGAACAACCACGCCTTGCTCTGGGCGATGGGGCCGCCGAAGGACAGGTCCATCTGGCGAACCCCCTCCGGCTTGGAGATGCCGCCACTCACTCGTCCGCCGGCGCTGTTATCGGAATTCCACGCCAGGGGCTGGAGCGTGACACCCGCCGATCCCTTGAAGTCGTTGCCTCCTTGCGGCGCGACGACATTCATGTAGACGCCAATCGTCAAAGGTGTGGACGCCTCGGCGCCGCCCGTTCTGAGCTCCGTGTCCCCAACCGTCTCGGTACTCATGCTCGTCCGAGGGGCTGCGGGATTCGCAAACCCTCCGTAGGTCGCACCTTCCAGTGCGGTGTAGTTCGCGAACTGATCGGCGCCCATGTAGTAGTACACGCGCACACCGCTGCCATCCACGCCCTGCCGCGAGGCGATGCCGGGGATCATGTCGACACTGTCGGTGTAGAGCCCGCGTGACGTGACCGGAGCCGCACGCAACAACTCGCCGCTGATCGCGAACGACGTGCTCGCCTTGAGGACCTCGATCATCGGTGACTCGCCCCGGACCGTAATGGTCTCCGCGACTGTCGCCACCTTCATCTCGATGTCGATGCTGAAGGTACTGCCGGCCCGCACGACGATCCCTTCACGGAAATACGATGCGAAGCCGCTCAACTCAACCTTCAGGTTCACGCTGCCCGGAGGGAGATTGACCAGCCGGTAGTAGCCGGCATCGTCGGTCACGGCGACTACCGGCGAAAGAATCTGCGGACCGGTCGCGGTGACCGTTACGCCGGGCAGCACACCTCCCTGCTCATCCTTGACGTAACCCCTGAGACTGCCCATGTTTTCAGTTTGTGCGTGGGCCGGAATCGACAGCAGCACAGACACCGCGACGAGAGACGCGAGAAGAGTCTTGACCATCATTCGCCTCCGTGCTCAGGTTGCCAAACGTCTCCGCCCCGACAAGCGATTCCTTTTCCAAACACACGCGCTGCGTGGCATAGTAAGCGCGTTTCGACCCCGAGACAGCAGGAGGAATCATGAAGATTACTCGAATGACAGCGGTACTCGCGAGCTTCGCGTTTGCTGGGATTGTGGCTGCGCAAGGGCAGCAGACGCCCGAACAGCGAGAGGCAGCCGCCAAGGAGAGGTACGAAAAGGAGCTCGCGACGTCCCGCCCGATCGCTGCTGCCGATAGCGTCTGGATTGAAGATCTCACGTACCTCGAGGTCCGCGATGCCATCAAGGCCGGAAAAACGACCGCATTGATCCTGGCAGGCAGCACCGAGCAGAACGGCCCGTATCTGGCGGGAGCGAAACACCAGATCGTGCTTCGCCAGACCGGCGAGGCGATTGCCCGTAAGCTCGGAAACGCGCTCGTCGCGCCTATCGTGCCGATCGAAGCTGGCAATCCTGACAACAAATACATCTCGTGGGGCAGTCTGTACTTCACAGCCGACACGTTCAAGGCTGTTCTGCGCGACATGACCACGAGCCTCAAGAGCCAGGGATTCAAGAACATCATCCTGATGGGCGACAGCGGCGGCGACACGGCCGGGCTCAAGGCGGTGGCGCAGGAATTGACCGCGAAATGGAACGGCACGCCGGGTGTGTACCATATTCCCGAGTACTACAACTGGAGCCAACCGGGTGTTCCGGGCGGTCCTACCGTCAGGCAGTTCACGACCGAGAGCGGTATTCCCGAAAAGTTCGACTCCGACGGCATCCACGACGATTACGGTCTGACGTCGGTCCTGATGGCCTACGACCCGAAATCTGTCCGACTGGCGCAGCGGATCGCCGCCAACAAGACGACCATCAACGGCATCAGCATCGTGCCGAAAGAGAAGACGATCGCATTTGGCAAGAAGGTAGTCGAGTGGCGCGCGAACATCGCAGTCGAGGCGATTAAAAAAGCGCTGGCCACCAAACAATCGACTCGATAGCGGCGGGTTGACGGAATGGCGCTTCGATCGGCTGCATAGGGCGCCGCTTCAGCGGCGCCGCCGAGTCATCGCGCGCCTATCACGGCCGACCGGTGCCGGTCAGCGCCGGTGGTTTGCGATACTGGGTTCCCTGCTCGTATGAAAACGCGATCTTCAACAACGTCGGCTCCGCGAATGGCCTCGCCATGAATTCGATCCCGACAGGGATTCCATCGGTTGTGAATCCCGCCGGTACCGCCAAGGCAGGAAAGCCGAGAACCGCGCTCAGACGGCGGTTGTTGCCGATGCCCGCGAAATCGTCGACAACAGGTCTGCTCATCACGTCATTGGCCATGACGCCGGGCTGATGATCGAAAGTGGCGTACATGAACGCGTCAAGCTTCTGGTCCGCCATCAGCGCGAGGACGAGTTGACGCGTTTCCTCCTGAACTCGAAGAACCTGCAGATAGCCAATATCGTCGGTCGACTTGCCGACGACGCTCATCATGGTCAGCGCTCGTGACGGAACCATTCGGCCCGAGAGCAGGATCTCGCGCAGTGTTCTGAACGGCGCGTTGCGGTGCTCAGCGAGATACTTATTGAGCGCCGCTTCCGTTTCGAACACATTGGCGTCGAACGCTTTGTCGAGGCGATCGATGAGATTCGGGATCGTGATTGGATCGACCAATTGAGCTCCGAGCGTCTGTAACTCTCCAACGGCTCTGTCGAATACCGCGCGCACCTTCCTGTAATCCTCGGACTTTGGATCGGCCGTGGCATGCATCGGCTCTCGGATGATGCCGATGCGAGCGCCTTGCAAGCCGTCGCGCAGGAGAGAATCGGTGTACGAGGCGGGCGTGTGTCCGACCGCGGAGGCTGTAATCGGGTCGAGCGGGTCGTAGCCGGCGATGACGTCGAGGACGATGGCGGTGTCTCGAACCGTGCGTGTGATCGGCCCCAACGTATCCGTGCTGGGTCGCGCCGGGCTCATGCCGTGGCGGCTCACCAGCGGCAGCGTGGGTCTCAGTCCCACGATGTTGTTGACGGCAGCCGGTCCGCGAATCGATCCGCCGGTATCTTCGCCGATGCCGATTGTCGCGAAGTTGGCGGCAATGCCGGACCCAGTTCCGCCTGACGACCCACTTGCGCTTCGGCGTGGATCGTACGCATTGCGAATCGGACCAGATGCTGAGCTGATATATCCGGACGCGAACTCGCCCATCGTGGCTTTGCCGATAAGCAGTGCACCAGCCCGTCTCAGCCTGGTCACGATGGTGGCGTCCGCCGCCGGCACGAAGTCCTTGAACCCGACGAAGCCGTGCGTCGTCGGCATGTCGCTCGTATCGATCTGATCCTTGATCAGCACAGAGACGCAGTGGAGCGGTCCGACAGGGCCGCGAGCGGTGAACACGGCGTCCAATCGCTCGGCCTCTTCGACTGCGTGTGGGTTGACGGTCTGCACGGCGTTCAGCGCTGGACCGGCCTTGTCGAAGGACTTGATGCGTTCGAGGTAGACTTCGACGAGCCGGCGACACGTTATCTGTCGAGAACGGATCGCGGTCTGCACGTCATCGATTGTCGCTTCGACGACGTTGAACGGCGTCCGTTCTAGCGAGGCGCCCGCCCTCTGGACTGCCACAACCGTAACGGCGGTCCACACCGCTGCCATCACGACGGCACCGATGAATCTTTGACCGTAACCCAGTCGAAGCCACGGTGCTCTGAGCAGGCCTATCATGGGTTTCATTCTCGGGGTGGCGACATGGTACTCGCCATCCGCCACCGCATCAACTCATCGGAGTTAGTAATTAGCATAGCAGTGGGTTGAGTCGAGTCGGTTCGACGGCTCCAAATACGAACTTGCCCCGAGGATTGCGCGGGGCTTGCGGACGTTCCATCTGCGATTGCGAGCCAGGCCACATCGGTGTAGCTGACGACAAAGAGGCGGCGCGTCGCGGCCGGAGGCGATCTGCATATAATCCGCATCGGTCGCATGTCTGGTCGTGGTCGTAGGATCGCGTCCTTGTCTGCAGTCACGCTGACTGGCTCTTGATGGAGGCGCACCGATGAAGCGGTTGTTGATGTTCTCGTTTCTCCTGACGCTGGCAGTGGCGCCTGCGTCGAAGGCGTTCGCCCAAACCGTCGGCGGAACGACGGGGTCGGTCAACGGGAAGGTGACTGATGGGAGCGGCGCCGTGCTGCCGGGAGTGACGATCACTGTCTCGGGCACGTCGATGCAAGGGGTGCGAACCGCTCTGACCACGCCCGACGGGACGTACCAATTTCTCGCGGTGCCTCCCGGCGAGTACCGAATCACCTACGAGTTGGGCGGCTTCGAGACCCTGGTGCGCGAGGGCATTCGCGTTGGCCTCGGGTTCACGGCCACGATCAACGTCGCGCTGAAGATCGCCAGCCTCGCAGAAACGGTGACCGTCAGCGGCGCATCGCCTGTGGTTGACGTCACCTCGACGAAGACGACGATGACCTTCGACTCCGAGCGGTTGGCCGCGCTGCCCAACGCGCGCGACTTCTGGTCGCTGCTGGCCGTGACACCCAGCATGCAGGTCACACGCATCGATGTCGGAGGGAGCACGGCGGGCTCGCAGACCGGCTACTCCGCCTACGACACCAAATCCGATCAGCATCGGCCGTTGATCGAAGGGCTCGTCATGACCGAAGGTACGAGCGGCGCCGGCATGTTCTACGACTACGGCGCGGTCGACGAGGCCGCGATCGGCACCGCGGGGAACTCTGCCGAGATGCCGACGCCCGGCGTCCTTTCGCAGTTCGTCTTCAAGTCCGGTGGCAACGCCTACCACGGCCGCGAGTACATCGACAACGAATGGGAGGCGCTTCAAGCCCACAACATTCCGAATTCGGAGACGCGCCTCTGCCCCTTCGGCCGGTGCGACTACGTACAGCCTGAGGATCTGAACCGGAACCTTGGACACTACGACCTCAATGGCGACATCGGCGGATTCCTCAAGCGCGACACGCTCTGGTGGTACGGCTCGGGCCGCCTGCAGAAATTCCGCCCGCAGAAACCGAACCTCGCCATCCCCAACGGCGGGAACACGATGCAAAACCTGATGGGGAAAGTCACTTTCGCGGCGGACAGGAACAACAAGGTCACCGGTTTCGCGATGGTGAACCACCTGCACGACATCAACCGGTTGGACACGTTTCTTATCGGCGCCGCCGCCGCGCGCCACGCTTCTGGAGATTCGACCTGGAACAACTTCTGGTGGACCCATTTGTACAAGGCGGGTTGGGAGAGCATCCTAAACGACGTCACGTTCCTGGAGGTCCGCGGGGGTCAGTACAAATACAACTTCTTCTGTGACAGCTACGACGTCAATGCGCCCGCCTTCGCGGACATCGGCAACAACCAGGTACGCGGCGGAAACCGGGACGGGTGGTCCACCGTGCCGGCGCGAAATCAGATGCTCGCCACACTCACCCGCACACAGAACAACTGGGCAGGCAGCCACAATTTCCGGATCGGCGGCGAGTGGCTCCGCGAGACCTACACGCTGTTCCGCGGGCAGAACGGCAGTGGCGACCTGCCGGCCGACGTACTGCAGGTTCTCAACAATGGCGTTCCGAACGCCGTCTATCTGTTTCGCACGCCGTCAGTCTCTCAGAATGGTCTCTACACGTTCAGCGGCTACGTGCAGGACACCTGGCGCGTGACGAGCCGGCTCACCCTCAACCTCGGCGTCCGTGTGGATCACTATCGCGCTTTCCTCCCATCGCAGACGAGTCCGCCGGTGAGCGGGCCGCAGGCGGTCATCGGGGCGGCCGTGACGCAAGTGGACTTTCCGGCAGTGGACAACATTTTCTCGTGGACGCTGCCGGCGCCGCGCGTGGGCGCGATTTATGACTTGTCCGGCAACGGCAAGACGGTCTTGAAACTGAATGCGGGCTGGTACCGGTGGAACCCGGGAACGAACATCTCACAGAATGTCAATCCGAACCCACCCGACTGGTGGCGGCAGTACGCGTGGACCGATAACAACAGGAACGGTCTCTGGGACGCAGGCGAACAAGGCCAGCTGATCGCGTCGCGCGGCGGCGTTGGCAGCGCCGTCGTCGATCCGAACTTGAAGGATCAACGCACGGGCGAGGTCGGCGCGTGGCTCGAGCGCGAGCTCCTGCCGAACTTCGGCATGCGCGTCGGGTACGTGTACCGCAGGATCAGCGACATCAGCGTTCTCGCCAACGCCAACCGTCCGTTCGATGCGTTCAACGTGCCGGTCAGCGTCCCCGACCCTGGGCCCGATGGCGTCGTCGGCAACTCGGACGACGGCGCGGCGATCCGGGCATTCAATCTGAATGCGGCGTATCTCGGGCTTCCGGTTCTGAACCAGCAGACCAACCTGCCCGGGACGGCGGTGTTTCACAACCTGGAGATCAGCGCGACCAAGCGCGCCGCGGGTTGGTGGTCCGTCCAGGGCTCGTTCGGGTATCGCTGGAACCTGGATCAGGACAACGCGTACTTCGGCAACACGCTTCGCTCGCTCAAGACACCGTCGAACCCCAACGACCTGATCAACACCGACGCGGGACGCTACGATTTCACTGCGTGGTCGGCGAAAATCAACGGCACGGTCGAAGCGCCGTGGCGCCTGCGTGTCTCGCCGTCGATTCGTCTGCAAGCGGGTCAGTCGTTCGGTCGAATCGTCGTCGCGAGGCTGAACTACGGGAATCAGCAGATTCTGAGCGAGCCGATCGACTCGCAGCGCCAGGACATGGTCAGTCAGGTGGACGTGCGCGCGGAGAAGGTGTTCCGGGCGGGGTCGCGGACGATCTCGCCGTTCGTGGACGTCTACAACATCTTCAACACCAACACCGTCGTGAACCTCGCATGGACGTCGGGCAGTTCGTACCTGCTGCCGTCGACGTTCGTCGCCCCGCGCATCATGCGCCTCGGGCTCAAGTACGAATGGTAGATGAAAGAAGGGCCCGCATGCGGTGTGCAAGAACGCTGACGATCGTTTCGCTGTTCCTGCTGCAGGCGTCCAACGGCTTCAGCGCGACGAAGGTCGTCCGATTGGGAAAGCTGGTCACCGGCGCAGGAGGCGTGATCACGAACGCCATCGTGGTAATCGATGACGAACACATCACGAGCGTCGGCACGTCCGAGTCGACAATACCGAGAAACGCCGAGGTCGTC
>Ga0066710_100004188_pt1 | contig 12656 bp, 11 predicted proteins | sample GraSoiAngelo_159_FD_79666 | JGI IMG/M metagenome (GOLD analysis project Ga0066710, IMG submission 79666) | Grasslands soil microbial communities from the Angelo Coastal Reserve, California, USA - 14_1009_16_40cm | ecosystem: Environmental > Terrestrial > Soil > Grasslands | place: USA...
CTGGCGGGAGATCAGCCCATCCGCATCATCGCCTTCGGCGCACATCCTGACGACTGCGACCAGGGCGCCGGAGGTCTGGCGATCAAGTATGCTGCACACGGCGACAAAGTGAAATTCGTGTCGTTAACCAATGGCGATGCAGGACATCAATCGCAGCACGGAGAACAACTGGCCAAGCGCCGCCGTGCCGAGGCGCAGGAAGCCGGGCGACGCATCGGAATCGAATACGAGGTGCTCGATAATCACGACGGCAAGCTCTTACCTACCCTGGAAGTTCGCGAGCAGGTCATCCGCGAGATTCGCCAATGGAAGGCCGATGTCGTGATCGCGCCCCGTCCCAATGATTATCATCCGGATCATCGCTACACAGGAGTATTGGTGCAGGATGCGTCGTATATGGTGATTGTGCCAAATCTGGTGACAGATTACCCGCCGCTCGCGCGCAACCCTCTTTTCCTGTACTACAGCGACCGGTTTACGCGGCCGCAGCCATTTCGTGCAGACATTGTCGTATCGATTGACGATGTCTTCGACAAAAAGATCGATATGCTGGATGCGCACGTATCACAGTTCTATGAGTGGCTCCCGTGGACTGCGGGAAAGTTGGAGCAGGTACCGAAGGATCCGGCGGAGCGGAAGAAGTGGCTGGCGACGTGGCCGTCAGCAGCGAGAGAGTTGCAACCTGACTGGCGGCAAACATTGGAGACGCGTTATGGTGCGCAAGCAGCCACCACTCAACACGCGGAAGCTTTCGAGATCACTGAATACGGACATCAGCCGAGCGAGAAAGAGATTCGCAAGATGTTCCCGTTCTTTCCCGAGATGGCGCGAGCAGAGGGGTTGCCTGAGATCAAGTGAGCCAACCCCGATTTCGGGAGCTGTGGCTCTTCTGTATTTTATTTGTGCGCGGAAAACTTGAATCTGATTATTTCAGCCGCTTCGCCGTCAACTCCACGTTCATCAGGATCCCATCGAGTGCTGCACGATCGAAGAAGCGCCCATTTTGGATCACGGCGCTAATCTTCTGAGTGTTCCGGATGTCATCAAGCGGATTTCCGCGCAACAACACTAAGTCAGCAATTTTCCCGACATCGACCGAACCAAAGCTGGCATCCAGTCCGAGAAATTTCGCCGGGTTGCTCGTGGCCGTCTGAAGCGACTCCAACGGCGTGAAACCTGACTCTACAAAATTGGCAAGCTCGTCATGCAAACTGAAGCCGGGCACGATATAAACGCCAGGTGCCGTGTCCATCCCTGCCATAAAAGGTACTCCCGCATGGTGGGGCGCACCAACCATCTGCAGATTGCGCGCAAAGTACTCCTGCCGTAAAGCGAGCGGGTCACGTCGAAGATCGGGCATCATCTCATCCGTGAAACGCCTCCACGTGACATCCCGCCAATAAGCAGGAACGTACTTATCGAGTGGCTGGTGCTTCAGGTCACGCTGGTCCAAAAACGTTCCACCCCCGTTGCCAAGTCAGGGTCGGCACTGCCAGGTCTGGTGCTGCGCGAGCAACTTCATGAGCGACTCGCACCGTTGCTGATCCTGAGTCGCGAGCAGCAGCTTCAGATTGCCTTTGCCCTGGATGAATTTGTCTTCTTCCTTGGAGCAGCCCTCGAACAAGCCCATCAGGTGCTCGATACTCTTTTGCCCCGCTTCCACAACCTCCTGGATACGGACTTTGTCCGGCACGTGGCCGACGACAGGCAGGCCTTGCTGGTGAGCTTCGGCTGCCGCAGCAAGGTACACATCGTGTGAAATCGCGGACTGTACCTTGATGAAATCCACTCCCTGGGTTTTGAGCGAATCCACTGCCGCAACCGCACTGGCCGGGGTAGTGACTGCTATCGAACTGGGAAACCGCAGTTTTGCATCCGGCAGATACCCGTCCAGCATGGGCCCCGAGATAATCATCCGAGGCCCGACGATTTCCCCACGCGCGATCTGCCTGCGCCACTCCGAAAGAACCGTGACATCTCCACCCATATCGCGCACTCCGGTCACGCCATTCGCGACGAAAAGTGGCAGGATGATGTCGCGTCCACCTGGAAACCAATCCCCAAAGGCGGAGTGCACATGCATATCCCAAAGCCCTGGAATGAGATATTGCCCAGTGGCATCGATCACCCGTAACCATCAACAGAATCTAAACACAATGCGCGGCGCAAAGAGTAACGCATTGCTCTCAAATAGCGGGAACTGGAATCATACCTGCCCCTGTGTTGCCCTCGTGATTTGCGCAACGTTTGGGACCCACTATGCCCTGTATCTCACCCGGACCCAACGGCCGGAGCGCATCGACTGATAACCGGCAGCCAAAACACAGTTCACTACGTAGCCGTCTTCATAGGTCTCGCGAGGACTCGTTCCGTCACGAACGCATTCAACGAAATGACGCATTTCCGCCTGATAGCCATATGCAAACGCTTCCTCGGGCAACGGTCGGGTCCAGCCAAAATCGATTTCAGCTTTCTCGACTACGTAGCCCGCGGATCGTGTTGTGAAAGCGGAAATGGGTGTACCCTTTGTGACGTCTGTAAAGATGGAGCCTTCGGAACCATGTATCTCGTTTCGAAGATCAAGCCCCCCCTTTGTCGTCCACGAGAGTTCGCAATGGCCGATTCCGCCGCTTGCGAACTTGAGAAGCAACAGCGCATTGTCTTCACAATTAGTCTTGTTGTGGACGAGGCGGCCTCCCCACGCCATTGCTTCCACGATGGTATTGTCCTTGCCGAAAAACAAACGTGCCGCGGAGATGCAGTGGCAGCCAAGATCGTGCATGGCACCACCGCCGGTTCTTTCTGAATCCCAAAAGTGGGGGCTATGTGGCCCTCCGTGCGACTCCCTAGAACGCACCCAGAGAACCTTCCCAACCCCACCCTCTGCGACGATCTGGCGAGCTTTCACGACGCAAGGAGAAAAGACCTCTGTTTCGGCATAGCCATGCAGAGCGGCGGAACGTCTAGCAGCCCTGAGCATGGCATACGCCTCCCGGGGTGTGCGCGCCAGAGGTTTCGTGCATACCTGATTTCTCTTCGCACGCGAAAGCGCCAAAGAAACCGGCAGATGCTCTTCGTTCGGAACGGCGATCACGTAGAGGTCGATATCGTCTCGCTCTATAAGCTTGTTGAGCTCTATCGTTGGTTCTGGAATTGACCATTCCTGAGCGAACTTCTTGGCGCGGTGTTTCTTCCTGGAATAATTCGCGACAACCTCTTGGCTCCCAACATTGGCAAGACCCTGCATGTAAAAACCTGCGACGAACCCGGATCCCAACATTGCGATACGAAGAGTAGTCTTGGGGGTGGTCATAGAGGCCCTGATAGTCTATCCCGGTTCTATCCATCCACTTGGTGTAAACAGTTCAGGCTGCAGCTTGCCGCGGGCATCCGCCCTCGCAACCGTAGGAATCAGTTCAGTTTTCGCCGTGCTATCGTCGTCTTTGCTTTTCCCATTGAGTTGCTCAGGCGAGGGGCTGCCACCTAGCGGCCCTTTTGCTTTTGTGCGTGCAATTCGAACTCACAATGTCCTCAATTCTGCCAACCGTCGCTTCCGATCCAAGCAGACTATTCATTGGGGAGAAGCACGACGGCGTTGTCACCGGTTCGATCCCCCAACATCCTGTCGACATAACTCAATTCTGAGTTTCGCTCGCTTGACACAGCCAAAAGGGGGCACTACGCTGGCGGCCACTTGCAACTGGAGGCAGCCATGCTCAGAGGCTTCAGGCAGTTCATCTTGCGTGGAAATGTGGTGGATATGGCGGTTGGAGTTGTGATCGGCGCTGCATTTGCCGGAGTGGTCACCGCCTTCACTAAGGACATCCTCACACCATTTATTGCAGCTATACTGGGCAAACCTGACTTTTCTGCAATCAGCTTTACCATCAACAACTCTGTGTTTGCCCTCGGGGACTTCATCAACGCTGCACTGTCATTTCTGCTGGTCGCGGCCGCCATATATTTTTTCGTGGTAACGCCTATCAACGCCTTGGTCTCTCGGATGCGCAAGGCACCAGCCCCGGCGGATCCTACGACCAGGAAGTGTCCCGAGTGCATGAGCGAGATCCCTATTGACGCACGCCGTTGTTCCTACTGTACACAACCCGTCACTCTGGGCATGGCGGCCGACTAAAGGTGTTCGCCATACAGTCATCCTGGCAACAAGATGATGTCCCAACGATTCGGTTGCTTGGGCGTGTCGTTGTACAGGATTGAAAAGAGTTGCAGCCCATTGAGTGAAGAGTGACCATCGTTCCTCTCAAGCCCATGTCTTTAATGAGGAGAACACACATGCGCAAACTACCGTCCGCCACATTTCTTCTTGTTTTCTGGTTCTTTCATCCGCATTCATTTGCTGACCAAATTGTGATGAGCAACGGCGACCATCTCAGCGGATTGATTACCAAGTCAGACACTAAGGAACTCGTCATCAAAACCGAATTTGCAGGAGAAGTAACTGTAAAGTGGGACGCGATCACCGAAATCAACTCGACCGATCCGCTGCACATCACTGTGCCTGGTGGTCAGCCGCTCGTGGGTAAGATGAAATCTTCTGAAGGCAAGATGGGAGTCGAGACCCGCGAAAAAGGTCTGGTCTTGGTACCTAAAGACTCGATTTCATCCCTACGTAATGAGTCCGAAGAAACTGCGTACCAAAAATCTCTGCATCCGGGCTTGCTGAAGGGCTGGAACGGGGGTGCCAATGTAAGTTTTGCTTTGACGCGTGGCAACAGCCAGACCAAAAATTTGGCCCTCGCCTTTACAGCCGACCGGAAGACCACGACCGATCACCTGGGAATGTACGTGAACTCTGTCTTTTCCGGTAATGATGCTCCCGGCGTGATTCCCAGCACTACGGCGCAAGCGACTCAAGGCGGAGTTCGTTATGACCACGATCTTAGGCCCCGCCTTTTTGCCTTTGTAGGAGCCGACTTTCAGACCGATGCTCTGCAAGAATTGAATTTGCGTTCCGTCTTCAGCGCCGGACTCGGTCTCCACGTGATCAAGAGTGATCGCACAACCCTCGATTCGCTCGGTGGAGGCAACTACACCCGCGAGAACTATTCTGTTCTGCAGCGCAATATTGCAGCACTCACAATCGGGGAAGAACTGATGCATAAATTCGGGGAGGCCACCATCCTCACACAAAAGCTATATGCTTATCCGGACCTCAGTAATATTGGGGAATATCGCACGGTATTCAACTTTGGGACGGTGACCAAGCTGAACAAGTGGTTGGGGTGGCAGAATGCTTTCGGTGATATCTACGTTACCAATCCGCCCATCGGCAAGAAGAAGAATGATGTGCTGCTGACCACAGGATTGAATATCTCCTTCCAACACAACCAGTAGGCAAGCAGCGACGATGCCGACAACCACATCATCCAAATGATTTGCCCAGTAAGGCGAGGTATGCATGGCTTTCAAGGCAGCATCGGCAGAAAAACTAATAGCCCAACCTCCTATGCCGATACTAGTTTTGAGGATCATAGATTTGGCCTTCATAAGTCACCTTTTCTCGCGGGAACTGCCCTTCTTGCCAATTGAACAGGGGGCGAATTTCGCCACTGCCTGTTTGAGATATTCAAGTCTAAACTGGTATTTGCGAGTCGCACGAAATCTGGCGTCGCGTGTCGGATCTGTCGGAGCACTTCCGCCCGAGGTGAAGCGGGAATTGAAGCAGGTGGGGGTGGACGAAGGGCTTGGAGTTAGGCAAATTGGCGCGCAGTTGTACAAGGGCCAAATTCCAGACATCGAGAGGCACTCGAGACGGCAGCTTTGAGGCTGGGCAGCGATAAGTCTCGAGGCTACTGCCTCGAGATGATCAGCGCGGACTTTTTGGCCGGAGCTAATTTGAACGACGGGGATCCGGACGTCCTACTGCGGACGCTTTCCCCCTCTTTCCACTTCCTGCCTGCGAACCAGCAGCAAGCATTTCTTCAAACCGTCGGAGAGCAGATCCAGTGAGACAAGACCTATGGAAACAGAGTCCCCTCAGACTCGATGGTGAGCATTACCGCGACTTGCACACTCGAGTACTACGAAGAGATGCCTGGCGCTGCCAGGTATGTGGTTCTCTGACGAACCTCGCGGTACACCATCAACGATATCGCAGCCACTCGGGCGAAGATCTAGAGCACAACCTCATCACCTTATGTGCTGAATGTCACGCGGCAGCACATCAAATTGCACAGATCGCGAAGAGGGACTGACGCGAGATCGAGCAATGGCGCAGCGACATTTCCCGACCGCCGCCTGTCATAAAGGGGCGCAGTTTGCAAACAGCGTTTGATGTTGCTTTAAATTCCACACGCGCCTATTTGCCGAAGAGCTCGATTCGCCGAGGGCCTTGCGAATCGGTGAGATACCAACCCGCTCGCACTGGAGACTCGGGCAGGGCGTGCTCCGTATCAGGGTGGATTCCTGCTGCACTACTTAGACGCTCTGGTGTATCCAAACATTTCTCCCGCCTTGCTCACCGGTCTTGGCGTTGCCGTATGTGTCGTCAATCTAAGCATCTACGCTCGCCGCTTTCGGCGTCGAGAGCTGGTCGGCTGGTAAGGAGGTTCCAGGAGTTTCGGGCTAGAGTCAGTGATTCCTGCTGATTTTTAGCGGGTTTTCGAGTCCGAGGAGAACGTGCCTGGGCGGATTTATTCTTGCCAGTTAACTTGAAATTCGTCTTCTTCGACCAGACAAAAGGCTAATCTCAGCGACTTATCTCATCACCCACGCCTCATTACGACAATCGTCTGGAAGCGAATCGCATTTTGGCATAGATTGCTCGTGCGCATTTAAAGGCTATGAGGAGGTACAAATTTATGTCTCCAATCCAGAGGCATTTGCTGCTAGTTCTCGGTTTGATTTTTTCCGCTTGCATGCTCGAGCCGACCATGAGAGCACAAGAGTCAGCCAAGGAGCCGTCGAAGTCAGCCGTTTTCGGTAGCGGACACGGACTCGATCACGTCGGCATCGCCGTAAGGGACCTCGAAACTGCCAAAAAGAACTACCGCGACGTGCTCGGATTCACAGTGTTCGCGGGTGGCAAACATCCGAACGGGTCGCGAAATAGCGGTCCCGCACTAGAGAGCGGATACCTGGAATTGATCACCTTCTGGGACCGGACCAAAGCGCAAGGTGCCATGCTGGCGAAGTTCCTTGAGAAACACGAGGGTGCGCTTTTTCTTGGCTTGGACGTGTTTCCAGTAGATGACACCGCGAAGCTCTTGCGCGCGCGTGGCCTCAATATACAGGGACCGGAAGCTGGTTCAATAAGCGATGACCCCGAACAACACGACCAGCCACCAAGCTTAGGCGCATGGCGTCTCGTTGGACTCGAGACCGGAGCAGTACCGGCGGCCCACCTCCCGGCCAAAAGCACCGATGCGCTTTTTTTTATTCAATATCAAGGGGTAGGCACAGTACACCCTAACACTGCCAAGACGCTCTCATCGGTCTGGATGGCGGTCAGCGACCTGGAAGCGTCTGTCCGCGCATATGAATCCATGGGATTTCGTCCCGCCCGCAAATTAGCGGCCCCGCAGCTTGGGGCGCATGGTCAGGAAATCGAAGCCGGACAAGGAACTTTACTTCTCCTCCAACCGCAAGAGTCGGCAGGCAAGGTCGCATCATTCTTGGCAGAAAGAGGCGCCGAGGGGATCATGGGTGTGAGCATCGAGGTTGCTAGTCTTCAGACCGCACGCAGCTTGCTTCAAGCGAACGCGAAACGGCAATTCGACCCCTATGCGGGACCATACGGACAGAGCATTCTTATCTCACCTGAACTTACACACGGCCTTTGGATAGAATTTTTCCAAAAGTGATCCGCTCGTCTCGCTGGTTCGCCACATCCTTGGCTCAATCGCGAAGAAGCCTTACAAAATGGCTCTGCTGAAGCTACACTCACGTGCGGCTTTATTTGCTTGCTTTACAGTTACTCGATAGATCTTTTAGGTCCAACACTTGAAAGGTCTTCGGGGCATCCTTCGACTCCGAAGAAGCATTTGAAGCGACTGACTCGGCCACGGTTCCAGCTACTTCAACCTCGTGGCCAAAAAGCTCTTTCAACTTTGCGCTATCGCCTTCCAGTCGGTACTTAATCCCATTGGCTTCCACTTCATAGGTCATTGCACCAGCATCGCCACTGAAATAATCCTCGTCGATAGCTATCAAGCAGCCTCGAACCGTTTGCTGGGACAAGGGCCGGTCAGTGGGATTGGGATTCTGGGAACCTTGTGCCACCAGAATTGGTGCGGATAGTAGAGCCAAGGCCAAAAACAAAGCTCTCATGCTACACCTCCACAGTTCATCTTTAGATAGCGGCGAGAGGCCTTGCTTTGTTGCCATGGGGAAAAAGGCATTTTATTTGGCGAAACAAAGGCGAATGCGCCACGGGCGTTGCGCCAGACCCGGACAGTGGTGCTCGAAAATAAGAAACCTACTAGCCTCTAGCTTAGCTAGGGCTAGCTATCAAGATTGAACTCCCCACTGATGCATTCCGTTACTCCCATAACCTGACTTTGGAGAACTCAGTCATTTTTAAAAGTTTCAGCCGATCCACATGTTTGGTAACGCAAACACTCCAGACGACGAAAAGCGTGAGCCGAAACGACCTTGAAAAGTTCGCCAACTATGCCCAACTGGTGTGAACGAACTACAACATGGCGAGCGCGAGGTGCTGGCAAGCCGAAGCGAGCATTACCTCTGCCCATTGTGAATCACAGAACGTGCTGTTACGGTAATTAGAGAAGCCAGCCAGGAACTCCAGTATCGTTCCGTTCCGGCTGGCCCCGTGACGTTGCTGGAGTTCTTCTTTGCCTTTGCTACACACTGACCCACTGAAGGACTAGTCCGGCTGAGGAATACCAAGAATTTCAGACAGCAAGTTTCCGCGAAACACACGTTGAGAGAGCACACCATCTTCAGACAAGTTCAAGCGCACGCTCAGGCTGGGCATCAAGCGGTTGTGAACGTTTGTGAACACGTGATCGTTTCACAACCATTCTCAGTGATTCGTGATCCACACATCAGAACCTCGAGAGACATCCAAGCTCGCTGATCGATCCTGGAACTGGAATCAGCAAGGAGCGGCAATCACCGGAACCGTCGCGCGGCTTGTTTGCGTAAGATCTGCAAACCCTGAGCAATGCTCAGATCGTCCGGTACGGGCTGAAAGTTGCTGCGAAAGTCGTCTTGCTGAACCCCAATCGTTTTGAAAAAGAGTGCCTTACCCTTCATGTGGACGTGCAAGGCAGTCAGCTCCCAGTAACGCTCGGCGACCGGCTCCTGCTTGACCTCGAACGTGCCGCCTGGATCCAAATGTCCCAGCAAACCGACGCCGAATTTAACCTGCGTCACGAGATGTCCACGAATCTCTGCAAGTCGCTGCTGTTTGCCCTCGAGCCAAAGGCTGCCCCCCATGGCGTGGAAAACTTCTGACTCGCGACTCGGGAGGATGAAAGCGTGGGTATCCGGTTCAGTCACCAACGTACATCATCAACGATATCGCAGCCACTCGGCGCGGACGTAGAGGAAAACCTCATCGCATTATGTAGTACCCGGACGAACGCCATCCCAACTGCGAAGGCGCCACCACTCGCGGCATAGTTCTTGGAACAGACTTCATCACCGACATTATCCTTTTGAGCGGCATAGCGCCCCGTTGGGAACCCAGCCGGATAGAGGCTTCGCGCGATCTATTATTCAACGATTTAAAGAGACAATCGGTCGAGGGTCTCACAATCGTCAGGCGAGCACCGATAGAGATACCAGGCATCGGCGCAGTTGAGGCGCCTTTGCTCATCGAAAACACCGGCGGTTTGAGATTAATCGTTGATGTCAGCGGACCTCTTACGCCAAAGGAACCCGCCGATGATGTTTTGCGAGAGATGGTCGACTATTCGCCAGTCGCGATTAGGCCAATTGAGGAACTGGTGGTTCGCCGAAATCTTCCGCGTGCCACAAGCGAGTTGCTCGAATTGGCCGGCATAACGAATTAAGAAAGAATATCAGGTGGAGATTTCGGCGGTTTTTACGACTGTGAGCCCAACTCACTGGCAGGCGCCGCCAGAGTGGATGAATTTTCATTACCTGGTTCGTGCTGAACAATGCCCTCGTTCTGCGGCCCTTCGAAGAATTCAGTTGCTCCTTCAAGCCGAACTCACGTTGAGAGTGTTACAGGGAAAGGGGGCCAGTCAAATCCCAAACGTATCGTATGATCTGGTGCGAGAAGAGCGGGGCAGGTCACTGGCACAGTCAGATGGAAGCGCAGATCGCTCACATCACAGGAGCACGGTAAATTACGGTTGCACCGAGTTCAGTCCAATGTAAACAAACCAACCTGCGATTACCAAGATCATCCCTCCCGAAGTTGCGCCCACCAGTTTCACCAGAGGATTTATCTTATTCACCTTGGCGATCAGTTGGCTCTGTTCCGTTGCTCTTGATGAGGCAGTCTCATCAAGGAAAAGCTGATCGTCCTCTTGCCTCGTCAGCATACTGCGGTAGAAGAGGAGAATGAGGAAAATACCAGTCACAATGCCCCAAACAATCAGCAGCCATTCCAATCCTGAAGTCATAATCGCTCCTTCAGCAAGTTGCCGGACTCTCGTACCGATGGGCAACGTGCATGATGCATGAACTCTGATGGATTTCAGTTTCTTACTGAAGATAGGCTACGCTTAGCCGCACCTGAGGATCAATTGCCTAATATGGGCAGACTCAGTGCTGTCTGCTGCCGACTCAGACGGGGCTGGAGTATATGCGCAAAGAGCCGCATGCTCGGCGTTGCATCCGAATGATGTTTGCGGCTGTTTATGCCGCGCCTTGTGCGTGCGCGGAGTCGAAGACAATATTCGGTCGGGTGCTATTGACGATTGCTCTTAGCTCGGCTTGCTCCTCGGCAGGCACTTTGAATTTGTCCAGCGTCCGCCAAAGATCGTCCATGAATGCCTCCCATTCCTTGCCCGTAATCTTCAACTGCTTGTGTGACTCTGCCATCGACCTGCCCGTATATTTTTGCGGGCCGCCCGCTGCCCAGCAGACCATTTCGGTTACCAAATACTTGAACCCCGCAGGCGGCACACGATGATGCGCTTCGTCCACTAGAGGATTGGCGTTCAGTCTTGGGTCTGCCATGATTCTGTCGATGAGGTCGTCCACCACAGTGGCGATGCTGTAGACACCGCCAAGTCTGTCGTAAAGAGAGGGCTTTTCTGCTGATTGCATGATGAAAACTCCTTAAGGGCCATTAGCGTAACAGAATTGGTCTCCGAGAATACACCCTCGGAATATTTGGTCAGAGACGCAGTCGCCGTGGGGTCGGCATCGCTATGCCGTCTATGTCCTTCTTGAACGCACCGGAGCCATGCATTTCTTGTATTGCTCCCGAACCCGCGACTACGTTGTTCCCTGCCTGTCAATGGCACAGAGATGTGAGCCACAACAATCATGGATAATCCGCGTGGGAGACCAAACACGTGGCTAACCCAAGAACTCAGGAACTTGCACTCCGAAGTGATCACGCAACGCCGCCTGCCATTCATGATCGGATTTCAGCAGCCGCTCATCGCGATGGCCATTTCGAGTTGTGATCAACTTCATTTCCGAAAGCGTGATGCGCCCGTCTGGCGTCGCCCGGCTGCACACGCGTTTTTTGGTGAACGGGGATTTCGGCGACGTCTGGTGGTAGTGGCACATCTCCGAAAATTCTTCCAATCGGCGCGGCGTTAGACTGAAAAGATATTCCGGTCTCCAGCCCGATTCCATATCTCGCCTCTCCAGCCTTAGAGAATCACCGGCCTCGATAATGCGAAACACTTCCGCTCTCTGTTCCTGCTGCAGCCCGATCTGAAGGCGAAGTGGATCAGTGAAACAATCACCAAAACCTACGTCGGCAAGCCATGGCTCATCCAGATCGACACGCAATGTGAGGTGGTCAAACTCCGGCGCGTAGCTTCCATCGGGACACCGTACGCGAGCGGAGAGCAAGGTGACCCTGAAGCCGAGCGCTAGTAGGAGTGCAGCGAACGCTCCATTCAGTTCATAGCAAAAACCTCCCCGACGATGCTCGACGATCTTGCGGAGAAACGCTTCCTGATCAATGCGAATTTCGCGCTTCCAACCAATATCGAGATTCTCAAACGGAACTGTGAACAGATGGGCGCGATGAATACCAGCCAGTGTTTCAGCAGTTGGTGTCACTGGCCCGGAATAGCCAATCCGTTCAAGATAAGCTGCCACGTCCATCATGTGAATGGATGAACTGAGACCTGCGAAGATTCAGCGCATTCGATTAAGACAAAAATCCCAGTGGCCCCGGATTATCGTTTGCGTTCCGCCCTGAGTTGGTTAACGGTTCTTTCCAGTTCGGCCACGAGTGTCTCAGGTGCTTTTGTTTGCTGGAACCTCTCGACCAATGCACGGTAATACCAGAGTTGCTCATCCCTCGCAGCATTGAACCTTGTCCATACGTCCTCGCCCTGTTCACGATAATCGGTCAGAATGGCTCTCGCATTGTGGAGCTTATCGGCCACTGCGACGATCAGCGCGTCCTTATTCGCGTTCCTCAGGTGCGCGAGATATTTCTCCTTTCTCTCGCGCCACGGCAATTTCATTGCCGGGTCGCTGACCATGCTGTCCGAGCAGGACTCGACCGC
>Ga0066710_100004189_pt1 | contig 12655 bp, 10 predicted proteins | sample GraSoiAngelo_159_FD_79666 | JGI IMG/M metagenome (GOLD analysis project Ga0066710, IMG submission 79666) | Grasslands soil microbial communities from the Angelo Coastal Reserve, California, USA - 14_1009_16_40cm | ecosystem: Environmental > Terrestrial > Soil > Grasslands | place: USA...
CGATGCCGCACAGCCTGTTCAAGCGCGTCGTCGCGTTCATCCAGCGGCTGCCGGATCTGTTCCAGCGCACGAAGGAGCTCGAGCGCCGCGTCGCGGAGCTCGAGCGGCAGCACGCCGGCAGCCGGGAGGCCGTCCGGTGACGGGTGAAAAGCAGCGCACCCTCGGTCGCGCCGTGCTGATCGAGGGCATCGGGCTGCACACCGGCGAAGCCGGCATCGTCACCTGCAAGCCGGCCGCGGTGAACACCGGCGTCCGGTTCGTGCGCACCGACCTGCCGAATCGCCCGCAGGTGGAGGTGCGGCCGGAGAACGCGCGATTCGATCCCCGCGCCGGCCGCCGCACGATCCTGCAGCAGGACGGCGTCCAGGTCCACACGATGGAGCATCTGCTCGCCGCGCTCTCGGGGCTCTCGATCGACAACGTCGTCATCGAGACCTCGAGCATGGAGATCCCGGAGCCCGCTGACGGCAGCGCCGAGCCGATCGCGCGCATGCTGCTCGAGGCGGGCATCGTCGAGCAGGACCGCGCCCGCCGCCATATCAAGGTGACGAAGCCGGTGTCGTGGACCGCGGACGGCGTGGAGCTGAACGTGGTGCCCTACCACGGCTTCCGGGTCTCGTTCACGATTGACTACGAGAACCCGCTGATCGGCCGGCAGTCGCTCGCGCTCGACATCACCCCGGAATCGTTCATGCGCGAGATCGCGCCGGCGCGGACGTTCGTGCTGGAGCGCGACATCGATGCGCTGCGCACCGCCGGCTGGATCAAGGGCGGGCGGCTGGAGAGCGCGGTCGTGGTCGGCGAGGGCCGCATCCGCAATCCGGAGCCGCTGCGTTTCCGGGACGAGTTCGTGCGCCACAAGATCCTCGACTTGCTCGGGGACCTGTCGCTGCTCGGTGGGCCGCTGCTCGGTCACGTGCGGGCCAGCCGCTCGGGGCACGCCGGGCACGTCGCGTTCGTGCAGCACCTGAAGCAGGAACTGCCGCTTCCCGGCCGCCGTCCCGGGGCTCCGTCCGACGAGTGGGACATCACCGCGATCGAGGAGATCCTGCCGCACCGCTATCCGTTCCTGCTCATCGACCGCATCACCCACCTCGAGGAAGGCCAGTGGATCGAGGGCATCAAGAACGTGACGATCAACGAGCCGTTCTTCGAGGGGCATTTCCCCGGCCATCCCATCATGCCCGCCGTGCTGATCATCGAGGCCATGGCGCAGGTGGGCGGGCTCCTGCTGCTCAACTCGGTCGAGGACCCGAACGACAAGCTCATGTACTTCATGGGCATCGACGGCGCGCGTTTCCGGCGGCCGGTGGTGCCGGGCGACCAGCTCCGCTTCCGGCTGACGCTGCTCAAGATCAAGGCCGGGACGTCGAAGATGCGCGGGCAGGCGTTCGTGGACGACCAGCTCGTGGCGGAGGCGGAGCTGCTGGCCACGATCGTGCCGAGGCGGCCGTGACTGTCGCGGTCCATCCCGCGGCGTTCGTGGACCCCGCGGCCGAGCTGGGCGCGGGGGTGGTGATCGAGCCCGGCGCGGTCGTGGGTCCGCACGTGCGGATCGGCGAGGGGACGCGCATCGGCAGCCACGCGCTCGTGACGGGGTGGACGCGCGTGGGGCGCGGCTGCCGCGTCCACCACGGCGCCGTGATCGGCGCTCCGCCGCAGGACCTCAAGTACACCGGCGCCGAGTCCTACGTCGAGGTCGGCGACCACTGCGAGCTGCGCGAGTACTCCACGGTCCACCTCGCCTCGGAGCCGGGCGCCACCACGCGCGTCGGCCAGCACTGCATGATCATGGCTTACGCGCACGTCGCGCACGACTGCCAGATCGGCAACCGCGTGGTGATCGCGAACGCGGTGCAGATGGCGGGCTTCGTCACAATCGAGGACTGGGCGATCGTGGGCGGGCTCTGCGCGATCCACCAGTTCGTGCGCATCGGGTGCCACAGCATGATCGGCGGCGGGTCGCGCGTGCCGCAGGACGTCGCGCCGTACGTCAAGGTCGCCGGGAACCCGCCGCGGCTCGGCGGCATCAACGCGGTCGGGCTCGAGCGCCGCGGCTTCTCCGCCGCGACGTGCGGCGCCCTGGAGCGCGCCTACCGCATCCTGTTCCGGCGCGGCCTCACGGTGACCGACGCGGTCCAGACGATTCGCGGCGAGCTGTCGCAGCTTCCCGAGGTCGAGCACTTCGCGCGCTTTGCCGAGACCTCGGTGCGCGGCCTCACGCGCTAATGAACGCTGGGCTGGAGGGCGCATGGCGGTGAAGACCGGGGTGTGGGGCGTGGGAGCCTGGGGGGCGAAGCACGCCCGCGTCTACGCCGCCCTCCCCGAGGCGGAGCTGGTCGGCATCTACGACCAGGACCCGGCCCGGGCCGCGGCCGTGGCGGCCGAGCACGGGTGCCGGGCATTCGGCGATCCCGAGGCGTTGCTCGAAGCGTGCGAGGCGGTGTCGGTGGCGACGGCGACCGTCGCCCATCGCGAGGCGGTCGAGCGGTCGCTCAAGGCCGGCTGCCACGTGCTGGTCGAGAAACCGATGGCGGCGACGGTGGGAGAGGCCGACGCGATGCTGGCCGCGGCGGCTCGCGCCGGCCGCGCGCTGCAGGTGGGTCAGGTCGAGCGCTTCAATCCCGCGCTGCTGGCGGCGCGGCCGTTCGTGCGCGCCCCCAAGTTCATCGAAGCCCACCGGCTCGCCGAGTTCCAGCCGCGCTCGCTCGACATCGACGTGGTGTTCGACCTCATGATCCACGATCTGGACATCGTGCTCGACGTGCTGGGCCGGATGCCGCGCGAGCTGTCGGCGGTCGGCGTGGCGGTGCTGTCGAGCAACGCGGACATCGCGAACGCGCGGCTGGAGTTCGACGACGGGTGCGTGGCCAACCTGACGGCGAGCCGCGTCTCGGTCGAGCGCCTGCGGCGAATCCGCTTCTTCCAGGGCGATGCCTACATCTCCGTGGACCTGTTCGAGAAGGCGGGCGAGGCGTTCGTGATCCAGGATCCGGGCTCGTTCAAGCCCGGCCGCGCCGCGCCGCTCGCCCTGCTGGCCGGCATCCGGCGCACCAAGCTCACGGTCGCGGCGGGAGAACCGCTGGCGCTCGAGCTGGCCGCGTTCCTGCGTTCGCTCGGCGGCCGCGGGCCGGGTGCCGCGTCGGCGCGCGCCGGTCGCGATGCGCTCGCGATCGCCGAGCAGGTCCGCGACGCCATGCAGCGCCGCGCGGCGCAGTGGAAGCTCGAGTCCCCCGCCGCATCCTGATCGTCGCGGGCGAAGCCTCCGGAGATCGCCACGCCGCGCGGCTCGTCGAGGCGCTGCGGGAGCGGGGCGCGATCGAGGCCTGGGGTGTGGCCGGACCGGCGCTGGAGCGGGCGGGCGTGCGCCGGATCGCGCGCTCCGGCGAGCTCGCGGTGGCGGGGTTCACCCGGGTTCTCGCACGCCTGCCGCGCATCCTCGGGATCGAGCGCCGCGTGCTGCGCGCGGCCGCCGAGCTCGAGCCCGAGCTCGCGGTGCTCGTCGATTCGCCGGGCTTCAACTTCCGCATCGGCCCAAGGCTCGCTCGCCGCGGCGTCAAGGTGTTCTACTACATCGCGCCGCAGGTGTGGGCGTGGCACGCCGAGCGCGCCGCGCAAATGAGCCGCTGGGTCGACCGGCTGGCGGTCGTGTTTCCGTTCGAGGAGCCGTTGTTCCGCGACGCCGGGGTCGACGCGCACTTCGTGGGCCACCCGCTGCTCGAGGACCTGGCCCCGGAGCTCCCCGGCGCGGCGCTGCGGGCGCGGCTCGGCCTGCCGCCGGAGGCGCGCCTGGTCGGGCTCCTGCCCGGCAGCCGGCGCGGCGAGCTCAAGGCGCACCTGGGCACCATGCTCGCGACGGCCCGGGCGCTGTGCGCGGCGCGAAGCGACGTGACGGCGCTCGTCGCCGTGGCGCCGGGGCTCGAGGGCCTGGTGCCGGCCGAGCTCCACGATCCGGCCAGTCGCGTGCGCGCCGCCGCGGGCCTGACGCACGCGGTGCAGGCCGCCTCGGAGTGCTGCGTCGTCGCCTCGGGCACGGCCACACTGGAGACGGCGCTGCTCGGGACCCCGCTCGCCGTGGTCTACAGGACGAGCCGCATCAACTACGCGATCGCCCGCCGCGTCGTCCGGCTCGAGCGCATCGGGCTGCCCAACATCGTCGCGGGCGAGGAGGTGGCGCCGGAGTACCTCCAGGACGCGTTCACGCCCCGGGCGCTGTTGCCGCAGCTCGCCCGCTGGCTCGACGATCCGGAAGCGCGCGACGCCCAGCGCGCGAAGCTCAAGCTGGTCCGCGATCGGCTGGGAGGGCCCGGCGCCTCGCGCAACGCCGCGGCGCGGGCCTGGGAGCTGCTCGCGTGAGCGGGCCGCAGCGGCGCTGGTGGATGTCCGTCGCGGTCGCGGCCGCAGCACTCCTGATCCGAACACTCGGCGCCACGTGGCGCATCGACCGGAGCAGTCTCGCGGCCTGGGAGCGCGAGGCCGCGCGCGGTGGACGGTGTATCTTCGCGTTTTGGCACGCTCGCCTGCTGCCGCTCGTCTACACCCACCGCGGGCGCGGCGTCGTGGTGCTGGTGAGCCGGCACCGGGATGGAGAGTGGATCGCGCGCATCATCGAGCGATTGGGGTACGGCACCGTGCGGGGGTCGAGCACGCGGGGAGGCGACCAGGCGATGAGAGAGCTGATGGCGGCGGGGAGAACGGGCAAGTCCCTGGCGGTCGCCCCCGACGGTCCGCGGGGCCCGGCGGAAACGCTGAAGCCCGGCCTGGTCCTGCTGGCGAGCAACTGCGGCCTGCCGGTGGTGCCGGTCGCCTCGGCGGCGAACCGGGCGCACGTGTTCCGATCATGGGACCGGTTTCGGGTGCCGCTGCCGTTCGCCCGCGTGGTCGTGGCCCACGGTACCCCGATCTCCGTGCCGGCGGATCTGGACGACCTCGAACGGGAGCGCTGGCGCTGCGTGCTGGAACAGGCGCTCGTGTCGCTCACCCGGGAGGTCCAGGCCCGGGCGGGCGAGAGCACGGGAGCGCGTTCGTGAGCCTGGCCTGGAGCGCCTACCGCGTGCTGGCTCCGGTGCTCGGCGCAGCGGCGCCTGCCGCGCGTCTGTTCGCCTCGCCCCGCGAGCGGCCGTTCTGGAACGAGCGGCTCGGCCGGGTGCCGGCCATGGGCGCGACGGATGCGTGGATCCATGCGGCCTCGCTCGGCGAGGCGACCGCCGTCCCTCCGCTCGCGGAAGCGCTGCTCGCGCTCGCCCCCGGGGCGCGCCTGTTCCTGACCGCCACCACGCGGGCGGGCCGTGAGCGTCTCGCGGGCGCCGGCGCTCCGGTCGCGCTCGCGCCGCTCGATGCGCCGCAGGTGATCGATCGGTTCTTCGAGCGCGTGGCGCCGCGCCGCGTCCTGCTCGTGGAGACCGAGCTGTGGCCGCACTGGTTGCTGCGCGCGCGCCTCCTGGGCGTGCCGGTCGTGGTCGTGAGCGGCAGGCTGTCGGCCTATTCCGTCGGGCGCTATCGCAGTCTCGGCTCCGAGTTCCGCGGCCTCGTCGGCGGGCTCGCGGGCGTCGTCTGCCAGAGCGAGGCCGACGCGGCTCGCTGGCTCGCGATCGGGGCTCAGGCGGAGCGGCTGGCGGTGTGCGGGAACCTCAAGTTCGACGCCCTGCCCCAGGCTCCCGACAGCCGTGCCGGGGCGCGGATGGCGGCCGGGCTCGAGCGCGATCGGCCGCTGCTCGTGCTCGGCAGCTTGCGGCGCGGCGAGGCCCGCATCCTGGCGCGCGCGTGGCAGCGCCTGCCCCCGGCGCTCGCCGCGGGATGGCAAGTGGTAGCCGTGCCGCGGCACACGCGCGCCACCCGCGAGCTCGTCGACGAGGCAAATGCCGCGGCCACGGAAATCTCGGCGAACGGCCGGGTCTCGGTACGGGCGTGGCGCTGGGACGATCGTCCCGGCGTGCTGCCGGCCTACTACGCGGGGGCGGACGTGGCGTTCGTGGGCGGCAGTCTCGCGCCGTGGGGCGGGCACAACCCGCTCGAGCCGGCCGCATGCGGGGCGGCGGTGGTGATGGGTCCGCATCACGCCTCGCAGCTCGAGGGCGTACGGGCGCTGGAGACGGGAGGCGCGATCGCGATTGCCCGCGACGAGGACGATTGCACCCGCGTCCTCGAGCGGCTGCTCGGCGACGCCGGCGCGCGCGCGCAGGTCGCACGGGCGGCGCGCACGGTCGCGGCTTCCCTGCGCGGCGCGGCGCAGCGGACCACGGCCCAGCTCGCGGCGTGGAAGCTGTGGCCGGTCGAATGACCCCGGGATGACCGGTCTGCTCGACGCGGCGGCGACGGTGTATGGCCTGGGCTGGGAGCTGCGGCGCCGTCTCTACGCGCGCGGGGTGCTGCGCCCTTCGCGCGTGCCGGCGCGCGTCGTGAGCATCGGTAACCTCACGGTGGGAGGCACCGGCAAGACCACGCTCACGCTGCACCTGGGCAAGCGGCTCGTGGCGCGTGGCATCGACGTGGCGGTGGTCTGCCGGCGCTACCGGCCCGGGCCTCGAGGGATCGGCGACGAGGAGCAGATGTACGTCGACGCGTTCGGCCGGGCGCGAGTGCTGGCCGGGACTCGCAAGCGCGACCTGGCGTGGCAAGCGGCGGACGAAGGCCGCACGGCGATCCTCGTCGACGACGGGTTCTCGCACTGGGCGCTCGAGCGGGACGTGAACCTGGTGACGATCGACGCCCTGGACCCGTGGGGCGGAGGCAAGCTGCTGCCCGCGGGGCGGCTGCGCGAGCCGCGCCGCGCGCTGCAGCGCGCGGATGCCGTGGTGCTCACCCGGCTGGATGCCGCATTGGACCCCGAGCCCCTGCTGGAATCGATCGCTCGCGCGGCGCCCGCGGCGCGGCTCGCATGCGGCCGCCACCGCGTGGTCGGAGTGCGCGCGCTCGACGGAGCGCCCGCGACCGCCGCCTCGCGAATTTGGCTCGTGACGGCGACCGGCAATCCGCTCGCCGTCGAGCGCAGCGCGCGCGAGGCCGGTCTCGAGGTCGCGGGCGGCTCTCGGTACCGCGATCATCACTGGTTCAGCGCCGCCGAGGCCCGGGGGGAGCACGTGCGCGCCCGCGCGGCGGGCGCCGCCCTGCTCATCACCGCCAAGGATGCGGTACGCTGGCCGCGGGCCGCCGCCGAGGGTGTCCTGGTGCTGGAAGTGGCGTGGGAGTGGGTGCAGGGCGGCGCCGACATCGAGAGCATGGTGGAAGGCGCCTCGTGAGATGAGCGGCGCACGACCGAGGGCCGAGCGCAGATGCATCGGGAGATACTTCGGAGCGAGGCCCGAGCGAGCCGGTGCAGCATGGGGGCCGCCAGCGGCTCGCGGGATGAGCTGACATGACGGACGTTCTGGTGCTCGGCAGCGGCATGGCGGGGTTGGTGCTCGCGCTCCATGCGGCGGAGCGTGGCGAGGTCCTGGTCCTCACGAAGCGCCGCGCCGAAGACGCGAACACGAGCTGGGCGCAGGGTGGGATCGCCGCCGTCTTCGATCACCACGACTCGTTCGCGAGCCACGTGCGTGACACGCTGCGCTGCGGCGCCGGGTTGTGCGACCCCGGCGTCGTGCGCGAGGTCGTGCGTGAGGGCCCGGAATGCGTGCGCGAGCTCGTGTCCCTGGGGGTGCCGTTCACGCTCACCGGCCGGCGATTCGCGCTCGGCCGGGAAGGCGGGCACTCACACCGGCGGATCGTGCACGCCGGCGATTTCACCGGGCAGGCGATCGAGCGGGCACTGCTGGAACGGGTGCGCGAGCACCCGCGCATCCGCGTCGTCGAGGACCAGCTCGCGGTGGACCTGATCCTGGACTCGCGGTTGCGCCGGCGCCGACCGGACGATCGCGACACCTGCTGGGGCGCCTACGTGATGGACCGCGCGACGCGCAAGATCCGCCCGGTGACGGCGCGCGTCACGGTGCTCGCGACGGGAGGCTGCGGCAAGGTCTACCTCTACACCAGCAACCCCGACATCGCGACCGGCGACGGCATCGCGATGGCGTACCGGGCGGGAGCCTCGGTGTCAAACCTCGAGTTCGTCCAGTTCCATCCCACCTGTCTCTACCACCCCCAGGCCAAGTCGTTCCTGCTCAGCGAGGCGTTGCGCGGCGAGGGTGCGGTGCTGCGCACCGCGGACGGCGTGCGGTTCATGCCGCGTTACCACCGCGACGCCGAGCTCGCGCCGCGCGACGTGGTGGCGCGCGCCATCGACCGCGAGCTCAAGCGGCGGGGCGAGCCGTTCGTGTGGCTCGATATCACGCACAAGCCCGCCGCGTGGCTGCGCCGCCGCTTCCCGAACATCCAGGCGGCGCTGCGCGGGTACGGCTTCGATCTCGCGCGCGAGCCGATCCCGGTAGTGCCGGCCGCGCACTACGTGTGCGGCGGCGTGCGCGCGACGCTGGCCGGGCGCACGGCGATCCGGGGCCTGCTCGCGATCGGCGAGGTGGCGTGCACCGGGCTTCACGGCGCGAACCGGCTTGCCAGCAACTCGCTACTGGAAAGCGTGGCCAGCGCGCGCCGGGCCGCCGCGGAGGCGCGGCGCCGGATGGCCGACGTGTCCGGCGTCCCGCGCGCGGAGCCATGGCGCGCGCACGGCATGCGACCGCCGCAGGAATCGGTGGTGTTCGACCACAATTGGGAGTCGGTGCGGCGCGTGATGTGGGATCTGGTCGGCATTGTCCGCACCGACCAGCGCCTGGCGTTCGCGGCGCGTCGCCTGGCGCTGTTGCGCGAGGAGATCGAGCAGGACTACGTGCGGCTCAGGCTGCACCCGGACCTGATCGAGCTGCGCAACATCGCGCTCGTCGGCAGCCTGATCGTGAGCTGCGCCCAGCGGCGCCGCGAGAGCCGCGGCCTCCACTTCAACCTCGACCACCTGCGCCGCAAGCCGGAGCTCAATCGCCCCACGGTGCTGCGGCGTGTTCGTTCGGCCGCGGGCTCGGTTGCCGCCTCCGCGGCCGCAGCCCTATAGTCATCGGACGCGCGGCGTGTGGCCGAATGGACCGGAGCCGAGCGACGACGTATGGACACCTCCGAGCAGACGTTCTGGGATCTCGTCGACGCGCTTCGCGAGCGAGATGGGCGCTACCGGCGCGAAGCCTACGGTTTCGTGGTGGGGGCGCTGGGTGTGGCCGTGGGGGAGCTTCCCGCCGAGCGCCGAGCGGATCCCACGCGCCGGCACCTCGCGGGCCAGGAGCTGCTGGCCGCGATCGTCCGGCTCGCCCGGTGCGAGTTCGGCCTGCTCGCTCCCACCGTGTTCCGCGAATGGGGCGTGCTGACCGCCGCCGACATCGGCCACATCGTGTTCCAGCTCGTCGAGGCGCGGCAGCTGAGCGCGCGACCCGAGGATTCACTCGAGGATTTCCTGGGCGGCCCCGATCTGATGAAGGCGCTCAGCGCGTCCGACCCGGCGTCCGCCCGGCGCTAGCGTTCACGTGCGCGTCTATCTCCGGCTCCTCGGGTACCTGAGCCCGTACCGGTTGCGGCTGTGCTCCGCGCTCGCGTGCATGGTGCTGTACGCGGCGGCGAGCGCCGTGTCGCTGGGACTGATCTCCCCGTTCATGCGGGTGCTGTTCGAGACGGGCACCTCCGCCCAGTCGGCTCCGGCCCTCGGCGGCGGGACGGCTACTGAGCCCGGTCCCGCGGGCGCGGCTGCGGGACCCACGGTGCGACCGGTTTCTCGATCGGCGGGCGCGGGTGCCTCCGTGCTGCTCCCCGGCCCGGCGGGCCCGGACCGGCTGTCGGGATGGCCGGCGCCGCTCAAGCGCTGGCTGGCCGGGGCGTTCCTCAACGCTCGCCCGCTCGTGGCGCTGGAGCGCGTGTGCGTGTTCATCCTCCTCGTGCTGCTGATCAAGAACCTGGCGGACTACCTGCAGGCGTTCCTGATGGTGTCGGTGGAGCAGGCCGCGATCCGCGACCTGCGCAGCCACCTCTATTCGCACCTGCAAGATTTGTCGCTGGCCTACTACCACGGCAAGCGCGGAGGCACCCTGGTGTCGCGCGTGACGAACGACGTCGAGTACCTGCGCGCCTCGCTGGCGTCCGGCATCGGCAACCTCGTCAAGGATTCGCTCACGTTGCTGGGTTGCCTCACGTGGGTGGTGATCGCGTCCTGGCGGCTCGCGCTCCTGGCGGCGGTCGTGCTGCCGCCGGCCGCGCTCGCGCTCGTGGCGATCGGACGCAAGATGCGCCAGCGCTCCAGCCTGGCGCAGGAGCGCATGGCGGACCTCACCAGCACCCTGCAGGAGACGATCGCGGGCGCCCGCGTCGTGAAGGCGTTCGGCATGGAGCGCCGGGAGAGCGCGCGGTTCGACGCGATGAACCAGCGTTACTTCCGCGCGTTCGTGCGCCTGCGCCGGGTGTCGGCCGCGGCGCGGCCGGTGAGCGAGTATGCGGTCGTGCTGGTCGCGGTCGCGATGCTGTGGGTCGGCGGCCGCGAGATCCTCGTGCACCACACGCTCCAGCCACAGACGTTCGTGCTGTTCGTCGCCGCGCTGCTCAGCACGATCTCGCCGATCAAGACGCTGAGCGAGGTGCACACGAACGTGCAGCAGGGCATCGCCGCCGCCGAGCGCATCTTCGCCGTGATCGACACCCCGCCCGCGATCACCGATCGGCCCGGCGCGCGCGCGCTGCCGCGGTTCCACGACGCGATCCGCTACGAATCGGTGTCGTTCGCCTACCAGCGCGAGATGCCGGTGCTGCACGACGTGTCGTTTGCGATCCGGCGGGGCGAGGTAGTGGCGCTCGTGGGCTCGAGCGGCGCGGGGAAGAGCACGGCCATGGATCTGCTCGCCAGGTTCCATGACCCGACGGCCGGCCGGGTCACGATCGACGGCCTGGACGTGCGTGACGTGACGCTGGCGTCGCTGCGCGCCCAGCTCGGCATCGTGACGCAGGAGACGATCCTGTTCCACGACACGGTGCGCAACAACGTCGCCTACGGCAGCCCGGATGCCGACGACCGGGCGGTGGAGGCCGCAGCCGACGCCGCGAACGCGCTGGAGTTCATCCGCCGCATGCCCGCGGGACTCGACGCCGTGATCGGCGACCGCGGGGTCCGGCTGTCGGGCGGCGAGCGCCAGCGGCTGGCGATCGCACGCGCGCTGCTCCGGAACCCCGCGATCCTGCTGCTGGACGAGGCCACCTCGTCGCTCGACCTCGAGAGCGAGCGCCTGGTGCAAGGAGCTCTGGAACGTCTGATGCGCGACCGCACCGTGCTCGTGATCGCGCACCGGCTGTCGACGGTGCAGAGCGCCGACCGCATCGTGGTGCTGGAGCGCGGGCGGATCGTGGCCTCGGGGTCGCACCGGCAGCTCATCGAGCAGGACGGCCTGTACCGGCGGCTCTACGACCTGCAGTTCGTGGCGTGATGGCGCTCCGCGCGAAGCGGGTGCCGGTGCCGGTGGGCGGCTTCCGAAACATCGCGGTGCTGCGGCTGTCGTCGCTCGGCGACGTCGTGCTGACGCTGCCGGTGGTGCACGCGCTCAAGCAGGCCTACCCCGGCGCCCGGATCACCTACTGGACGAAGGAGGAGTTTCGCGACGCGGTGCGATTCGACCCCGCGATCTCGCACGTGCGGGAGCTGGAGCGCGACGCGCGGCGCCTCGAGGATCTGGTGTCGATGTCGGCCGAGCTCGAGGAGTGCGACCTGATCGTGGACCTGCACGGGAACGCCCGCACCCGCGTGCTTGGCTTCCGCCAGCGGGCGCCGGTGCTGCGCCCGCCTTCGTTCCGGATGCGGCGGGCGCGCTGGGTGCACGCGCGGTGGAGCCGGCCGGCGCCGACGCCGCACGCTCTGGAGCGCTATGCGCGGGCGCTGGAGCCGATCGCCGTCCGCATCCGGGACCTGCCGCGCGTCGCGGCGGGCGAGGAGGCGGAAGCGTGGGCCCGGGGATGGCTCGCGTCGTGGCGCCCGGCGACGGCCGCGCTCGCGGAGGACGATGATCCGTCGTGGATCAAGCGCCGGCCGCCGGTCGCGATGTGTCCGGCCGCGCGTCACTGGACGAAGCGGTGGCCCGAGCCGCACTGGCTCGCGCTGCACGACCGGCTCGCGGCCGCCGGGCACCCGCTGATGTATTTCTCGCTGCCACGCGAGCGCGAACTGTTCCCGGCGCTGGCGGCGCGCGTCGATCAGGATCGCCGGGCGTGCTGGTGCGCGGAGCCGCTGCCCCGCATCGCGGCGCTGATGTCACACGGGGCGTGCGCCGTGAGCAGCGACAGCGGCCTCATGCACATCGCCGCCGCCCGCGGCATGCGGGTGGTGGCGATGTTCGGCAGCACCGCGCCGGAGCTGGGCTTCGCCCCCGCGGGCGAGGGGCACATCGTGCTGTGCCGCCACGAGCGGTGCCAGCCCTGCACGCTCCACGGCCGCGCGCAATGCCCGCGGAAGCACTTTCGCTGCATGACCGGGCTGCTTCCGGAGCACGTGAGCGATGCGGTCGAGCGGCTGCTCGGGAGCGCCGCGCCCGCCCCGTCGGGAGGCGCGCCCCGGTCGTGCCGCCGGCGCCGCCGGACCGCGGCCCCAGCCCCGGATGCCAGCGGGCCGCCAGCACGGCGCACGCCAGGGCGCGAGCCCGGGCCGCGGCGAGCCCGCGGCGCTCGTGGAGCTCGAACTCGGGAATCTAGACCGGCGGGCGCGGCGTTC
>Ga0066710_100004190_pt1 | contig 12654 bp, 17 predicted proteins | sample GraSoiAngelo_159_FD_79666 | JGI IMG/M metagenome (GOLD analysis project Ga0066710, IMG submission 79666) | Grasslands soil microbial communities from the Angelo Coastal Reserve, California, USA - 14_1009_16_40cm | ecosystem: Environmental > Terrestrial > Soil > Grasslands | place: USA...
AGTCGAGTTTCGCCGCGCAGGTGGTATGCCATCGCCGGCTCCCGCCAGCGAGCGCGCACCGATCCCGGCTCCCGTTGCCGCGATGACGACGACGATGAGCGCCGCCAGGCGCAACTTCGTCATCGGGCGACAGTCCGTTCGTGTCCGTTCATGTCCGTATCGTCTGTCTCTGGGCGAACTCTCCCCTCGGGAAGGCTACCGCCGTCCCGACGTTGGACCATTACGGCGCCAAGTCGTCCGCGCCGCGCAACTCGGGCTGATTTCAGCCTTTCCTTGGTCCGGCGCCGCAGCGAGATCCCCCATCCACTACCGGGCGCGGCGTTCGATGAGGGCGAGGTCGCGCAGCTCGATCCGACCTCGTCCGAGGGACAGCGCCCCCGCTTCCTCGGCGGTGCGCAGCACCTTGTTGACCGTGGGCCGTGTCGTACCTGCCAGCCCCGCCAGATCCTCCTGAGTGAGCGGGATCGTGACGGCGTGGCCCAGTGGGCCGTAGAGGCGGGCGACGCTCACGAGTTGTCGCAAGACGCGTTTGTCCGCCGGGACGAACAGCGCTTCGAGCAGTCGTGCCGACAGCACCGGGAGTTGTGTCGCGAGGATCTGGACGAGCACCTGGTCGACCTGTGGCTGGCGCTTCCGCAGCTCGGTGAAGGCATCGCGGTGCAGCGCCACCGTCTCGACCGCCTCGAGACAAGTCACGGTGGCTGCTCTGCGGTCGGCGCCGGACAGAAGCGCGAGTTCTCCGAAGATCGCACCCGGGCCGAGGACCGACAACGTGGCCGAATCGCCCAACGGTGTCGTGACTCGCACGGTGACGCGTCCCTTGGCCAGAAGGTGCAGGGTGTCACCGGGGTCACCCTCATGGAACACGATGTCGCCGCGCTTGAACCGTCGCCGTCCTGCGACAGCGAGCACCTCGCGCACGACCTCAGGTTGAAGCCCCTCGAACACCGCCCAGTCCACCGCCATAGTCTTGCCCGTCCCTCGAACCTGAGCTGAGTGCGCGACCCTCGAGCCTTCCACGGCGACAGGGGCGGGGCAATCGACCCCGCCGGACGAGAGGGCTCGCCCGGCGGGGCACCATGCTGGAATCAGGGAATGCGCCATCCGGCGGTCTCGACGATGAGAAACGCGACGGGCGCGGCAAGCGCGAGGGACTGCACGGCCTTACGAGCGAGAGTGCGCATGTTGTGTCACCTCCTTCTGGATGATTGGTGAATCGATCTACCGCCATCGTGGTCGCGCATCACGCGGGCGTCTGTCGCGACGCCGGCGGTGCATCTGTAACGGTGGCGACAGAGGACCGCGCTGACGGCAGAGCGATGACTCAGCTCGCGGTGCGGCAAGGGGAGGGGGCCACGCCGGGACGAGCACGGCTAAGGTGGCTCCACAGGAGTCTCCCCGGGGGGAGGTGTCCATGAGTCGCTGTCGAATCCACCGTTCGCTGGCCCTGCTGTGCGTTGGGCTCGCGCTCTTCCTCAGCGGTTGCCGGGTCGACTGGGCGACGTGGGGCTACGGGGTTGAACGACAGGGCTTCAACCCGGCCGAGGACACGATCGGCACCGCCAACGTCGCACAACTCCGACACCTCTGGTCGGTCGAGCTCGGCGCCGCTATCGACGCCGCGACGATCGTGGCCAGCCGCCTCAACGTCGGGGCACGCCCACCGAGATCGTGTACGTCGGCACGGAGAACGGCGTGTTCTTTGCGCTCAAGACCAACGGTCAGATCCTGTGGTACCGCGGTCTGGGCGTGATCCAGATGGACTGTCCCACGACGAACAACAAGTACGGCGTGAGCGCGTCGGCGGTGTTCGACCGCGCCACGAACCGGGTCTACGTCATGGGTGGCGACGGCTTCATGTACGCGCTCAATCCCGTCACCGGAGCCACGATCGCGGGGTGGCCGGTGAAGATCACGGACGACCCCCTCCACGAGGTCGCGTTCTCGGCACCGACGCTCTTCGGTGGCAGGCTCTACGTCGAGCTCGCCAGCCACTGCGACCGAAGGCCGTACCACGGGCGCATCACCTCGATCGACACGACCACCCGCGTCAAGACCAAGTTCTACGTCACTGGCAGCCAGACTGGCCCCGACGGAGGCGGCATCTGGGGCTGGGGCGGCGCATCGATCGACCCTGTCGACGGCGACGTGTACGTGGCGACGGGCAACGCGTTCGCCGATCCCGAGAACTCGTTCTACGCCGACCATGTGGTTCGCCTCTCGAGCCAGCTCCAAGTGAAGGCCGCGCACGCCCCCGGCACCTTGATTGCGGACGACGACTTCGGCTCGACGCCCGTGCTCTTCCAAAAGCCCGGCTGTCCGCCGCAGTTCGTCACCGAGCAGAAGAACGGCTACCTGTACCTGTACGACCGCGACGCGATCGCGACCGGGTTCCGCCAGCGGATCGCGATCCGATCTGACGGCCTGTTCATCGGGGTCCCCGCGTACTCCCCTGTCACCCAGCTCGTCTACGTCCCCAACCAGGGGCAGACGACGGGCAGCCCGTACACCTACGGGCTGCTCGCGTTCCGATTGGGCGCGGGCTGCCACTTGCAGCTCCAATGCCAGACCACGGCAGGCACCAACGGCGGCATCTCGTCGACGCCCACGATCGCGAACGGAGTCGTCTACTACGCCGATGGCAACCGTGGGAGGATCCACGCGTTCGACGCGACGACGGGGACGCTGCTGTGGTCGAGCGGCGCGGAGGTCGGCGGCCAGATCTTCGCGGCACCGATCGTGGTGAACGGCCGGCTGTTCGCCGGTTCGTATGACAACCACCTACACGCTTGGGGCCTCTGATCATGCGCCAACCCGGCCCTGGCGAACGGCCGCAGGTCTAGTCGACGCTCCGACCGATCCGGATGTTGTTGCCGAACGGATCAGTCAGCGTGAACTCTCGCATTCCCCACGGCTGATCAGCGATCGGTGTAACCGGCAACCCCGTCGCGGACATGCGCGAGTGCCAGTTCTCGGCGTCGCTCACGATCAGATAGCAGCCCGCGCCATTTCGCTTCGGGTCGATCGCCATCACGTCGAGGTCGAACACGCTCTGCCCGTCGAAGTCCACGAACGCGAAGCCGCCAGGACTGCCGTTCTCGTCCTTGTAGATCCGTACGCCGAAGCCTGCGCGTTCGTAGAACGCGACAGCTTCCGCCAGGTCGATCACGGGCAGCGTCGGTGTCGAGTCCACGCCGACCTGGCCGGCCAGCCACCCGACACAATCCCGGCAAAGGCGCACGTCATCACGCGAGGGCAGGGTCGCCAGCCGCTCCCGATCGTGACCACAACACGAGCACTCCACCACGTTGGAGGCTACCCCCGGTGCGGAGTACGAGGTTCGCGGTGATCGAACGCATTCGACGTTCAGCGCGCGCTTGACCCGGCGACGACACGGGACTCGAATAGCAGCACTGACTTTGGGAGGCGCGGTGCACGAACCCTGACGACGGTGAGCTGATCGTCCAGTGCCGAGGGCTCGGTCGCCTCCGAGCCCTCGCTTCATGTCTGGACTCCGTCGGGTGCGCCGAGCGGCATCGCATCAGGTCGGCGCCTTTCGGAGCCAATTGTCCGTCGCGAGACTGGCGACATGGATGGCGAGCACCTGGGCCTCGGACGGCGTGCCGCTCGTGGCGTCGGCGTCCTTTCCTACGCCTGGTTGGCGACGGGGTTCCGACCGTTCAGCTCGGGCGCACTCCTCGCCACCCTTTGCGCCGGGCTGGTCGTCGTCGGCGTGGGGACGCGGCGGCGTCTGCCTCCCCCGACGCCACGCCGCGGCGTGGGAGCGAGCGTCTGGGGCGTACTGGCGGGAACACTTGCGGTGTGGGAGCTCGCCTCGTTCCTTCAACACCCGCGTGCCCATCACCCGACCCTGAGCTCCATGGCCAACCGCGCTCTGGCGGATCATCCCGGCCGGGCCCTGGGCTTCGTCGTTTGGCTCGGTGTCGGCGTGGTCCTGTCACGGCGATGACGTCATCTGTCACCGTCGCGGGCTACTGCCTCATCGGTGCCGCCATCGTGGGCTACGAGGTGATGAGCCGGGCGTGGCGGCGAACGCCTACGCTCGGCGAGGCGGTCGCCTTGGTCACGAGGTCGCGTGTGGGCCGTTGGGTCGTGCTCGGGGGTTGGCTGTGGCTCGGCTGGCACCTGTTCGTGCGCGGCGACTGGCGCTGATCGGCGCCATAGCCGCGCAACATGAAGTCCGGGCCGGCCGAAGGAACGCGGTCGGCCCGTGCGAGCCGCCGTCGTAGTATCAGGCCATGGACGCACGCGTGGGCGACCGGGTCGTCGTCGAGGGGGCCAAGGTCGGGCAAGGTCGCCGCTCCGGCCAGATCATCGAAGTCATCGTCGGCGGACAGAACCAGCACTACCGGGTCCACTGGGACGACGGTCACGAGAGCACGTTCTTCCCCGGTTCAGATGCGCATCTCGAGCGGGTCGGCAACTCGCGATAAGGGAAGAACCACCGAAGTCGGGGGAGTCGACCACCCGCGATGGTTCGCGTCTTCGCGGCTGGAGAAGGACCGGACATGGGGATCCGCCGCAGCAGGCGGGGTCCATGGGCGTTCGCCTGTCCCCGTCGGTCACGGTCACCCTAACGTGAAGCTGACGTTGAACGGCGTCGAGCTCGCAGTCGGCAGCTCGACCCTGGCACCGTTCAGTTCGACTGCTGCCGCGCCGGCGTTGCCGAGCCGGATCCACAACGGCGCGCCGCTCTCGAAGCGGCGCGTGTCGCCGTGCTGGAGCGTGCCCTCGTAGAGCACCGGCCCGCGCTCGCCTTGACGGACTCTCAACCAGCAGGAGCCGGTGGCGGAGACGGTGACGGCGTACTGCCCCCGGACCGTGTACGCCGCGCCGTGGGCGGCGGCGATGCGGGGGCTGGCCATGACGGGCTGCGTACCCGGGACGGGCTGCGTACCCGGGACGGGCACGGTCGTTGCGCTCGCAGCGTGTGACCCCAGGACGGGACGCGAGGTCGGGGCAGGCCGCCGTAGGATCTCGGGCGGGCCCGCGGCCGACTTGGGGGTCGTACCCCGATCGAGTGCCGCGAGCACGATGACTGCGACGATCCCGGTCCCGACTGCGGCTACCAGCGCCGCTCGTCGCCGCGCCGGCGATCGTCGGGCGGGAGTAGCGGACCCGGTTGTCGACGCGGCTGCCAGTGGAGTGATCGAGTGCGCCACGCTCGCGCCCTGAGGCTCGGGGCGGCCGGCCCAGAAGGTCGAGGGGCGAAAGGCATTGTCCGGGTTGGCGTCGACGACCCGTACGTGGCCGGTCCCGCCCTCCCCGACGTCCGGCGCGCGGACCGTTCGGTCGGCCATTCCGCGCAGGACGGTCACGGCCCGCTCGTGACGAGCGAGAGAGCGAGCGTCGCCCCGCGACCGCCAACCCCAAACGGCCAGGAGCATCAGGCCCACCGCGCCAAGGACGATCAGGAGGGCCATGACGACTCAACCCGGCCCCATCGATGCGCTGCGAAACCCGTTCCGCCGCTCATTCCCCGTGCCCGGGTCCTCCCTTCGCCGCGCCCTGTTCGCGCGCTGCTCATTCTGGATCATCTTCGAGACGTGTTGGCGCAGAATCCCGAGGTTTCGGATCGTCGCTCATCCGGAGTCGTCGGCGCTTGACAGTAGTTGCTCAAATTGGGCAACTATTCTCCGCATGGCAATGGATCGCGACCTTGCGTTGACGGCGTTGCTCCAGGCACTGGCGGATCCGACCCGTCTCGGTGTCGTGCAAGTACTGAGTACCGGGCCCCGGCGCGCCGGGGAGCTCGCCGAAGTGGCCGGTCTGTCCGCGCCGGCGATGAGCAAGCACTTGCGCATCCTCCTGCAGGCCGGAATCGTCGACGACGAACGTCGACCCGAAGACGCCCGGGTTCGGATCTTCCGGCTCCGACCGGAGTCGGTGGTCGCGCTGCGAGCGTGGCTCGATCAGCTCCAAGCGCACTGGGACGACCAGCTGCGCTCGTTCAAGCGACACGTGGAGAGGAAGCGATGACAGCAGCCCAGACGGTCTCCTCCGAAGTCGAGGTGGGTGTGGAGCCATCTACCGCGTTCAAGGCGTTCACCGAGGAGATGGACTTGTGGTGGGTGCGCGGACCCATCAACTTCTGGGCCGACGGCGGACGTGTCGTCGAGGTCCGGTGCGAGTCGGGCGTGGGCGGCCGGATCATGGAGATCCTGGACGACCCGGCAGCGCAGGACGTCCTCGAGCGGGCCCGCATCACGTGCTGGGAGCCGGGGACGCGGCTTGCCTGGGCGAGCTCTCTCGACGACGTGGAGACCGAGGTGAGCTTCGTGCCCACGGAAGGTGGAACGCGAGTGGTGGTCGAGCACCGCATCCCTGCGGGAGGTCAGGACAAGGGAGGAACCGCTTGGAGCCGCGTCGTTCCGGGCTGGTTCGGAGCCTGGTGCGCCACGCGGGACCGAGCGCGCCACGAGCAAATCGACATCGCTCGGCTGTCGCTCGGCGTCTACTACGCCCGGCCGGCTGCCGCCGCTCGATGGCTCGCCAAAGTCTTCGGGTTCGAGTCGATGAACGATCTCCCCGACGGGCCCGACCCGCTCCCCGAGGGTGAGCACGGCCACCCGTGGATCGAGTTCAGGCTCGGGAACGCAGTGCTCAACGTGTTCAGGCTGGACGGGGAACGGAGTGGCGACGTGCGAACGCATGTGCCGTGGGTGTACGTCGATGACCTCGAGGCGCACTTCGCGAACGCCAAACGCAACGGCGCGACCATCGTGGAGGACATTCATCCCTACCCCGGCTCGTCCGTCTATCTCGCGGAGGACCTGGAAGGGAACCGCTGGACCTTTTCGCAGGCGCGTCCGGCGATGCGATGAGAGCGTGATCTCGGCGGTAGAGGTGTCGCGGGGGTCGTGGACCCGTATCCCCGGTACAGGTGTTGGTGCTAGGAATCGCGAGTGCGCTTCGACACCGAGATCACCTTGACGGGACCGTGGCGCCTCCCGGCGCAGATGCTGGCCGAACAGGAGTACGACGGCCATGCAAGCGTGCACGACGACGCCACTGCCGAGTCGCTCGGCCTCGCCGGCGCGCCGATCGAAGGCCCGACGCATTTCAGCCAGATCGATCCGCTCGCGGTCGCTGCGTGGGGACCGGCGTGGTTCGAGCGCGGCTGCGTCAGCGCGCACTTCCGCACGATGGTCGTCGAAGGCGAGGAGGTGCAGGCCTCCCTCGTGCTGTCCGGTGACAGTGGCCGCATCGACGCCGTGAAGCGCGACGGCAGTGCCGTCCTCACCGGCACGGCGTCCATCGGCCCCGAGCACCAAGAGACCGAGCTGCAGCGACGCATGGACAGCCTGGGCGATCCCGGCGAGTTGTACATCATCGACCGGCTCTCAATCGGCGAGACCCGACAGGGAACGCACCCATTGCGCATCACCCGGGCCGAGCGCAACGGTGCGGGATATCCGTTCTCGCTCGATGACAAGCTGGCCCGGATCACCGAGCCCCACCCCTGGTACACGGCCGAGGGCGCGACCTCGTCTCCCTGGGGGCGAGCCGTCGTGCCCATGGAGATGATCAGCGTGCTCGCCCACAAGGCGGGCCCGTCCTGGCCGGTGCGCACCCCCTCGCTCGGGCTGTTCCTCGACCTCGAGGTCCGCATCGTCGACGGGCCGGTGTTCGTCGATCAGGAGTACGACGTCGACCACGAGATCGTGGGCCTCGGTCAGAGCCGTCGCACGGAGTCGTACTGGACACGCAGCACGCTCACCGACGCCTCGACGGGTCGCGCCACGGCCGTGGTGCTCCTGCACTCCGGCGTGTTCAAGGACTCCTACCCCGAGTACCCGACCGCGGCATCGGCTCCGGGCTGATTGGTCCGAGCGGTGCTGGTGGAGAGGCGCAGCGTCCCTGCCGGCGGGAGAACGGAATAGCACGCCGACGGCAGCCGTTCTACGCGTGACTTGGAAGGGATGGGCCGATGAAAGTCAGGAACTCACTGAAGTCGCTGAAGCGTCAGGCTGGATCGACTGTGGTCCGCCGCCGCGGGCGCACGTTCATCATCAACAAGCGCAATCCTCGGTGGAAGGCGCGCCAGGGATGACGTTGCAGGGCGAGTACGTCCCCAGCCGGGCCCAATGGGTGCGGGAGCAGGTAGAGGCCTACGAGCGTTCGGGTGGCGAGCAGGCGAACACCCTGCGGGACACGGGCCTTGCCGTGATCATCGTGACCATGCGGGGCAACAAGAGCGGGAAGGTCCGAAAGATCGCCCTGATGCGGGTTGCCCACAACGGTGAGTACGCACTCGTGGCCTCGAAGGGCGGAGCTCCAAAGCACCCTGTTTGGTATTACAACCTCGAGGCCAACCCGGATGAGGTCACCATCCAGGACGGCGCCGAGCCGTTCGAGGCTCGAGTCCGTCAGCTCAACGGGGACGAGCGCGCCGCGTGGTGGCGCCGGGCCGTCGCCGCCTATCCGCCGTACGCCGACTATCAGGAAAAGACGGACCGGGAGATCCCGGTCTTCTTGGCCACTCGCAAGGACTCACTGGCCTAACGGCGGTGAAATCGGCGTCATCCCAGCCTCTCCGCTAGCCCGACGCGCCAACGGGTCTCGGACCCTCGATCATGTAGCGCCAGAAGCGGCGCGCCTCGCCGACCGGGAAGTCACCGCTCGCTTTGTGTTGGACCGAGGCGTTGTCCCAGATCAGGACGTCATGCTCGCGCCACCCGTGGGCGTAGCGAGGTGCCCGCTGCTCGGCGTGGTCCTGTAGCGACTGCAACAGCGCGCGACCCTCGGCTTCGGGCATTCCCTCGATGTGGGTCGCACGGTCAAGGTCGAAGAAGAGCGCGGGCGCTCCGGTGACCGGGTGCGCGCGCACGATCGGGTGCGCGACATCCTCGAGCTCCTCCAGGGGACCGGCGGCCGACGCCCGCGGGGGGAAGGCTCGTCCGTGAGGACGAATCCCGAGTTGATGACCTGTCGGTCGTCGGCGTAGCGCAGCGCCCGGCCGTCGCGCGCCCGGCCCACCGGCTCCTTGACATCGCCGATCATCGAGGCGAGCGCTCGCGCCTCCTCGTCGTCGAGGGGCGCAGGCAACCGCACACACACGTCGCCCCGCGTGCAGAGCAGCCGGCGCAGGGCGTCGCGCCTCGACTCGTCGTGGGCGTCAAGGGCTGGGTTCAGACCCTCCACCTCGGCAGCGCCGAAGGGACCGGGAAGGACGCGAACCGAAAGCGGTGAGCTGCGGGTCACGGTGCCACGATATTCGGCACCTGTTGTGAATCTCAGCTGAGCCGCCGAGCGCCAGTAATAGGTCCCGGCACCGGCCAAAGGCGAAAGGAATCGGAATGACCAAGGACGCCGGCTACGCCCGGGTCAATGGGCTGGCGATGTACTACGAGATCCACGGGGCGGGCGAACCGCTGGTCGTGTTGCCCGGCGCGTTCATGACTGTCGAACTGATGGGCGATCTCGTCCCGGCTCTGGCCAAGAGCCGCCGGGTCATCGCCGTCGAGTTCCAGGGCCACGGGCACACCGCCGATGTCGATCGTCCGTTCTCCTACGAACAGTTCGCCGACGACACCGCCGCGCTCTTGGAACACGTGGGAGTCGTTCGAACTGACGTCTACGGCTACAGCCTCGGCGGTGGCGTCGCGCTCCAACTCGGGCTGCGTCACCCCGACCGCGTTCGCAAGCTGGTGATCGCATCAGCGTCCTATAGCAGCGATGGCTTGTACCCGGAGGTCCTCGGAGGCATCGAGAACATCACGCCCGAGCTGTTCGACGGCACGCCATGGCGCGCCGCGTACGAGCGGACTGCGCCCGATCCGTCGGGGTTCCCAGCGCTGGTCGAGAAGCTCAAGCAGCTCGACTTGACTCCGTTCGACTGGCCGATCGACGAGCTCGCCGCAGCAGCGCTCATCCTCATCGGCGATTCCGACGGCACTCGGCTGGAACATGCAGTGGAGATGTTCCGGCGCCTCGGCGGAGGCGTCTTCGGTGACCTGGTCTCCGAGCTGCCGGCCTCGCAGATGGCGATCCTGCCCGGCACGACACACGTTGGAATGCTGGAACGCGCCGATTGGATCTCGTCGATGGTCGCGACGTTTCTCGACCGCGTGTGACGCGGCTCCCGCCATAGAGTCAGAGCGGCAGTTGTCAGCCCCGCCGCCGAGACGACGAGCCGAGGGTTTCGGAGATTGCGTCGTCTGCCAACTTCGTGATTTCCCACCGGCTGTTCGTGTTGCTCATGACCGCGGCGCCACGACCGGTTGTCGGATCGAGACGCAGGACGTTCCAGAACCCCATCCCGCCGCCGAAGTGCTGGACACCCGGGCCTGATTCGCGCCTCGGACGGAACCACCCGAGCCCGACGTCGTACGGCTTGCCCTTGGTCGCGATGTCGGCCATCGCGCGCACGGAGTCCGACGCCAGCAGGCGTCGCCCTGCGAACCTTCCATCGTTGCAATGCAGCGCGACGAGCCGCGCCGCATCGAGGACCGGCCCTACGAGACCGCCGTAGGCGGCGCCGTCGAGCTCGAACGGCTCGAGCGCGACCATCCCGGCGGAGCGCTGCCAACGATGCCCTTCGGAAGGAAGCGCTGCACCAACCACGCCACCGGACGAGACGCGCGCTGATATCCGGTCACTTGCGGGACTTCTGCCAGGGCCGGGTCGGTCCACCGGTAGGCAGTGCGCGACATTCCCAGCGGCTCCAAGAGCTCCGCGCGCAAGAATGCTGTCGCCGGGAGTCGACTACCGAAAGGCCCGAACTATGACCGAGACAAGGGCTCGCATCGAGACACTCGAGGACGCGCTGGCCGCGGTCGCCAAGGTCGGGCCCGTGGCCCGTGAGCACGCGCAGAAGTGCGAGGACGGCCGGCGTCTTGCGCCAGAGGTCATTGATGCCATCGCCGACGCCGGGCTGTGGCGGGCATTCGGCCCGAAGGCCGTTGGCGACGCCGGACTCGGCGGGATCATGGAACAATTTGAGATCCTCCGCGCACTCGCCTACGAGGACATGAGCGCGGCGTGGGGGCTGTTCATCTGCGGCACCTCCAACGGCTTCGTCGGAGCCCGATTGTCCGACGCAGGCCGTGCTGAGGTGTTCGCGGCGGGCGGCGTGCCGATCGCCGGTGTCTTCAACCCCGGGGGCTCGGGTGCACCGGCCGCCGACGGCGGCCTCGTGGTGTCCGGTCGTTGGCCGTTTGCCAGCGGGGTCACCTACGCGCGATGGGTGCTGGCCAACGTCATTGTGCTGGACGACGCGGGCGCGCCGAAGCCGGGGATCGGCGGGCTGCCCGACATCCAGATGGTTGTGGTCCGGCCCGACGACGTGACGCTCATCGACGACTGGCATGTCGCGGGTCTTCGAGGAACGGGCTCGATGACGTTCACGATGGAGGGCGTGACCGTGCCTGAGTCGAGGTGCTTCCCGTTCTTCGGCCGGCCCTCACTCGATGATCCGAAGTACCGGCTTCCGATCATCAGCAGCGTTGGTCCCGGTTTCGGCAGCCTCGCAGTTGGGCTCGCGCAGCGAGCGCTCGATGAGGTGCTGGCGGTGCTACCTACCCGAGTGGGGCCACCCAGCTTCGAACCGGCGTCGGCCGATCCACTCAACCAGTTCGCGGTCGGTCGGGCCCAGGCTGCGATCCGCGCCGCGCTGACGTCGAGCCTCGCCATCTTCGGCCGCTACGACGACCGCGCCGCGCGGGGTGAGGACCTCAGCGGCATCTCGCTCGCCGAGCGCGCCGAACTCCACCAGCACACGGTCTGGGTCGCCGAGACGTCGCAGGCGGTCGTCAACGATCTGTTCCGCCTCGGCGGTGCGTCGTCGATTTACGAACCGGGGATCCTCCAGCGCGTTTGGCGCGACATCAACATTCTCAACCAGCACCTTTATCTCCGCGGTTCCAACCACCGGACGGCCGGCGAGGTGTTGCTCGGCTTCGAGGTCCCCAACCCGCTCTTCTAGGCCGCGCGTGCCAACCTCGGAGGTCTGGTGCCGTCGAGGAACAAATCACACGTATCGAGCGGCGTGGGCTCCACCGACGAGCAGTAGGGTCAAGCTCGTGCGCGCCATCCACATCAGCCGCCTCGACGGCCCCGGCGCGGTCGAGGTGGTCGAGGTGCCCGAGCCCGCCGGCGACGGCCAGGTCGTCATCGACGTGCATGCGGCCGGAGTCACGTTTCCTGAGGTGTTGCAAAGTCGGGGCGAGTATCAGATGAAGCCGCCGCTGCCGTTCGTGCCCGGGTCCGAGGTCGCCGGCATCGTCCGCTCTGCTCCCGAGGGCTCGAGCGTTCAGGCCGGCCAGCACGTGGCTGCGTTCCCCGGAATCGGCGGATTCGCCGAGGTGGTGGCGGCCGACCCCGCGATGGTGTTCGCACTGCCTGACGGGATGTCCTTCGAAGCGGCGGCCGCGCTTCCCATGAACTACCTGACGGTCCACTTCGCCCTCACCCGGCGCGGGCGTTTGCGCGAGCGCGAGACGGTGCTCGTACATGGCGCGGCCGGGGGAGTGGGAACGGCGGCCTGCCAACTGGCCGCGGCGCTCGGCGCGCACGTCATCGCGGTTGTGTCCTCCGACGCGAAGGTCGAGGTGGCGCGCGCCGCAGGTGCCCACGAGGCGATACTCGCCGATGGGTTTCGCGACACAGTGAAGGAGCGCACCGCGGGGCGTG
>Ga0066710_100004191_pt1 | contig 12654 bp, 12 predicted proteins | sample GraSoiAngelo_159_FD_79666 | JGI IMG/M metagenome (GOLD analysis project Ga0066710, IMG submission 79666) | Grasslands soil microbial communities from the Angelo Coastal Reserve, California, USA - 14_1009_16_40cm | ecosystem: Environmental > Terrestrial > Soil > Grasslands | place: USA...
ACCACCCCCGAGTTCGTCTCCGTGATCTATGGACGGATGCGGCGCCAGCTCACCGCGGTCCGCGCCCGTCTCGGCCGGCCGCTCACCTTCGCCGAGAAGATCCTCCTCTCCCACCTCGCCGAGCCCGACGCCGAGCCTGGCAAAGGAACGGGAGCGGACGTCCGGCTCGAACCGGGCGCTAGCTACCTCCTGCTCCGTCCCGACCGGGTGGCGATGCAGGACGCCACCGCGCAGATGGCGCTGCTCCAGTTCATGCTCGCGGGCAAGAACGAGACAGCGGTGCCCACCACGGTGCACTGCGATCACCTGATCCAGGCGCACGTCGGCGCCGACGCCGACATGAAGACCGCGCGCACGACCAACGCCGAGGTCTACGAGTTTCTGCGCAGCGCGTCGGCGCGTTATGCGATCGGCTTCTGGGGCCCGGGCGCGGGCATCATCCACCAGGTGGTGCTCGAGAACTACGCGTTCCCGGGCGGGATGATGATCGGCACCGACTCGCACACGCCCAACGCGGGTGGCCTCGGCATGTTTGCGTGCGGCGTCGGCGGCGCCGACGCAGTCGACGTGATGGCGGGCTTTCCCTGGGAGGTGCTGCATCCCAAGTTCGTCGGCGTGCGCCTGACCGGGAAGCTGTCGGGCTGGACCGCGCCGAAGGACGTGATCCTGAAGGTCTGCGAGATCCTGACCGTGGCGGGCGGCACGAATCGGGTGATCGAGTACTTCGGTCCCGGCACATCGTCGATCAGCTGCACGGGCAAGGGCACGATCACCAACATGGGCGCCGAGCTCGGCGCCACCACGTCGATCTTCCCGTACGACGAGCGCATGGCGACCTATCTGAAGGCGACCGGGCGCGAGGAGCTCGCGGACCTCGCCAACCGCCACGCGGAGCTGCTGCGCGCCGACCCCGAGGTGGAGTCCGATCCCGCGCGATTCTTCGACGAAGTGGTCGAGATCGATCTCTCTGTGCTCGAGCCGCACGTCGTCGGCCCGCACACGCCCGACCTCGCGCGGCCGGTCTCGCGCATGGCGCGCGACGTGCGCGAGCACGGCTACCCGGCGCAGCTCGCGTCGGCGCTGATCGGGAGCTGCACGAACTCCTCCTACGAGGACCTCGAGCGCGCGGCGGACGTGGCGCGCCAGGCGACTAAACACGGTGCGCGCGCGAAGACGAAGCTGTGGGTGACGCCGGGCTCCGAGCAGATCCACCAGACGATCCGACGCGACGGCCAGATGCACGACTTCGAGGCGATCGGCGGCCTCGTGCTCGCGAACGCGTGCGGCCCGTGCATCGGACAGTGGAAGCGCGACGACGTGGCCGAGGGCGAGGCGAACTCGATCATCAACTCGTACAACCGCAACTTCCGCAAGCGCAACGACGGCAACAGCGGCACCCACTCGTTCATCGCGAGCCCGGAGATCGTGGTGGCCTACGCGCTCGCGGGCACACTCGAGTTCGACCCGCTCTCCGACGCGATCGAAGGCGAGCGCGGGTCGTTCCGGCTCGCGCCGCCCGCGCCCGCGCCGGAAATCCCGCGCGATGGTTTCGTGCGGTCGCGGTTGGGCTACGAGAACCCGCCCAAGTACCCCACGCTCGTGAAGGTGAGCGTCGATCCCAAGAGCGACCGGCTCCAGCTCTTGACCCCGTTCGAGCCCTGGCACGGCGGCGACTTCGAGCGCCTGCCGATCCTGATGAAGGCGAAGGGCAAGTGCACCACCGATCACATCTCGCCGGCGGGCAAGTGGCTCACCTATCGCGGCCATCTCGAGAACATCAGCGACAACATGTTCTCCGGCGCGGTCAACGCGTTCACGGGCGACTCCGGCACCGGCATGGACCAGCTCTCGGGCGTGCGCGGCGTGCCGTACGCGAAGATCGCGCGGCACTACAAGGCCGAGAAGCTGCGCTGGGTCGCGGTGGGCGACGAGAACTACGGCGAGGGCTCGAGCCGCGAGCACGCGGCGATGTCGCCGCGCCTGCTCGGCTGCGCGGCGGTGCTCGTCCGCAGCTTCGCGCGCATTCACGAGACCAACCTGAAGAAGCAGGGCGTGCTGCCGCTCACGTTCGAGAAACCGGCCGACTACGATCGCGTCGCCGAGGACGATCGCATCAGCATCCGCGGGCTCGCCGAGCTCGCACCGGGCAAGCCGCTCAGAGCTGTGCTCCACCACGCCGACGGCGGGGAGGAGTCGTTCGCGGTGCGCCACACGCTGAACAACGAGCAGATCGCCTGGTTCCGCGCCGGCTCGGCGCTGAATCTGCTGCGGAGGGGTCAGAACTAGCGTCGCGCGAGGCCACATGTTGCGCACGCTCGTGATCGTGAACCCCCACAGCGGCGGCGGCGCCACGCGGCGGCGCTGGCGCGCGCTCGAGCCGCGCGTGCGCGAGGCGCTCGGCGCCGCGGACGTGGAGCAGACGAGCGGCGCGCGCGACGCCGAGCGGCTCGCGCGCGAGGCGGTGCGCGCGGGCGTCGAGCGGCTCGTGGTCGCGGGCGGCGACGGCACGCTCGCGGAGGTGGCCACCGGACTCTTGCGCGCGCAGCTCGCCGACTACGCCGAGCTCGCCGTGCTGCCGATGGGCACCGGCTGCGATTTTGCGCGCACGCTCGGCGTTCCGCGTGACCCCGATGCGGCGCTCGCCGTGCTGCGCACCGGCAAGGCGCGCCGGATCGACGCCGGCCACGCGCGCTATGTCCGGAGCGACGGTGAGCCGGCCGACTCGTACTTCCTGAACGCCGCGAGCTTCGGGGTCTCGGGACGCGTCGTCGATCTCGCGCATCGCGGGCCCCGGCGCCTGGGAGGAACGTTCGCGTTTGCGCTTGCGACTGTCCGCGCGCTCCTGCGCTACCAGTCCGCGCGCGTCGCGCTGCGCGTCGATGGCGAGCTCGTGTTCGATCAACCGGTCGCGCTCGTCACCGCGGCGAACGGCCGACAATTCGGCGGCGGGATGCAGATCGCGCCGAACGCGCGCCTCGACGACGGCTGGCTCGACGTCGTGATCGTTTCGACCGCGAACGGCCTGCAGCTGATCCCGAAGCTGCCCAAGCTCTACCGCGGCACCCACCTCGCGGATCCCGTCGTGCGCGCGCAGCGCGGCCGGCGGATCGAGGCGGACGCGGCGCCCGGCGCGGTTCCGCTCGAGCTCGACGGCGAGCCGGTCGGGGCGCTGCCTGCGCAGATCGAGCTGTTGCCGGGGGCGCTCTCGGTGGTCGGCCCGACCGCGTGAGTCTGTTCTCCGCGGTGCGCAGCGCGTGCGCGCGCGTCGCCGAGCGCGCGCGCTTCGTGCGCATCGAGGAAGTCGGCCTCGAGCACTGGGTGGACGCGAACTGCGAGCTGCCGCAGCTCGCCAGCTCCGACCCCGCGCACCGGCACTTCGCCGACGCCGAGACGACGCTCGCCTACGTGGTGACGCTCGACGCGATCAACTTCGGCTCGGGCTGGTTCCCCGAGCTGCACAAGCGGCCGGGCCTCTCGGGCTACTTCACGGTGGCGAGCTGTCTGCGCGAGCAGTTCGAGCGCGCAGGCCCGTGGTCGGCGGCCGAGCTGGTGCAGATCGACGCCCGCCGCTGCGCCGACGTGTTCGAGCAGCGGGCGAACGCCGCGGTGTGCGATCTGATGGAGCTGTTCGCGCGCGCGCTGCGCGACCTCGGCGTCTGGCTCGCGGGCCGCGGCGGGTCGTTCGCTCGCGCGGTCGAGGACGCGGGCGCCAGCGCGGAGCGGCTCGCCGCGGCTCTGGCCGAGATGCCGCTGTATCGCGACGTCGCGCGTTATGCGGACTTCGACGTTCCGCTATACAAGCGCGCGCAGCTGACGTCGGCGGATCTCGCGGCCGCGTTCGACGGCCGCGGGTGGGGGGAGTTCCGCGATCTCGGCGAGCTCACGATCTTCGCCGACAACCTCGTGCCCCACGTGCTGCGGCGCGAGGGCGTGCTCGCCTACGACGCGGACCTGGCGGCGCGCATCGAGCGCGGGGAGCTCGTGCCGGCGGGCTCGCCCGAGGAGGTGGAGATCCGCGCGGTCGCTTTGCACGCCGTGGAGCGCGCGGTGCAAGCGCTGCGCGCGCGCGGGGTCGATGCCAGCGCGCAGCGCCTCGACTATTTGTTGTGGAATCGCGGTCAGCGGCCGGAGATCAAGGCCCATCCCCGGCACCGCACGCGGTGCCCGTATTATTGACCCGGACGGAATCCAACGTGGCCGAGAGACAGCGCGTGTTCGATGGAACTCTGATCTTCCTGCTCGCCGTGCTGCTGTGGGTGGCCGCGCTCGCGCACTGGCGCGGCGGGAATGCGGCCGTGGCGCAGGGCTTCTCCGAGGGATGGGCGACGCTGGTGCGGTTCGGACCGATGATCGTCGTGTCGTTCCTCGCCGCGGGCTTCGCCGATCTGCTGATCCCGCCCGATTGGGTGCGCGAGCAGCTCGGTGCGGACTCCGGCCTGCGCGGGATCGCACTCGCGACCGGCGTCGGCATCCTGACGCCGGCCGGTCCGTTCGTGTCGATGCCAGTCGCGGCCGCGATGATCCGCACCGGCGCGGGAGCGGGCCCCGTTGTGGCGTTCCTCTCGTCGTGGTCGCTCCTCGCGATACACCGGCTGGTGGCGTGGGAGGTGCCGATTCTCGGCTGGCGCTTCGCGCTCGTGCGCTATGCCACCTGCGCGATGCTGCCCTTCTTCGCGGGCTTCGCGGCGCGCGCGCTCAGTCGGTAGCGGAGTGCGCGAAAGCGCGCCGGTCAAGCTCCCGATCAAGGCGATCCCCGCATCCTCGCGCAACGGCGTGGCCGGGTGGTTGGGCGACACGCTGAAGGTTCGCGTGACGGCTCCGGCGGAGCGCGGCAAGGCGAACGCCGCGGTCGAGGCCGTCGTCGCCGAGGCGCTCGGCGTCGCCGCGCAGTGCGTTCGCGTCGTCACGGGAACGACCTCCCCGCGCAAAGTGGTCGAAATAACGGGTCTCTCCGAAGCCGAGGTGTACCATCGCCTTCGAATGCCGTGATGCTGATTCAGCACGACACGGATCTCTGGAGCACCGAGTACGAGCTCGGTTGGCAGGCCGGGCTGATTCCGATTCCCGTGCGCATGACGGTGATCCGGCTCGGCGACGGGCGGTTGATCCTGCATTCGCCCGGCCCGATCTCTGCTGAACTTGGCGAGGAGCTCGCAGCGCTCGGCCCGGTGGGCTTCATCGTGGTGCCCCAGGCGCACGGTAGGTTTGCGGCTGCGGCGTCGCAGGGCTTCCCGTCGGCGCAGCTCGTGGCGGCTCCCAGCGCACCCTGGCGGCGCAAGCGACTCTCGTTTCACGCGTCGCTGGCCGATCAGTCGCCGGCGGCGTGGGCGGGTCGCGTCGAGAGCCATCTCGTGCTCGGGTTCCGGCTCCACGAGGTGGTGTTGCTCCACCGGCCTTCGCGGACCCTCGTGGTCACGGACCTCTGCTTCAACGTCCATCGCTCGTCATCGCGGATCGCGCGCCTGTTCTTCCGCGCGAACGGCATGTGGCGCCGCTTCGGGCCCAGCCGGATGGTCCGCCGGCTCGTGTCGGATCGCGCGGCCTTCCGGCGCTCGATCGAGCAGATCTTGCAATGGGACTTCGAACGCATCGTTCCCGGACACGGAGACGTGGTCGAGACGGGTGGCCCGGCCGCGCTGCGCGCGGCGTGGCTCCGTTGAATTCGGGTGCGTCGCGATGCGCGCCGCGCCGCCGCCCAGTCCGCTTCCACGCGCGTTGGCGCCCAAACGATCCGCGAGCGAGATCAACGACTTGGCGTCGAGCGACGCGCTGGCGCACGGCCGCTCCCCGCCGGAGAGCGCGCACCGACGCGATGGGGCGAGCGCGCACCTGCGGGGGCTCACCAGGATTGCGCAGGCGAGGCGATCGCCGTTAGGGGGGTGCGCCAGTGGCGGGGCTCGAGGGCGGCGCGGGCGCGTCGCCCGCGGGAACCGGCGAAGTGAGTGCCGCGATCGCGTCGGCGAGCGCATCGCGTTGCTCGGCCCCGAGGTAGGGTGCGCGCAGCTCGTCGCGCGCCATCGCGCGCACGGCGGCGGAATCCAGGCTGGGAGGGAGCGCGAGCACGAGGCGCGCCGTGCGCTCGCCGATCCGCAACAGCGCCGGGCGCAGCTCGTTCTCGAGATCGGGGAGCGTCTCCGGTTGATAGGCGGGATCCGTCACCGCGCGCGACTGCACGAGGCGCGCCACTTCGAACTGGGCCTCGAATAGCGCTCGCACGCGCGGTTCCGGCGGCGCCTCGCGCCCGCTGCGCTTCGCCTCGGTGCGCAGATCGGCGAGCGCGCGGTCGAGCACGAGTTTCTCGCGTTCGGGCACCACGAGCGCCACGCCGTCGCGGCGCTTCACGACACCCACGAGCGGCATCAGCGCGAGCCGCTCGTCGAGTGCGGCGAGCAGGGCGCGCAGCGGTTCCGCGGTCCGCGTCGCCGCGCCGCGCAGCCATTCCTCGCGCATCTTCGCGAGCGTGCCGTCGGCCTCGCGCGCGAGCAGCCACGCGTCGAGGTCGGCCGCGAGCTCGCCTGCGTCGGAGCGCACGAGCCAAGCCTTGCGATCGCGCGAGAGCGGACCGATCCGCGCGAGCGGCTGCTCGGCGCGCGCCTCCCAGAGCGGAGCCTCGACGCTGTCCGTCACCACCGCCTCGACGCGCTCATCGATCAGGAGCTGGATCACGGCGTCGTTGTCGCGCACCGCGACGAGCGTCGCCTTCGGGAAGCTCGCGCGCGCGAGCTGCTCCAGGTAGCCGCCTGCGTTCACCGCGATCTTGATCTGCGGGCGGTCGAGCGACGCCGACCCGCCCCACCGCTCGGGCGTGCGCGCGAGCGCGTACGCCTGGGTCTCAGCCACCGGTACCGTGAACCGCCCGACCGCCGACCGCTCCGGCCGGACCGTGATTCCCGAGGCGGCGAGGTCGAAGCGCCCGGCGCCGAGCTCGCCCGCGAGATGCGGCCAGCGGAAGCGCACGAACTCGAGCCGGCGCCCGCGCTCCGCCGCCCACGCGCGCAGGAGCGCGACGTCGAACCCCTCCGGCTGGGCCCGGTCGTTCTTCGCGTGGCTGAACGGCGCGTAATCGGCGCTCGTTCCCACGCGCAGCGCGACGGCCGGCGGCGCCGCGGGGTCGGCGGCGGCCGCTGCCGCGAGACAGAGCCCGGCGAGCAGCGGGCCCCAGAGGTGGGCGGGCCGCGCGGTCCGAGCCGGTTTGACCGCCTTGGCCCCATCCTCTAACCTGCGGCTTCTCCTGCGTTTCTGGCAGCCGCTCCAGACGCTGCGGAACCCGAAGGGCCCGGTCGGTGTCCCCCCTGCCAGCCCGCGCGCGGGCTGGCTCGCCGGTGCAAGGGCGCGATCAGGTTCGGTTCGGCGGAAGCCGTCGGGAATTGCGGGAAGGGTGGAGGCGCAGCCATGTTGTCGATCGAGGACATCGAGCCCGGATCGAACGTCGTCCACAAGAACACCGGTCTGCGCTACGCGGTCGTCGACGTCAGCGACACCGAAGTGCTGCTCTCGCCGGAATCCGACGCGACCATGCAGGACCTGATGGTTCCGGCCGAGCTCTTCCTGGCGGAATTCATCGAAGGCGACCGCTACAGCGCCCCGCGGTCGCGCGGCGCCCGCAGCGGTGGCCGCGGCGCGCGCCGGTCGGCTGCGCCGCGCGCGGTGCCCTCGGGCCCGAAGGTGCGCGGCCGCGTCAAGAAGCTGGTGCCCGACCGCGGCTTCGGGTTCGTGCGCGGCGACGACGGCAAGGAAGTCTTCTTTCATCGCTCCGGTCTCGGCGCCAACGACTACGACGCGCTGTCAGAGGGTGACATCGTCGAATACGTCGTGCAGGAGGGTCCGCGCGGCCCGCGCGCCGAGAACGTGCGCGCGGTGGGCGCCGACGGCGTGGTCACGACTGCTTAGTTCAGCGCACGGCTGAATCGGCACGGGATGCCGCGGCCTAGCAGTCTCCGGTTGCATTCGCCTCCACCGCATGTTCTGATTCAGGGCCGATGCCCTCCCGTGGGTGCGCGCTCATAGCCTGCCTCGGTCTCTCGATCGCGGGAAGCTCCGGGGCAGTGTCGGGGCCCGCGGTGGGATGGGGTGCGGGAGCGTCACCGGGCATCACCGCTTCGGCGATCGCGGTGGGTGGCTATCACGATTGCGCGCTCCAGGCCGCTACGGGGGCGGTCGTGTGCTGGGGCGAGAACTCCCAAGGTGCCGCGACACCGCCTGACTCCGTGAACGGCATCGCGGGAACCGCGTCGGCGATCGCGGCGGGGGGCGATCACAGCTGCGCAATCGCCGGCGACGGCGACGCCGTCTGCTGGGGCTTCGCGGCCTCCGGAGCAACGACTCCGCCCGCCTCCGTGAACGGCACCCTAGGCACCGCGTCGGCGATCGCAGCTGGGCAATATCACAGCTGCGCGATCCGAGTCGGCACCGACGCCATCGTCTGCTGGGGCTCCAATGTCGACGGGCAGTCGACGCCGCCGGCGGGCTCGGCGTCCGCGATCGCAGCGGGCGGCGGTCACAGCTGCGCGATCCGGCTCGACACCGGCGCCGTCGTGTGCTGGGGCTCCAACGGCTACGGTCAGGCGACGCCGCCCAGCTCCTTGGACGGCCGCCCGGGCCGCAGGGCGGTGGCGATCGCGGCCGGTGGCTCCCACAGCTGCGCAATTCGCGCCGGCAACAGCGCGGTCGTGTGCTGGGGAAGCAACGCGACGGACAGACGACGAACCTCTTCGTGACTGCATCGGCGATTGCGGCGGGTGACGCCCACACCTGCGCGATCGAGGCCGGCACTGGCGCGGTTGTGTGCTGGGGCTCCAACGTGTACGGGCAGGCCACGCCGCCCGCCTCGGTGAACGGCACCGCGGGCACTGCGTCGGCGATCGAGTTGGGCGCCTATCACAGCTGCGCGATCCAGGTCGGCACGGACGCCATCGTCTGCTGGGGTGACAACAACTGGGGGCACGCGACGCCGCCCGCGGACCCCGCGTCGGCGATCGCGACGGGTTACGCGCATAGCTGCGCGATCCGGGTGGGCACCGGGGGGGTCGTGTGCTGGGGCGCCAACGGCTCCGGCGATCCGCCCGACTCCGTGAACGGCACTTCGGGCACCGCATCGGCGATCGCAGCAGGGGGCAGTCACAGCTGCGCGATCCAGGCCGGCAGCGGCGCGGTCGTGTGCTGGGGCTCGAACTTCTTCGGAGAGGCGACGCCGCCTGCCGCGGTGGACGGCACCTCCGGCACCGCGTCCGCGATCGCGGCAGGTGACCATCACAGCTGCGCGATCCAAGCCGGCAGCGGCGCAGCCGTGTGCTGGGGCTGGAATCTCGACGGGCAGGCGACGCCGCCTGCGTCAGTAGGTGGCGCCCCAGGCAGCGGTGCGTCAGCGATCGCTGCGGGCGGGCGACCACAGCTGCGCGATCCGAGCCGGCAACGGCGGGGTCGTCTGCTGGGGCAACCACGACCAAGGGCAGGTGACTCCACCCGACATCGCGAACGGCGCGTCCGGCAGTGCATCGGCGATCTCGGCGGGTGGCGCTCACAGCTGCGCGATTTCCGCCGGCACCGGCGCGGTGGTCTGCTGGGGAATCAACAACTGGGGGCAGGCGATCCCGCCGCCCTCGGTGGACGGCACGACAGGCAGCGCCGTGGCGATCGCGGCCGGCGGCCGTCATACACTCGCGTTGCCCGAACCCGACGCGGCGCTCCTGCTCGCGTCGGGAGTGGCGGGGGTCGTCGCGCTCGGCCGCCGCCGGATCCGCAACTACTGGTAGCGGTGCACGATCGGGAGCCGCCGCCCCTTCCCGAACGCCTTGGTCGAGGTGCGCAGCACGAGCGGCGTCTGGCGCCGCTTGTACTCGTTGCGATCGAGGCGCCCGACCACCTGCTCGACGATCTTGCGGTCGGCGCCGGGCGGCGGCGCGATCTCGTCCGCGCCGAGTCCGCCCTCGATCGCCTTCTCGAGGATCGCGTCGAGCACGGCGTAGTCGGGCAGGTCGTCGCTGTCGAACTGATCCGGCGCCAGCTCGGCCGAGGGCGCTTTCTCGATGCTGCGCACGGGAATCCGCTCGCTTCCCGCGAGCGCGTTCGCGCGCCGCGCGATCGCGTAGACGTCGCGCTTGTAGACGTCGCCGAGCACGGCGAGCCCGCCGACCGTGTCGCCGTAGAGCGTGCAGTAGCCGACCGAGAGCTCGCTCTTGTTGCCGGTCGCGAGCACCAGCCGGCCCTCGGCGTTCGACACCGCCATCAGGATCGCGCCGCGGATCCGCGCCTGGATGTTCTGCTGTGCGAGCCCGTAGTCCTCGCGCGCGCCGAGCAGCGCGCGGAACACGTCGAGATAGGCGGAGAAGATCGGCTCGATCGGCACCACGCGCGTCTCGATGCCGAGGTTGCGTCCGAGCGCGAGCGCGTCCTCGATGCTGTGCGCCGACGAGAACGGGCTCGGCATCGCGATCCCGAGCACCGGCTCGGGGCCGAGCGCGGCCACGGCGAGGTGCGCGGTGACCGCCGAATCGATCCCGCCCGAGAGGCCGATCACCGCGCCGCGCGGCAGCCCCTGCTTGGCGAAGTAGTCGTGGATGCCGAGCACGAGCCCGGTCTCGAGCTGCGCGGTGCGGTCGAGCTCGGGCACGGCGTCGGGCGCGAGCCCCGGTTCCGCGGCGGGCAGATCGATGACGCCCAACGCGCTGTCGAACAGAGGCAGCACCGAATGCACGCGGCCGGCGGCGTCGGCGACGAACGAGCCGCCGTCGAAGATCAGCTCGTCGTTGCCGCCGACCTGGTTCACGAACGCGATCGGCACGGCGTGGCGTGCGGCGAGCCGCGCGATCATGCCGCGCCGCTCGAGCGCCTTGCCCGCGTGCCACGGCGAGCACGACGGGTTGAGGATCAGGTTGGCGCCGGCGCGCGCGAGCTCGCCGACCGGGTCCACCGGATAGCCCTGCGGCTCGACCCAGGTGTCCTCGCAGACGGTCAGGCCGAGCACGGTCCCGCCGTCGCCGAATGGCACCGGGTCGCGGCGCTCGGCGGGCGCGAAATAACGCCGCTCGTCGAATACGTCGTAGGTCGGCAGGTGGGTCTTCGCGCGCGCGGCCACCTGCTTCCCGCCCGCGAGCAGCACGCACGCGTTGTGGAATGCGCCGCGCCGGCCGCCGCCCTCCACGGGCAGCACCGCGCCGAGTGCGATCGCCACCTGGCGCGACGCCGCCGCAAGCGCGTCGAGCTCGCGCAGCTGGTCGCGCACGAAGCCGTCGCGGTCGAGCAGGTCCATCGGCGGATAGCCGGTGAGCACCATCTCGGGCGCGATCAGGAGGTCCGCGCGCTCGCTGGCCGCCTTCGCCGCCGCTTCTTCCACGAGGCGGCGGTTGCCCGCGAGGTCGCCGACGGTCGGATTCAGCTGGGCGAGCGCGATGCGCATCACGGGAAGTATGCGTAGTTGACGCGCGCGCGGCACGCGGGCGTCGGGCTGCCCTCCACCTCGAACCAGATGTCGAAGCCGATCCGGCAGCCGTTGCCCGCAAGCACGCGCGCGCGCGCGAGGCGCGCGCCCATCCGCACGCGCGAGCCCGCGGTGACGACGCCGGCGAACTCGCAGCGGTCGACGCCGGTGTTGATCGCCGTCGACCACCCGAGCAGCACGATCAGCTGCGAGAGGAGGACCGGCACCAGCGAGAGCAGCAGGTAGCCGTCCGCGATCGTGCTCTTCCACGGCGACTCGCGCGCAGCGCGCTCGGTGTCGAGGTGGATCCAGCGCGTGTCGCCGGTCGCGTGCCCGAACCGCTCGATCCGGTCCTGCGCGATCGCGAGCCACTGCGTCGTGCCGAGCTCGGTGCCCTGGTAATCGGGCGTCGAGGTCATGTCCGCGATCACGATCGGCTGGGCCACGTCCAGAACCTATACTGGCCGCGCCCGGCGCTCCAATCCGTTCGGAGGACCCGCCATGCTCTCGCGACCCCGCAACGCCGTGCTCTGCGCGCTCGCGCTCTCGCTCGCCGCGGGTTACATCGTGACGGGCCACTTCCTCTACGAGGCGCCGATCGATCTCGACCCGAGTGGCTTTCCGCTCGGGGAGTGGATCCAGGCGCTCGCTCCGAACGCGCATTTCGCGGTCGCGGGCCCCTTCTGGACGCTCGCGCCGCTGGCCGCGGTCGCCGGGATCTCCGCCTGGTGGGTGCGGCGCGCGATGGCGGGCGGCACCGATCCGGCGCGCCGCAGTTTCCTCACCCGCGCGGGCTCGAGTGCGGGCATGGCGCTCGGCTCGCTCGCGCTCGGCTTCGGCGCCGGCGCGGCGCGCGCGTTCTTCGGCCTCGGCACGGGCACGAAGGGCTGGGCGGCGATCAACGCCAACATCAACGATCCCGCGATCCCGTTCACGAATCCGGAGTGGAAGGAGGCGTGGAAGGGCAGCCGCGTGCAGAACTATCGCCGCTTCGGGCGAACCGAGTGGAACGTCTCCGACATCGTGCTCGGCACCGGCCGGATCGGCGGCGAGGACGGCGAGCAGATCGCCCGGCTCGCGATCGAGCGCGGCGTGAACTACTTCGACACCTCGCCCGACTACTCCGGCGCCGGCAGCGAGATGGCGATGGGAAAGGCGATCCGCGCGGTGCCGCGCGACTCGCTGTTCATCGCCTCGAAGTTCTGCACGCCGGTCGGACACCTGCCGCCGGGCACGCC